>Ga0114918_10002166_pt1 | contig 17658 bp, 14 predicted proteins | sample LantaG_FD_87015 | JGI IMG/M metagenome (GOLD analysis project Ga0114918, IMG submission 87015) | Deep subsurface microbial communities from Baltic Sea to uncover new lineages of life (NeLLi) - Landsort_02402 metaG | ecosystem: Environmental > Aquatic > Marine > Oceanic > Sediment | place... | reverse complement strand
TATCAAAAACAACATAGTTCTTCCCACCACCAGTTTTATAAGTATTGCCGTCATAGCCCATTTCTTCAAGTATACTACTGGCCCTTTCAGTTGTTTCTAAAGAACCTTTTGTAACCTTAGCTAAGATTTGATATATCTGTCCAGCATTTGTAGCTTGTCTTGCAAGATCATTTTGAGCCAACCTCTCTTCAGTCAACCTTTCAAATAGGTCTGCTTCTTTTTGAGTAAATTTAGAACTTTTAATCTTAGCAATAATTTCTTGTCTTAAATTTTCAACATATCCTCTTTCTTTATTGTCCCAATCAAGCCATTTGAAATTGGCAGGATCTTTTGAAGTAATTAACACATGAGCAATTTCAGGACTTTTAGGTTTTATATTCTTCATGATTTCTTTAAGGTTATTAACATTATCTGACTTATTAATAACTTCAAGAACTTCATCACTAAGTGTTTTTCTACTTTCAACAAATGCTCTTGCAAAAGCTTTATCTGAGTTATTTGTTTCTCGGGAAAACTTAGACGTAAAATGAACAAGGTTATTTAAAAAGACACGAATCTCAGTAGCACCATTCTTCCCTGTTGTACTTCCAATCATCTCTTGCATAAGTTGATTAAGTTGCCCTCTTACACGAGCAGCTTGTGGAGTTTGTGCTTCTGTTAAATTCTTCTCATGGTAGTATTGTAAGATATGCCTATTATCAGTAAAATACAAACCATGGCCACGATCATTAGGACCTAACCCATTACCTGCATGAGTAGGAATACGGAACCTATGAGGTAAAGCAACACCAGCTTTTAATGTTTGAAATAAACTACTATCTTCATTATCTTTTAAATTTATTTGCTTCTGATTAAAAACAGCATATGCTTCTTTTCCTTGTTCAACAACTTTTACTGCATCATATCCTTGTTCAATAATATCATCAAATATTTCACTATAGCTTGTATACCATAAATAAAGTTCTGTTCTTCCATCTTTATCAGGAAATTCTTCTAAAAGAGTTTTAGGAATTTTTTTACCTATCTTTTTATATAATCCTTCAAGAGTATATATTGTATCAACATCTCCTAAATCTAATATTTTATCTGCTTTTAAATTAAAACTTTTAATATTTTTACCAAAAGTTTTTGCAACATTTTTTGAAGAACTAAAGAAAATTGCTTTACTTATTCCTTCTCCACCATGCTTATTAAAATCAAAATTATTAGCATCAAATTTATTTTTAGTACCATGATAAAATACTTTAGGATTACCTTTCCTGTCTAAAATTGTTTGTGTTTGAAATAAACTTTTTATATTATCAGCACCAGGAGGTTTAGCACCAAGAGATACATCAAGAGCTTCTTGGTATAATTGTGCCACCTTTTGCAATCTTTGAAACTCATTTTGATCTTCTACATTGTTATAGCTAAAATCTTCTCTGGCTTTATATTCAGCAGAAGCTTTTCTCGCAGATATTAATTTACTAATAAGTGGTACCATTAATTCAGAATGTTTTTCTTTGATCAATGACTTGCCAAGAGCAATGGCATCTTCACTTGTATTTTGTGAAGTGTAATCTGGAATAAAAGGTTTTGGATTATGTACAGTTTGAAAAAGACTTTGAAACTCATTTAAGGGAGTAACCTCTTGTGATGAAATAATTTGAGAAAGATTAGAATCAAAAAGAGTATATCCAAAATCTGATGATCCTTGAGGATATCTAATACCATCTATACCTAAACTTTCCAAAGCTTTTGAAGCTAAAATATCTCCACCTAAAGATTGAGATAGGCTTTTATAAAATTCCATACCTGTTAAATTTTCCTCAGCATATTTAAAAACTTCTGCTTCCCAATTATCTTTTCCAGGTTGAAAAAATGTACTCCCTTCTTCTGCATCAACTGGACGACCTTTCATATCCCATTCAAAATATTCTGGAGTTTGTTTTATCTTATCAATTACTTTATAGTTAACCTTATTCCAATCAATCCAGTTAAATTCTTCTGGATCTTTTGAACGAATATTTACACTATATACTTTTTGTTTCTTATTTTTAAGTTCTACTTCAGCAAAAGTTGTTGCCATCTTTGAAATTTCTTCAAAAAGATTTTTATCTTTAAAAATTTCTTTATTTTTAATAGCATCTTCTTTATTCTCAAGAATCCTTATTTTTTCGTCTGAAGCTAATTTATATCCTTGAATAATATCAGAATCTTCTACAGAAAGCTGTTTATCATATCCTTGAATAATTCTCTCAAAGTCTTTAAGAACTCTTAATCTATAATTTTCAAAATGGTCTTTAAAATTAAAATCTTTTTGAACTAATTTTGTTTGTAGATTTGTTCTTATTTCTTGAGCTATCCCACTACTAAGTCCTATATCCATCCATTCTAAATTAGGAGTTTCTAATTTCTTAAAAACACTTTCAACTCTTGAACGAATCTTTTTTATATTAACTCTTTTAAAAAAACTTTCATCAATTTCTTTCTTTGATGCTTTATAATTAGCTATACCTTTATCACTTGTTAGTTGAACACCAAAACCATGAGTATCATTTTGAACTGATTCAAACTCTAAATTATTTATATTAAACTCACTGCCATAAAAAGTTTTAATTTGTTGTTTAAGAGAGGCATCTACAACAGCTTGTCCTTGGTCAATTCTTGCTACGTGTTTATCAAGATATTCATTAACATCAAGACCAAGTTTATCTGCAAATTGTGTAACTTCAAAAATAACTCCATCAAGTTGGCTCTCAGTTAAATTTTTAACATTCTCTTTAAGACCTTGCCTAAACTTTCCAACAGAAGTTTTAACATCTTTAGACTGCTCCAAAATACTTTGAGTATCACTTTGAAAGAAATTACCAAAAGGAAGACTTCCAGTACCAAGAACAGCACCACCAATAGCCCCACCTGCCATAGAGGAAGGAACATTCTCAAGTAAATCTCCAATCGTTCTACGTTCATCATAAAGTTCCTTAATGCCATTCTCAAGGAGTTGCTCTGTTCCTTCTTGAATACCTTCAACAGCTCCAGGTCTGATAGCACTCTTAAAAACTTCCTTACTAAGAGTTGATGCAAGAGCTCTTGTTCTACCTTCTCCAGTTCCTTTAAGTAAAATTTCTTTCCATGCTGCTGCAACCTTTTTTAAAGCACTTGGAGCAAGACGATTAATAGATTTCTCAACACCTTTAAAACCAAACCTATTTGCAACAAAAGCTACAAGACCGCCACCAGCAACAATAGCTCCTTTAGCTTCAATACTTAATTCCTTTCCTGTCTCATCCTCATAATCCCAAGCATCCATAAGTGCTGAACCGGCACCTTGCGCACCGTAATAAGCAAGCATAGCAGGAACAGTGATAAGTTGTTGAGGACCTGGAACAAGAGCAGCAACTGTTGGCTTTAATCCACCTACGACATTACCAACAAAGCCCCATACACTATCACCAGTTGGATAATCTCTTTCAAGTTCTTCTCTCTTTTTCTTGGCACCTTCTTCATCGCCAGTAAGGGCAATAAGGGCAGGTTCTGCCCCAAAGAAACCCTTTTGCATACCATTCCAAAAGGCATCAAGTCCTTCAACTTTCTGATCAAGACCACCCGAAGCTGTTATCAAAGGCTTGGAGGTAGGTTTAGATGTAGGTATAACTGCGGGACTCTGGGCAGTCTGTTGATCAGATTCAAAAGTTTGATTATTTTGAAAAGCTGAAATAGGTTCTAAATCTTGAGATACAACTTTTTCAGAATCTAAAGGTTCTACATCTTGTTGAAAAGCTGAAATAGGTTCTAATAAAGAAGAATCTTCTACTTGACTTGAGAGTTGAATAGGTTCTAAATCTTGTTCTTGTTTTGGCATTATTGGCTACCCATTAATTTAATTGAAGGAATAACAATCTTCCAAGTCCCTTTTTCTCCTTTTGGACTATATAAAAGATCGCCATTTTTATTAGGAGCATACTGCCCAGTTTCGATATTTAGAAATTTATTGGGAATATTTCCTAATGAAATTTGCTTAACAATCTCATTTCTTTTTTCAGCCTCATAAGAAGCTAAATCAACAGGGTTACTAAATCTGATAGTTGTTGTTCCGTCAGGTCTTGTAATAAGTTCAGCACCTGATAAGTTCTCATACCTCTTCTTTACATTTTCTTCTATGTGATCATAAATTCTAAATTTCTCTCCAGAAAGTGCTGCTCCAGAACTACCGTCTTTTGGTGTTGTATAAGGTCCAATATAAGCAATAGGTTTCCCTGTTACAGGATGAAGTGCCCATGTATGCTTATCTCGTGAGTTAGTTCTCTTACCATCTGCACCAATATTAAGCTCTTTAAAAACAGAATTCTTAACTGTTTGTGCATCTGGAGTTAAATATTTAGTAGCTTGAGCATACTTTAAAAGTTGATCAAAAGGTTGATTCTCTTTAGCCATTGAAGCTCCAAAGACCTGGGATATTTGTTCTGGAGTTAGCCCCGCCTGACCCAGGTTGCCGATATCTGACGAAGCTGAACTAAAAGAGTTGTTATTGCCTAACTTTGAAAGAGCATTCTGTAACAAAGTACCTTGTGACATACTTTGTGCCATCTTCGCTACACGATCTTGACCACTTCCTTCTTGAGTAAAACCTTGAGCAATCGTTGCAAGAAGATTAGCTAACTTAGCATTGCCAACATCCGAACCACTGAAAAAACCATTATCTTCAGGAGATTTAAAGTTAGGATCACTATGAGCAGTTACCTCTGCTATTTCATTAGGGGTAGCTCTTCCTAATCCATTAGTTGCAAAACCTTGACCAAGACCATCAATATTCCCAGGAATTGCAGATTTTGCAGAAATAGGTTGTGGCAATCCATCTTTAGCAATAGGTTGCGGAGTGTTATTTCTTGGCGGTGTACTTGTATTAGGATTAAATTTAGTTTCTATTCTTGAACCATCAGGATTAGTCAAAACAAAAGAATTAATATCATTATTTATTCCTTGTTTTTGTGGCAATAATTCTGGAATATTTAATATAGAACTAAGTGCACCAGAAAGATTATTACCTACTGGGGCAGTTGATGAATTTTGTGGCGGAACTGCTTGAGGTGCCACAGGAGGTTGTTCAGGAACTGCTTGCTGTTCTTTATCTCCTAATGCCCCTGCATACTTTCCACTAAAAAAATCTTGAAGGACTTTTATTAGTCCTGATTGCATACCAACTGATTCTGGCATTTTAATCTCCTTATTATTTATATTGCTTCCTTTGTCCGATTAATGGACAACATCCTTATTAACTTATTAAACCTAAGACGCCACCAATAACTCCTCCAGCAACAGCACCAGGAACTCCTCCACCAACTTGAGCACCTACAGCCGCACCACTAAAAACTCCTCCAAGAACACTTGAAGCTTGTGAAGGTTTATCAGTAGTTACAACACCACCAGCAGGTGCCGCAAGTAAATTAGCTGCGTGTTGCCAAAGACTTAAATCCCATTCTTGGTCAAGTCTTGTTATATCCATTCTCTTATCATAATATTCTTTAAGAGCGGTATAAGTAATCCTATTTATTTCTGCTGTCATTCCTACAGCTTGACCTTGTTTACTTAAAAGGTCTGCACGAAGAGCAACAATATCTTTCACATTTTGGTTTATAAAAGCCTTATCATAATTCAACTTAACTTGATGTAAATCAAAAAACTTTGTAAGCTGTGTTAGATAAGCAGATTTATCAACATCTGCATAAGTAGCAAAAGTAGATAAATACTGTTTCATTGTTTCTGTAAAGTGTGTTAAGTAAGTCTTAACGAATTGATCAAAAGTGCCAAGAAAATGTTGGATACGGCCATTAAGATTATCCCTATAAACTTGTGCTTCAATACTCATAAGCTGAGTTTGATTAGTCATTTGAAGTTGAAGAACTGTTTTAAATATTTCAATTTTAAGGTCAGCTTCAAACTTATTAACATCTTTAACTATTTCACTTTCCATAAAAGCATTACCTTGAATATAAGCACTGGAATTTGCAGCACCTATATCTGCCATACCACTCGCAAAACGTCCAATATTTCTTAATGCCCTACCATCAGAATTAGCTTCATAAGCATCTACGGCATTAGTAACAACTGCTTGACCAATGGCAGTTACTGCATTTGTTATAGCATCATTAATTAAATTTTCTGCTTGTGATCGAACACTTGATACTATACTTGCAATAACAGTCTCTCTATCAGAATTTGCTAAACTTGTCATATCGAGCATATTACTATAAGTTCTATTAATAGCATTAGTTACAATATTATCAGCTTGATTTATAGTATTATTAGCCAAAAAATTACTCTTATCTGTTATATCTGTTTTACTTCTATACCCTGCTTTTTGAATAAGATCATCAGCCATATTACTTGCATCTGTCATAATGCTTGAAATTTGATTACCAGGATTGCTTAAAGAAGAACCATCTACATTTGTTAGTTCCTTTTTTAAATAACTGTCAAAATTATTCTTAACTCTTATTAAGATATTAGTCCAAGCTTCTTTTATAGCACTATCATTTAGTGTACCATCTGCATTTTGAATATTATCTTGAAAACTACTTAAAATATCTTTATTTAAAGTATCTCTATCAGTAATTTCCGTAATAGGAATATAAGGATTAGCTATAGATGCATATGGAGAATCACCATCTAAAGCATCATCAAGATATTGCATAAATCCAGTATGACTAACAAATGGATACTGATTCCACATATCTACTTCTAAAACTTTTCCGCGTATTAAGGAATTATGAATCTCCATTATATACTCTGGATAACCCGCAGAACTTCCACCACCACCAGCACTACTCATTAGTTATCTCCTTTGTTATTAAAACATACTCTGCTTTGGCACCAACCTTCTCAGCCATTTTAACGACAGCAGGAATATTAGTATAAGCAATTATTTTATGGCAGGTTGTTTCTTTTGCAAAAGATGTAAGAGTTTGCCAACCTTCAATTAAAACATCTTCTGTTAATGGCTTAAAACCTACTAAAGCATATATAAGTAAATTTCGAATCTCTGTACCTGGCTCACCAGTAAACTGAGTAATTACAACACCGTAGTTTTTATTATCTTTAACAAACACCCACATCTGCATTTTCTCTTGTAAGAGAGCAGAATAAGTATATTCCACCTGCTCTTGAGAACCAAGGACAGTAGGTGGAAGAAATTTTATAAGTTGTCCAGAAATTAATTCCCAGTTTTTTGTTATTTTATCAATACTAATCTTGATTAAACCCACGACTTTGTCCTCTCGTATATCTTCTGTCTACCATTGAAAAGCCTATTCTAAATTTATCAGGCTGTGCTTTTGTAAAATCTTTTGCTTTAAAAACAAGGCGAAGTTCTATACCAACTATTGATATACGAGCAACTCCTTCGTTATTTAATATCACGTAAGGAGTCCTTCCCCAGACATTAGTATCACCTTCTTTATACCGATAATCAAAAGCTACCCAACAATCAGTTTCGAGACTGCCATGAACTTCCACCCAGGAAACATACTTCAAACCTTTTTCAGTAAATTTCAGCACATCTGTAATAACTTCTTGAATAGATAATTCTTCACCTACTTGCTTTGTTGCCATTGCTATTTGCAAAACATCATTATAAGCAACAGAAAATTCTACGTCAAGGCGTTCCTCAACTATAGTTAAAGTATCTTCTAACTCACTAAAACTTTCTTTTTCATTCTGTTCAGTCAATTTTAAAAGGTCAAAAGTTTCAAAAGAATTAATCTGATCAGATTCTTCAACTAAAGAAATTTGTTCTTCTGTTACAGTGCCAATTACTCCATAAGGATCATCTTCAGTTGTTGCTAAAGATTCTAAAGATTCTACATAAGCAAGATTTTCGACATTCTCTGATAAGTACTGTGGTTCATTAAGAACTTCTCCAAAACTAAAAATCTCTGAATTTGCATTATTATAAAGAACGCCATTTGAATCAGCATATTTAATAACTTCTGAACCTATAGCATTTGGATATATAGTTAATGACCCACCACTATCAAACTCAATAATAAAAGTTTCTGTGTTAAGAACAGCAGGATTTGGTCCAATAGCTTCAAAATGAAATGCAACAGCTCTGGGAGTTCCTATATCAGTACCTGCCGCAAAACCATCTGAAAGTGCATCATAAGTTCCAAGAACAGTTGCATCATCTTGAGCTTTAACAGCAAGTTGCCACTCTGTCCCTCCACCGGCACTATAAGTAATATCTGTTACATCAGCCATTACAACATTAAAAACAGGCATTTGATTTCCTTAACTTATTGTAATTTTCCAGTAAAAATGAAAAGTCCTACTTGCTGCAACAACTTCGTTAATTGGATATGTTGCAAAGGTAGTTGTTAAAGCTGTAGAGCTATTAACATAATTATGACCTAAATAAAGTGTATCAGAAAGAGTAAGAGAACCAGCTATTGTACCATAATATTCTACATATGCTTCTGCTTCAGTACCACCAGCATTTTTAGTTGTTAATAAAATATGGTCTACTAAACTACTTCCAGGTCCTGAGAAAATACCATCTTTACCATCATTAGCAGCACCTACAGATGCAACTGTTCCAGAACTAACAGTTAGTGCATCAAGTGCTTTATCAGTAATATCTGTACCAATCTTATAAGCAAGATAATATTTTAAAGCATTTTGAATGGTATTTCTTCCCTGATGAAAAGTGCCAGGAATTATTTCTTTTCTAAAATCTGGAATAGCTTTACTTTCAGGAATTAATATTCCACTATCAGTTTGAAAATAAACCACAGAGCCACGTGTCTTAATATCTAAAGCTTCTTGCATATTACTCTCCTATCGCCAAAGGACGATTATAATAAATTATTGAAGTTATTTTTTGGGCTATCTCACTCAAACCAAATGGCGAAAGGAGATAAGATTTACTACTATTTGAAATATAAAAATCTTTTAAATCAGGATTGTAAGAAATATAAATTCCTTCTTCTACCATAGGTTGTAACCACTCTTCATATCCTAATCTCTCAATCTTTCTGTCAGCAGTTACTCTCCAAGCAACACCTTTTTTATCAACAAATACTTGAACTTGATCATCACCACCCATAGCGCCAGGATTTGCAATACCTATTGAAGAAAGAACTTTCTCACCATAAGTTGGTGCAGGATCATTATACCATTGCATGGCACTTATACCATTATTGCCATAGACAAGGATATCATTACCTATTGGCTTTATTTCCAGGATTGCTCCATTCCAACTAACTGGCATAAAACCAGCATCACCACGTTTCATCATACTAAAAATAAGTGGATCAGTATCACCAAAATTAGTTTGGCCTTTATAAATTCCTGTAATAGCAAGACGATTAAAAAACAACTTAAACATATCTCCGCCACCACTCATACTCCACATAATGAAGTTTTCTCCTAAACCAAGAGTGGCATCAAATTGCATACCTGTTTTATGTTTAACAGTCCAATCAAGCCAAAACTTCTTCCAATCATTATTCCAAAAGTTCGTAGGATTAAACCCACCAAGAACTGTCCTACCTTTGTGCTTACAGCCAGTATTTATTGAAACTGTATTTTCAGAAAAAACCTTCCCAGTATGTACAGTGTTAGCTTTATAATTATCGATCCACCTATTAGCCGCAAAGATAGAACTTGTTCCATTTACAAACATATAAACATCTTCAAAGTCAATAAAATTCCAACGAGTTCCACTTAAAGGTCGAGTAACAGCATTACCAGTTCCTACATCATACGTATCTATCTCAGTTAAAGTAAAGCTAGTATCTTCTACAATCGTATCTAAATTTAATTCATAAATACTAGATTTATTTAAAACAAATCCTTTACCAATACCTAAGAAGATTTGAGGAAAAGGAAAATCTAAACTAAAACCATATTGAGTATGAAAATAATTCTTTGAAAGAATTTCAATAGGCTCATACCTTTCGAGTCCATATTCTCCACAACGAACATTTAATACTTTAATCATTTCAAGATGATTTCTACTTGACTTACTTCTCTTCCGCAAACCTCGTGCAAGAACGTCACCCTCAATAAAAGTATAAAACTCTCTCATTCTATTTCCTTATTGAATAACAGTTTTTGATTTCTTTTCAAATGATTCAACTTCTTCTTCTAACTCTTCATCAGAAACTTCTTCTAACTCTTCATCAGAAATTACTTCTTCGATTTCTTCAACAGTTCCACTTCCTGGATTATCTTCAGAACTATCTTCGTCAACTGAGCCGGACTCAGGGGAGTCAATCTTTTCTTCATCAGCTTGTTTCCCTTCTTCTTTTTTAATAAAATGAGAGAAAGCTTTTGTTACTTCTTCATCAGTCATTTCAGGAGGTTCTTCTTCCTCAAGCCAAACGTGTTCAGTATCTGGAATATATAAAGTAGTAGAATCTCTACCTACCCGAAACTGAGCTATCCAACCCTCAGGTGTTTTCAATCTCCTTACATTGTTGTTGTTGGCTATTTCTAAAGTTTCCCAATTTAGTTTCGTTTCCATTATCTTTCTCCTTTTTATGTTTATTGTACAAATGTTTTAATTGCATAAATGTCTGAGTTTTGTATAGCTTAAGAGCGCCACCAAACAAATGACTTGTCGGATACTTTCCTTGTTTTGCTAACCACGCAACTTTTATCTGTTTCAAAGATATATTTTTCATCCCACCATTTGGTTTTTGCCAACTATTTCCTCTTCTACTAGATCAAATTCAAGATTTAGTTTTAAAGGATTCATAGCATTCTCAGCATCTTTTTGTCCTTCAGTATTTCTATAACTTTTTTCTATTGCATACATAGTAGCATGTACCAACAGATCTTCATGATTCTGACTCCAGAAGTTAATATCTTTATCAAGTGTCAAAACTTTTGACCAGAACTTACCAGTAACAGACAGTGTATAAACTCCGTCTGAAGGTGAACCAAGTAAAATTCCTGTTTTTCCTTCTGGAAGAGTAAAAATAACATCCTCATAGTCAAGAGTAAAATCAACATCTTTAGTACCAACCCCACTTGAAAGATGTGATATAGGGGCACAGTAATAAGAAGGTCTTGCATTATCCGTTGAAGATAAGGATGTTCCAAACTTCGACCTGAACTCAGAGTAACTTAACTTCTTAAGTTCTGATCGTCCATCTGCTGCATTAAATAATTCTACCTTTAATACCGAACGTAAGAGAGTTATCTCCTTAAAGTAATCTCCTGCGGCTAAATCTACAAGATGTTTTGAATAACTTCTCTTATGTTCAGTAGTGAGGTCAAGATAACGAGAACCGGCTCTAATAAAATAGTCAATTCTTCCATTATCTACCAAGTCTAATCGACCTGATTCAAGCAATACTTGATCTCTAATATCGGATAAAGTACTCATTAAAAAACCTCCTCAGTTTGTCCAAACATTGGACACACAAAGGAGTGGGTTTTACCCCACCCTTTTATGCTGTATTAGTAGAATCCCAACCATTAGCTATTAAGTAATTTTCTGGATGTCCAAACTCCCAACCCATCTCAGTAATCCACTCATTGTTAATACCATCAATACGACGACCACTAGATGTATAAGCATAATTCTTATTATCTGGTGTTCCGTAGAAATCTGTATCATCAATAAAACGGAAACGAATTGAACTTGGACGATAAATTACCGCAGTATTCAACATTGTTGTTTCGTATGAATATGCAGGGTGAGACTTAAGCATGATTGAACCAAAAGATGTAACCCATTCAACCATCTTAATACCATAACCAACTGAAGCGCCAGGTTTAATAGTAATATCTAAACCAGCTTTACCTAAACGCTCAAGAGCTTTAATAACTCCATTACCACACAAAGCTACCATATCACCAGAACTACCATCAGTGAAACGGAAGAGTCGCTCAAGAATATCTAAAAGCCATTGCTCACCACCTTCTAACCAAGTCTGTCCAGAGTAGTTAGCATCAGTTGCATAGTTAACTATCTGAGAAGAATTGTTAGTTCGCAAGTAATCCCACAAACCGCCAGTAGTACGTTCAGGCTTACCATTATCTCCAATATCTTCAGTCGGTATACCAAATAGAGCACTCCAATCCATCTCAACACCGTGAAGTTCAAGAGCTTCAGATTTTGCTTGAGCCATTTGATCTCCAGTTCTCAGACGGGTACGCAAAGCTGTACGAGTCATTTCAACACTTGTACGGAAAATTTGCGTATAGTTACTATATTTTGTAGGTGTGTAACTAATCGAATCAGGTGTAACTCCACCCTCAGGATTGGCATTACCAACTATTTTAATTCTGTCAGCATCACTCAAATCAGTAGTTGCTCCATTATCATCCGCTTCTTTCAATAAGAAAGCAACATAAGAGTTTGCACCATTTTTGCTAACTGCCGTTACCTTACCAAACACGTTCATATCGGGATGACTAGCATCACGAACAATAGCAGTTTTACCTGCTGAGAAGTGTTTAGCATCAGCTTCTGCCATTTTAACATAAACAGTATCACCCTTAACACCGCCAGTTGAATAAGCAGCAGATAAAAGTACATCCGTGTAAACACCTGTAATTGTGCCAGCTTGACTTTCAAAACTCTTTAACCACCAGTTATACTCTGGGTCATTTACCCCTTCGCTCGGTCCCATACTTTGTATTGCAGTAAGTGGGGCTTTACCATTAGGATAGAGTTTCAGAATCATCTGCCTCCAACTTTTAGGTCTTTGATCGGTTTCCCAATCATCATTGCTTCGCATTCCTAAGAATCCAGCCATGAAAAATCCTCCATGATATTAATTGATTAACTATCCGCTACAGGCTTAAAGATACCCTGTGTAAAGATAGCATTACTTACATATACTTCACTTGCCGCCATTGCAGCACCTGCAGGTCCAACAGTATCTTTAAGTTGAGAAATTCTAAGATCATGTATAAAACCTGTTGTATCACTTTTAACACTTACACTTAAACCAGCAGCTGTATCAAGATTATGTAGAACGCCATTACCAATAGTCATCCAGACACTTGCAGCTGTTAAAGCATCAATAGCAGCTCCAGAAAAATCTCCATATATTAAGAAATTTTTAACGACTGAATAATTAGAAGCTCCTACGAACTTAATTGCTTGAGTTGTACCACCGCCAGTTAGGCCGTAATATTTAAAACCATCTATTAAAACACCATGACAAGCTGCTCCAATACTAACACCTATTAACCACTCCTTAGCATTAGTTGTTTCTTGCATCTCAATATCAAGTAATTGAAGATTTAAAGCTGTTGCAGCTGCTGTAATACCTACAGCTACACCACCAGCAAAACTTGATATTAATAGGAAACCTTGAAAAACACAATTTGCCGCAGTTATTGAAACAGTTGAAGCACTTGCACTTAGCGTAAGAGTTGGTCGTAAAGCACCAGTTCCAACACCAATTATACTAACACCCGCAACATCAACTACTAAACCAGTAGCAGTAGAAATAGTTTCAGCATGACCTGGCATAACATAAATTACATCGCCATTATTTGCTGTACATCTTCCAACCGCATAATCAATAGTAGCAAAAGCAGAACTTCCAGGTGCAAAACCGTGTGCAGTATCATCTGTACCATCATTAGAGTCAACGTAAAATACGTTCCCAAGGCTACCAATATTACTAGCCCTTATAGCACCAGGAAAACTCCATAAACTATTAGATTTTACCGATACACCCAGTCTTTTGAGTTCTTTTCTTATTGACATATTATCTCCTTATGCAATAGCATTTTCTAAGATTGTCCAACGAATCCCAGTTGAATAAAGCACAACAGCATCTTCATCAGCATCTAAAGTTAGGTCTGTCCAATCTTCTGAATCATTTTGATCTTGAACAGTAACAACTTTAGAGTTAGCAATAGTTACAGTAATTGAAAACTGATTTCCCTTAGCGGCCGCAACACCAGGAAGTGTAATTGCATAACTGTCTGTTGCTGTATTAGCTGTGGCATGAATAAATCTTTCATCCACCCTCAACGTCTTTGCGGCAGTTACTCGAACTATGTCTTGATCAGCCGTCATTTGGGCTTCAAGAACTGTCTTTAAACTCATAGTATCTCCTTAGTTAATAATGTAAAGATGAAATCATATCATCCATTTGCTTTTCCGTAGAAGTTCTAACATCTTGCGTTCTACGTTTCTTACTGCTTAAAGCGCCACCTTTACGTGGTCTTGCGGGCTGAATAATCTTCTTTCCTTTCTTACCTTCTTTTTTCGGCATACGAAGTTGTGTTCGTACAACCTGTTCAGCTTCTGTTAATATCTCCGTTAAACCCTTTTGAGGATTTTGTTTCGCTAAATTCTGTACCACTAAAGTTACAACAGAATCATAAGGTACAAGATCTGCATTATCTGTATAAAACTTCTCTGTCGTTTTCATAACACTGATTTGTCTGGCAACAGCGGCATTGACATCAACTTGCTTAGCACCTTGTTGAATTCCTTGCTGTAAAGTTCTTTGAAGAACCTCGGTAAATTTCTTAGGATCAGTTAAAGCTTCCTCTAATTCATCTTCTGTTAATTCTGGCAATGTTACCACAGGTGGAACTGGCGGAGTAACAGGTGCTGGAGTCGCAGGAGGTGTTGTTTGTTCACTTGATTGACCTAACAAAGCCTCAGATTGAGCAAGGATAAAAGCTCTTGATGCTTCTAACGGATCTTCTTCTTCCTCATCAACTTCCTCTTCAATATCCTCTTCTTCATCCTCTTCCTCTTCGACATCATCCTCACCTTCCTCGTCACCTTCCTCAGTAACATATTCCTCTTCATCTTCATCTTCATCTTCATCCTTAACAACAGGTTTTATTTCAGGAGCTGGTTTTTTACCTTCCAAGACATCCATGAACGAATCAATATCTGCCTGCTTCTCTGGATCAGAATGGCCATACTCAATATCTTCACCTTTCATTAAAGCCTCAGGTGGCTTCGCAGGAGGTGGTGTTACTTGTTCTATCTCCTTCTTTTCAACGACAGGAGCCTTATCTTCAATCTTTGCCATTAGTATCATCCTTTCCTTTTTGTTTAAGTTCTTCTAAGATTAATTCAGGAGCTTCTTTAAGACCTTCTATTTCAGAAAGTGCTCCTTGTATATTAAACATTTCATTAGTTTCTCTCGCATTAACAAAAGCTACATGAAGTAATCTTTCTCTCACTAAAAGAATATTCAGAATATCTTGCCAAAGAGAAGATTTTATAAACCTCTCAACTTCATCAATATTAGTTGAAAGATCAGAAATTCCGTCAAGTATTTGTTTTTCAAGCTTGTCCATTTGTTGGCACCTCACTGGTTGGGACTAAGTTACCTTTTTGGACTTCCTGTCCTATCTGTTCATCCTGTTGTACTTTTACTTCAAAATCTTCAAGATTCTTTGCTCCAAGAGATTCAGCAGTTTTAAGGAAGAGTCTAAACATATCTACTCTGCCACTTAAACTCGGCTGTGAAGAAGCTGTCTGGAGAAGCTGTATCCACAGATCAGGGTTATCTACACTACTCTTAGTGCCATCATTAGCCACAACATCGAAACGCATATCAATATCTTGTGGTCTTACAAGTGCTCTGCTTACACCATAAACCCTTTCAATCTCTTGCATCTTACGACCAAGAATATTAACATAGACAGGCTCACTCATAAGTTGGCGAGTATTATAAGCTGCTTGATTAGCAATTCTGTAGTGAGCTTGCATTGCCGTTATTCTAGCACTTTTTGCAATCCTACTCAGTGCTCCTAATTTAGCATCTCTTGCCTCAGTAGCACTTCTTCTCTCACCACCACTACGCATAACACCCTGAAGAATATCAGAAGAACTACTTATACGATTTATAAGATCAACAAAGAAACCAGTATCAGCAATATGCCCTCTCGTTACATCATTAACAGGAAACTGCATAGCTACATCCTTAACGCCACGACCCCAAGCAGCTCTCCGTAATCTCCAGATACCTCCTGGCTTTGGATCAGTTACATCATTCATATTAACAAGGTAAGGGTCAACTAAAGTAACATCATGAATTGCTTTTCTTACATTAGCAATATGACTTGAGATAAGCCAATCAATCGTATGCTGCATACCATAAATAATTTCTAATTTGCTGACAGGCAGACTTCCATGTCCATCATACTCAGGAGCGTTCACAATCACAGGAAACTGATTATGATCAAATCCGAGAGGTTCAGCTTGAACCAGCACACTGTCAGCGGCAAGAGTAAAGAGCCAAATTTCAGGACTATCACTATCACCTAATTCCCAATCACTTGGAATAATTTTTATATAGAGACTCGTAAGATCGACAGGGCTACTCTGTGTAGTATTATCAGAACCCCTAAAATCTTTTTTACCTTTCGCAATATCTCTAAAAAGGACACTCTTTAAACCACCCTTCATTTCACTTAAATACTTAATATTGAAAAGAGAAGAACCTTCCATTTCTTCTTCAGTTAGGAGATTAAAATAGTTATCCCTTGAAAGATAACCTATAAACTCCATGTCATCTACTTTATCAATAGCAACATTTGGGTCAGGTAAGAAATTATATACATCAACAGGGATTAGGTAATTCCCTTCATACATAATTTCTTCTTCTCTCACAGGCTCATTTAAAGAAGGAATAACAATACCAAGAGCTCTTGAAATAAATCCCATGTCTTGTTTTCTTCTCGTCCTATAAGCAATTACCTTCTTCCAATCTAATACACTAACGCCCATACCATAAGCAAAACCATCCCGCCAATTAGTATGTAAATCAAGACCCATACGAGATTTACGAGTTTGAAAATCTATCACATGCTCAAGCATAGCTACCTTATAAAGATCATCTGGCTCAGTTTCATCATATCGGAAGATTGGCGAATCTAAAAATGTACTTGAATAATAAGTTAGTAAAGTTTCAATCGTTGCATAACTAACTGGTACTACAATCGAAAGAGGTTTACGATCATCACCTTCTTGAACTTTCTTCTCTGCATCATCAAGATTTACATAGCTTGTTAAGGTATGATCTATCTTTTCCCATTCTGCATATCTGGGTTTAATGGCACCTTGAGCCTCTAAAGCCCTTGTATGTATTTTAGCAACAATCTCATCATGTAACATTGTTCCAGGCTTGAAATCAAATCCACCAGGATAATCATAATTAATATTCTTATTCTTGATGTTTGAAATTCTTTCTGAATTTGTTATAGCTATTCTTACTGGCATCTTATATTACCTCTTTTAGATAAATCTCCATTCGTCAAGTTCTGGTTCACGAAATTCTTCTCCTCGTAATTCTTCGTACTCATCTTCAATTTCATAATCTTCATCCATTTGTTTCGGTAAGAAATAACGTAAACCCATTTCGAGAATCTCGATGATATAAGCAAAGGCATCCATAACATCCCATCTCTTAGAACGAGGAAACATAAGAAGTTGAGATTCAAGAGGTGCGCATATTTCAGAGTTATGGAAAATTTCACCTAATCTATAATTATTTGTTAAAGCAGCTATACGACCTTCTTTACCTCTATTCTTATCAGCGTACTCAGCACTTCCTTTACGTGCATGAAGTTCAAGTAATTCATAAGCTTTACCTCTTTTACGCATCTCATTCTTAAAAGGAAAGGTAATAAATTCATTTAAAGAAGTTACTTCAAGACCAATTACTCTGGCTTTTA
>Ga0114918_10002165_pt1 | contig 17661 bp, 12 predicted proteins | sample LantaG_FD_87015 | JGI IMG/M metagenome (GOLD analysis project Ga0114918, IMG submission 87015) | Deep subsurface microbial communities from Baltic Sea to uncover new lineages of life (NeLLi) - Landsort_02402 metaG | ecosystem: Environmental > Aquatic > Marine > Oceanic > Sediment | place... | reverse complement strand
TGGATTATCATAAATGATCGCCTTTTGGTTCGCAATCTTTCTTAAATTATCTTCCCTTTCTTCTTCTATTTTTAAGATAGCCAAATCTCTTTTTCTTATTATCTCCGATCTTTCCTCTTTAGCTATGTTCTCTTCTAATCCTATTTGTCCATATACCTTTCCCGCTTCAGTGACGTTTCGACGAGAAGAAAGGTGCGACATTTTGTTTCTTATCGCTCCTATGGAGGAGGAAGATTGGCCCGACAAGACGGAGTCTTGGACTGACCGAGATAAGGAAGCCAGTCCTCTCGCTCTCACGTCGATCAGCTCTCTTTTCGAGTTCTCGGCACGAAATTTTTCGAGTTCATTTCTTTTGGCGAGAAGAGTTTCGGCGTCTTTTAATTCTTGTTTTTGGTTTTTTTGAGACGGTATAAGTTTTTCAAACTTGTCTCTTATGGGTTTTCCTTCGTCTCCAGAAAACAGCCCTGAAAAGCCGCTACCCTTTAACGAGACCGATCCGGAGGGAAAAAACCCTTTTGTTGGGTCTTTATGCGACCTAGCACCCGTTAAAGGGTTTATCTCCAATCCTGTGTTTCCTCTGAACCGAGATAAATCTTCTCCTTTTTCTAACGCTTTCGAAAAATTATCCATCAAATCGATTTGGGGCTGCCCTTTGGCCGATTTGCCAAACAAGGTCGTCATTTGCTTGACGTTTTGATTGAAAAAATCTTCTGTGCCTTTTTCAATTTTTCTCGAAAGGTCTGCTTTTTCCCGAGAATGCTTGTGTTCCGCTGCCGCGATTGGATCGAGAATAGCAGAGTCGTAAAGCTTGGAAATGGAAGACGATAAAGCGCGAGACAAATCTTTGGTTTTCCCTTCTATCTTCACATCTTCTGCTCTTCCCAAAATAGCGTCTTTCACCTTTGTAAACAGCCTCAAGTTGGATCTAGCGGTGTCATCGTCCACCTTGTCAGGGTCCTTTGCTTGTTCACCAAAGATAGCTTTGAATGCGGAAAAAACAGCCACCCTTTTGTCGCCAAAACTGTTCACAAATTCTTTTATTTTAGGCAAATCTTCGAAATTCATTGTTTGGGATATGTTCATGAGAGTTTGAGCCAACTCTTTCGCACCTTTCTTCGCAGCAACGGTGACTTCGTTAGCCTCTTCGTTTGTGATTTCTCCGAACAATATGCCCATGTCTGAAAATTGAGACCGAGCTTTTTTTAACGACTTTAACCCAAAGAACGAGGACTCTCCCTTTGTAGACGCAATCCCCCTCGTTAGCCCCGTCTTTCTGTCTTTAGAAAAATCCCTTTCGATTTCGTCTTTAAACTCAAAACCTTTAGCTCTGGCTGTGCCGGTATTTAACAATGACGTTTTCAGCCTTTTCGCCTCGTAAGCAGTCAAAGCCTCGGTCATTTTTCCTATATCCCCTTTAGCATCGTTGAAAGCCTCGTCTAAGCCCGATCCTGATTTAGTCAGAATGTCCAAACCATCTGCCGCTCTTTTTTGGGCGTCTTCTAAGGCTTTTTCGGTGTCAGCAGCAGGCTGATCTTTTATAGCCTGAATATAAGACTCTGCTGCGGAAGTCACCTCTCCGGTCGTTTTATCGTAATTTAAAGCGATTTCTTCTAACTCTTCTAAGCTTTTAGAGGTATTAAAAAGGGCCACAGAAAGACCACCCAACGCTCCTACCACCATACCTACAGGACCAAACATTGCTCCAGCAGCGGCTCCGGTGACGCCATGGCTAAGAGCGCCTTGAGAGAAACGCTCCTTCTCGGACATGTCTAATCGGGATCGGTTTCCGAAGAAACCTTGCTCTGCTAGACCAGCCGCCATTGGTAATCCGATAGTAAGCCCCAAAGAAGTACCGGTGCTAAATCTGCTTGTAGCTGTCTTTTTCAACCAGCCTAAAGCTGATTTTTTCTGGACGGCGGCTATTTGTTTAGACGACGCAGCCGCTTGATTCGTTGCTGCGGTGACTTTTGCTTGGGCTTGGGCAGTTTTTTCAGCTTCGGCTGTTATTCTTTTAGCGATACCGTCTCTATCTTTTAATTTTTTAATCAGACCTTTTTGAGTGGCATCTACAAATTTTTGTCCGCCATTGACTCCTTTCGCAGAAACTATGTATTTTTCAACCTCTACAACAGCCTCCTTCAGAGACCCTCCTAGCTCTGATGTATAATATGCGATTTGAGCCATCATATCAGGCATATTCTCACGCACAGCTTTGTCGGTTGCCAGTTTTCTACCTTTCTTAGACTTAGGGACTCTCTTTCTTCCTCTGAAGAAATTAGGAATATGGCCATCAGAAACAATAGGAATCGCTCCAGAAGGAATGCCCTGTTTTTGGATCATGTTTCGATTGAAAATAGCACTTCCCCCTGACCCTCCGTAATTAGGAACGATCATCTCGCTGCTATTAGCAACAACAGGACCTTTTATACCTCCGCCGAAAGCAAAATTAGGAATAACGACAGGATAAGCACTTTTACTCGCTCCTCCTGTTCCTGAGTTTATAGCTGATTGCTCTGCCTTTATACTAGAAATATACCCAGACGCCTTGTTCGGGGTTTTGCCTTTTCCAGAGCCGCTCGCCGCCCCGCTCGCTCTCATGTTGGCCGCTATCACAGCCGTAAGACGAGCCCGCTGCTTATCTTTGTCGACCAGACTCTGCAAACTTCTCTCTAACTGTCGAGATACGTCGACAATGTTCTTTTCGCTTTTTAAAGCTTTACTTATGTTTATATTCTCTTTGTCCAATAAAGAGTTTATAGCAGCTTCCATTTCGGCTCTTTTTTTAGCCTCTCCGCTTAAACCTATGAAAAGAGGCATAGCTTGCGATACGCCAGACAAAGTCATACCAATGACTTTCTTTAAAACCAAAAACGCACCTACCAAAGCGGGGCCTTCAAGCACATTGGAAATTCCTTTTATAATACCGTTCGCAAAAAACGATCCGACCCCTTCTCCGTCTATGGCCTCATTGATCGCCCCAGCAACACCTGCGGTAGTATTCGCTAACATTTTCAGCATAGGGGCAAACGCCTCTTCCCCTATGTTTTGTTGTAATCGCATAAACTCTGTCCCAGCGTTCTGTAGAAGAGAAGACAAAGTTTGATTCAGTCGTTCGTTTGCTTGAGCGGCTTCGTCAGAAGCTCCCCTAGAAACGACAAGGGCGTTGTTAAAAGTAGATTGTTTTTTGTTAAGATCTTTTAGAATGGCGGAAAGAATGTTAGCTTGAAAAACACCTGCGACCTGTTCTCTCAAATAAGCCTTTGTAGAGTCCCCTAAATGTTGATACTTCTTAGCAAAGTTGTCGAGGACAATTGTGGCAGGCAATATGTTTCCTTCTATATCTCGGACTTGAACGTTGAAACGCTCCAAGGCTTCAAGCGTGGCTCCTCGCTGCAACCTTGTAAAGATAGTTTTCAAAGCGTTACCAATAACGGCACCGCCACGACCAGTTGTTTGCTGCACCGCAGCAACCAAGGCGTTTAGTTCGTCCATGTCGACTTTCGCATCGACAGCGGCAGAACCCACCCGACTCAAACCTTCGACAAGATCTCGGGCAGCGACAGCGAATTTAGTTTCAACCGCCACAAATTTATTAACAGCTTCGGTTGTGTCGAGGTCTGTAAAAGCGTTGACAGTAGCCGTCAAAAGGCTCACTGCTTTTTGCGCTCCTATACCCGTCAACCTCACAAGAGTAAGAGCATCGGATGTCCTTTTCAAGACCTCTTCTGTGTTTAAACCTTGACGTGAAAATTCTAACGCGGCTTCTGCGGCTTGATCAAAACCAGATGCGGTTTTTTGAGCAGTTTCGAAAATCTTATTGCCAAAATTTTCAAAATTATCCGTAGAGAGGTCTAATATACGATTAATGTCAGCGAAAGTTTTCTCTACTTCTATAGACGTTTTAATTAAACTTTTAAAAGACTGAATAACTGTCGCTATAACTGCGGTAGAAGCCCCAAAAGCAAGCACACGAGCGTTAGAAGCTTCGAGCGAGGATTCGAACTGGTTGAAATCTCCAGTAATACGGCCAAGAGGGTTCGTTTTATTTAGCTTGTTAAGGTTTCTTGAAAAATTACTCAACCCCGCTTCTAAGCGGTCGAAGTTACCTCCTACATTAACATTAAAAGACTCTGACATTAAATATAATTACACTTGTTTAACTGCCCATCGCAGACATAATGTCTTTCATATCCATTTTGCCGCCTTTTTCTTTCAATATGGCGCTTAAAGACTTGCCAGAGATCTCTTTTATGCCCAAGTTTTCGTAGTCTTCTTTTTTCGCTCCCATAATAGTAGAGGCTCCTTCTTTTCCTACGTTTTGCAGAACATCTTTTGCTTTGTCTTGAGAATTAACATAGTCTATTATCTTTTCGGGATCTTTTTTTATATTGACAGGAATTTTCGGGTAGTTCTCGAATATGCTTTTAAACATCCTCGCATAAACGATAAGCTTCACCTGATTGGTGGATAATTTGAATAACGGTTTATCATAAAAATTTCGGACATCTTCGCAAAAAGAAATATACATTTGAAAAAAGTCCTGCAAAACGATCTCCTGTATGCCTGTGTCATCGAAGCAAGAATATTTATTGTTATATTCATTTATCACAAAAGACAACTCTTCGTGTTCTAATTCGTCTACCTCTTCTTGGGAAAAAAAAGGAGAAGTAAAACTTGTGTCCCTATAAAAAGAGCAAAGAATATAGTGCTCAGATACTCTCTTTTCTGCGTATTTTTCGGACGTTTGGCCTATAAGATCTTGTTTTTTAAAATGAGAATGATTGTATTTTTCCTCCGCCTTTTTTATCCGTTCATCTACTTTTTTGATTTCGGAGGATAGGTAAAGGTTTTTTCGGGTATCTTTAAGCGCTTTTAAATCGGCCTTATCGTTGTCGAGAAGGCGTTCGTCTTCTTTTGTCCAGATTTCGTTTTCCTTCAAGTAAGTAACGGACTCTTCTGTTGTTTGCAGTCCTAGTCTCTTGGCTTTCTCGAAAAACGATTCTCTGACCTCTTCTATATGAATTTGGTCAAACACAGACAAGTGTTTTATATAAACGACCTCTTTGTTAAAAAGAAAAGACGAATGCCCAAAAGCGATATCTCGAAAAGATTCTCTATGGTTTATTTTATTCTTCTGGTTCAAGATTTTGTGTTTCGTCTTCTTCGATTACCCCCCCTAGCAAATCATCGAGCGATTCTTTATCAAAACCGTTGCCGCTAAAATACCAATAACTTACAACAGTAGAAACTTTTCCAATCGCTTTCAAAAACAGATCGTCCTCTTCTTCGTCTTTTTCGTAATAGTCATTGACCTTATCAGCAAAGGAATCTCCTTTAAAAAACAATGTAAGGTCGGGGATATCGATTCCTAACCCTTTGTAATAAGTCAGATTTGTTATATACCATAACAGCAACCTGTTTTGCGCTTTAACATCAGCGGTGTGATCAAACAAAGTCCGATAGTGTGTTTCGAGATCGATAATTTTTCTTTTTACCTCGCCCATCTTCGCCGACAATTTTTTATGCTTAGAGACTGTATCAGGATCGGATTTATCGATACCTTTAATCATCATCTTCGCTATCTCTTGTTCGATTTGTCCTATTTCCCTATAATAGTCGACAAGCTCCTGCGCGTCTTCCTCCGCAAAAGCCCCTCCTGTATTGGAGTATTTTTTAGCGAGCATCGCTTTCGTGAGGATTCCTTTTTTGACGCAATCGCTCATGCATATAGAAAACTCTGTTTCCGCGTCTTCGACTTGTCGGCGAGAAGGTTTTTTTATAAAGAATTCCACTGGAACGTCTTTTTTGACAATCTTTTTTACTTGAACTTCTTCTTCTTGCCCTTCGTCGTTTTTCCTAACCTCTTGAGACGTCTCTTCGACTTCCCTTGTGATATCGACGGTAAATGAATAAATTTCTTTCAACATATGTCTATAAATACTAACTTTAATACACTTTTTTTCCAATAGATTTTGCAATAGTGTATATATAAAGATATGGCAAGCTTGTTAACGACCGCAGAAAAAGACACCCTGAACAGCGCGATGCTGGATCAGCACGATACTTTTGCTCGGGCTATTACAGTCTATAAGGACGCAGTACAAACAGTTTCTACTCCTAGCAAGTCTTTCAACTCTATTTACGGAAACGCAGGAGCAACGACGAGTATAACTTATGCGCCGCAGTCCTCTTCTGTAAATGCTAGGGTTCAGTATTCTCACCAGTTCGACCAAAAATTATTCCATGACGAACAATCAGATTCTCAACTCAAAATAAAGATGGACGAAGGAACGGTCAGAATCAAAATAAAAGCCGCAGATTTCGCGGTGGTGAAGGAAGCTAAAAGGGTGGAGTTCGATAGTCGCACATTTTTTATAAAAAGCGATTTTAGAGGACACGGACTTTTCGACACGCAGTATTATACTTTTTACGTGCAACCTTCCGAGTAAAAATGAGAACAATATTAAACAAGGCCCAACGACTATTGTTAGAGTCGCAAATTTACAATTCTCCCGAATGGAAGAAGAGGGTGAGAAGAACTGTGAACGAAAAAATGAAAAAGATCCAAGCGGACCTTTTAGAGTCTTTTCATAGCCACCCTGTGACGAAAGAATTAAAGATGGGGTCTTTGGGAACTAATATAAGCGGAACCTTAGGCGGCGTAGATGGTAATTTGTTCGGATTTATTGGTTTTGATTTGGGCTTCGATCCTATAAAAGATTTGATATTAATTCTTTCTGAGAGAAAAGTGATGTTCGTAGACACTCAAAAAGGGACGTCTGTAAAAATATTTGTGCCGTCTAAAAAAGAAATATTCGATCAAACCCCTTTGCCTTGGGCCTCGGGACGGTCTTGGGCAAAATCTATTGAGCTAGGTTTGTCTGGGTTAGGGCGATATTTAAAGAGTCATACCCCCGCTTCTCGCTCCAAGGTAGGCATACAAACGAAAGGGAAGTTAAGGACGGGCAAATTTAGAAACGTTTCTTATTTAAGCCCGATGCTAAAAAAATATTACAAAAGAATAGAAAAACTAGAAAGTCAATTTTAAAAAATGAAACCCGTATTTCAACATCAAGCGTTAAGCAGTTTTTATTTGTGGTTCGACTCTTTTATCATGCGAAAAGGAGATGCTTATGAAACTTTTACAACTAATTTTTATTATTACGCCGACGAGCGAATCACTGACAAAACGGTGTTCGGAAGCCCTTATAAACAATTTGTGCCAGATAAGTCTGTCACCGGAGCGGTCGTTATAGAGGCCGTTAGCGGCGACGGCTCAGAATACACAAGGGGAACAAGCGGTCTCAAAATAGATTATGAAAACGGCAGGATCATACTCGACAGCGGAGTCAGCACTGGCATAAGTTTCAGCGGGAGATATAGTGTGAAGAATTTCAACACCTATGTCTCCGACCAAAACGAAGAGAGTTTAATTGTAGAAGGTCAGTATGAACTAAATAGTCGTTATACTAGAACACTAACGTATGTTCCTCCTTATGACCACAATGTGCCAGCGGCGTTTTTGTCTATAGAAAAGGCTAAAAATGAACCGTTTGCGCTTGGAGGGGAAGATAACTCTATCATGCAAGCGAAGGCCGTTGTTTTCGCGGAAAATACGTATGAGCTAGATGGGATATTATCAGTGTTTACAGATGCAAATAATGAAATATTCGCAAACATACCTTTTACCGGAGCACCGCTAGACGAATACGGAGATATAAAATTAGACCACTACCCGAGTGGCTATTATTACACGGGCGTTGCAAACAATTACCAAAATGATATTTTCATAATAAGAGAGACTAACACATCCAAACTTGCCGACAAAATTGTGAGGCAAACACAGCCTAATTTGTTCATCGGGTTTATAGATTTTGAAATCCATAAATATAGATTCCCACGTTCTTCTTGATTGAACTTCTCAAAACAGCAAAAAAACTGTAAATAATGTTAATACTCAATTTATAAAAGATTATGGCTACACAACAAAGAAATAGAATAATTTATCAAAGCGAGGCACTGTTTGTCTCTCCGTCGTCTACTGGCGTTCATCTCCAGATATCAGACGATAACCAGCTTGATGTCCACGGCAATACCACTTGGACAGGAGCAACAGGAGCAGCTATAGTGGCTAGTCAAAACATCAGGTCTCTAACGATGCCTTTGGAACGCGTTCAGTCTGCTAATTTTAACGTAGGTATCAATAGAACGGATATCAACGAATTAGGCGTCTTGGCAAGAATAGACTCTATTGCGATGGAAAGCCCGACTATAGGTTTAAGTTTTAATTACTTCCTTACGGACGGCGGAAACGAGAGAAAATTAGGATTTAATGTTCCTACGAGCGCTATTGCTAGCAGAGATTCTGCCGCATACAATACGGGAGATTTGGCTATTTCTGGGAAATCCGCTTTGTCGGGGCTTTTGGACGACAACCAAGGAAATAACTATTTTATAGTCGTTTCCAAAGAAGGTTTGGATGTCCATAACGACACCGTGACAAGCGCTACGGCTGATTTTGATGTCATATCAATCGGGAATGGTTTTATTAGCGATTACTCTGTGGAAGCCTCTGTGGGAGCTATACCTTCCGCTTCTGTGACAGTAGAAGCCTTCAACATTAAGGCTGATGACCGTATTAGCGGAGGCGCAATATACTCTTCGGGTCCCGCCCCAGTGATCCCTGCTGTTGATGCTGAAGACGGAACTTTCTATAATGGAACGACATCTGTTAGTAAACAGTTCTTCATGCAAGGAACAGAGTCCATCACTGCTAGCGCTTTAAACACCACGGGAAGCAATGGGACCCCTTCTGCTTTGCGACCAGGTGACATTACGCTATCAATAGGTAACGCTGCCAACTATCAAGGCTTAACTGATTTAGTAGACGATGGGGAAGCGCATATCCAAAGCTTCAACATCAGTGTTCCGATGTCAAGAACGGTTCTTCAGCGATTAGGCAATACTTTTGGTTACGCTCGGGTAGTAGACTTGCCCTTGAATATAGATATTAGCATGTCGGTCATTGTTTCCGAGCTAAAAACCAATAATATGTATGACGCTTTATGCCAAACTGAAAAGCACGATTTTACGCTTACTCTGTATGGATGCGACGCGTCGACCGGAGGGACATCTTCCACTTTCAAAATGAAGTATATAGTGAAAGGGGCGAGACTAGAAGGAGAAGACTTTTCTCAGTCTATCGGAGACAGTGAAACCGCAGACATAACATTTTCTTGTCAAGTCGGCGGCGCAAACGATACCGAACACGGTTTGTTTATAGACGGAAGTTATAACTTGTTTAGGTGTCTTCCTTTCTATCCGCTCGGATCGAACAAGGACGACTCTTCATCTTATGACGGATAACAATCAACAATAGCAACGCAAAAGGCCCCTGAAAAGGGGCCTTTTTTATTTGGCATAATATGAAAAAGCAAGTAGCTTTCAGCAAAAAATCATCTATAATAAGTATGTCGGCGACTATACCCAGAAACCAAGCCTTCGTTTCCGGCGACCTGCACAGGGGTAGCGTTGTATATGTTGTATTGGGCGACTAACATTTCGAGTTTCTCTTGGGAGTCCTTAGCTAGTCCTCTGTAAGTTTTGGCTATTTCGTTTTTGTTGGTTCTTATTATGACTGAATCGCCCTCTTTCAAAGAAATAAAATCAACAGAGCTATCTATGCCATTTAAAACTGTTCTTACTTTTTTATTATAAAAACTAGCCAAAAACATCTGCTTATATATATCAGACTCTTCAAAATTGAAAGATCCGGTTGGCTGGACACAGGTATCCCCGTCGCTTAGTCCTGACCCATTGAACTCGCTATACAGCCGAGTGTTTAGCAGACCTACATTGTTTTCCAGCCAACCTGAAATGCTAGATAAAGAACTATAAGACGAATCACTATCGAACTCATCTCTGTAAATCCCCGTAGCGATAGTACTCACTAAATAAGGGGTATTTTTAAGGTCTGCCATGCTTTATATATACACTAAAAACTATAAACCGAATATTTTTTTGGCTTTTTCGTGATCAGGGTGGTCTGGGTGAGTAAAGTCAAAATCTTGCTGAAGCGAAACTGTCCTCTGCCCTTTTGTTCTGTGGGTGAATTCTTTTCGGAGTTGGTCTTTTAGCCTGTTTTTATCCGAATTAGGGAAGATGCCTACTTTTTCGCATAACCTTTGCAGATCCGAAAGATTAGAATCTGCTAAGGTTTTTTCAAAAACCTTCGGGTCGTTCGTTCCAAGCGGATTAGAAATCTTGATTCCTATCTTTTCTTCTAATTCTCTCACCCTTTCGAGGTCAGGGTTTTCCGTCTTACCGTTCGCGAAATTAGACAGCTCATCAGTAGATTTTAGCGCCGCTTTCTTTTTAGATCTAGCCATATACTATAATACAGTTAAACGCCGAAATATCAAAAAAATAAAGACAAAAAAAATACGGAACCGAAGCTCCGTATTTTGCGATATTTTTGGTTAACCAATTACATAATCAATCCCAGGATTGACCGATTATCCAAAACTAAACGACCTTCTTCGAGAGCGCCGAAATAGCCGATCTTCTGTTGGCGATTAGAGAACTGATCGTCAGCCATCAAGTTGAACTCCGAGTCGGTATCGGAATCAACAGCGATTGCTCGCAGCATAGATTCGCGACTTCGATCAAGAGCAAGAATCAACTCTTCAGAAGCTCCAGCGAACACACTAGAAGCGTTCGTGACTCCGTGGTTCTGGAAATCGGTCGCTCCAGCGACAGTGTCAAACACGTCGTTGAATCGTTTGCCGATGCCTAGTTCCAAGATCTCCATGATAGCGACACCATAGAATTCAGTCAAACCAGATTGAGAAAAGATTTTAGACCTTTCATTTTCGGTGAGAGTGATACCAGCGCCATCTCCAGCAGCAGCAGAAGCTCCGCTAGGACCAAGAGTATTGATAGGGTTATAAGCCATTGCTCGGATCTGCTCGGTAACCTCGGGGGAAACTAGCAAATCAGTGATACCTCGTCTTGCTCCGGCAGGGGTACCCCCAACGAAAGAAGAGTTGACTCGTTTTGCTTTGGTGAACAACTTGTTCAAGTCATCCAGCAAAAGCCTATTCGCTTGCGCGGTTCGGAAAATATGACGATTCTTATAACCTTGGACGTTGTTTCCTGTTGCAGCGTTAGCGGCAGCGGTCAACAAAAGGTTAGAAGAGGTTCGTTCTTGTTTTAACAAGATTTCCTGAGCCATTCTAGTGAATGTTTTACCAACAACGTCTAAGCGAGAGCGCTGAGCGTATTTCCGGTCAAACGATACCGCAGAATCCAAGTGATAAGTTGTGAACTTAAGCTCGGAAGCGGTAGGTTGGATCGTGTTAGTAGGCAAACCACCAGGAACCGATTGACTATAAACCTTGATATAATCTTCATCAAAGATATCGTAATACAGGTCCAATGGAATCGAGGGATTGTCATCAGCATTATACCGAAACGGAGCAAACAAGTTACTGATTGTCGGCGCGTTGTTGATAACCTGAGCCAATACAGGACCGATCAGTTCCGCCAAGGCAGTCTGAGCGGCGAAGGCTGTTTCCCGATTACGGGAAGCCATAGCTTTAACCAATTCTAGCTGTTCGTTAGTTCTTTTTAAGGTAATTTTCATTATTTTAAAATCCTTCTATTATGCGGTATAGGTTGTAGACAATGAAGCATCAAAACTAACCAACGCATATTGCGCCGTTCCAGTTCCCGCAAATTGATCGGCTTGACCATTTTGGGATGTTCGATTTCCGGTTCCGAGAATTTGACCAACGACGGTTTCTCCAGAAATGCTAGCCCATGCGACCCCAGACATTTTGCCTGCGGTAGCCGAAACAACAGCCACGTTACCAGGGGCAAAATCAGAGTTCTTCTCATAAGCCGCTTCGTCGAATGTAAACGTCCCTTTTCGAGCGACAGGGCTGGCCTGACCGCTAAGAACAGCTTGCAATTCGTCTCGTTTCACAGGATTATAAATCAGCTTTTCGCCGTTTTCATCATTCTGCACGGTTTGTCTCAAGGTGATACCGAGGACAGCAGCGTCCTTGGTAGCGGCGGTGACACGAAGAGGAACCGTAGGATACTTGTCTGCGCCCAAATAAGGGTAGTCAGTTTTCCCAAGGTAAGAAGTATCGATAAAATCGATAACGTCTTTGTTCATGTTGCCGCTTAGAACCTTAACCAATACGCCAGCACTGCCGTTTCCGTTTGTGCTAGGCGAAGCATCAACAGTTTGGTTTGCAAACATATTGATAACGTCATGTTCTGAGTAATCCCTCAGAGGGAGTAGTCGTAGTGCCATAATTTTTTAGTATTTGATTTGAATGTCGTCTTGTTTAAAATTTTTCTTGAAAGCAGACTTTAGGTCTTCTTTATCCGATATGTCTCCGTTGTTATTGAGAATGATTTCTTCGCTCGCTTTAGCTTTGTCCAAAGCATCTTCGATTTTAGCGGCAGATTCGTCAGAATCGACAGAAGCGGTAGAAGTTTCCTTCACCTCTTTTTTAACTGGTTCGCTTTTACTTTCCAAAGATGCTAATTTCGCTTCGACTGCGGCTTCTAGTTTGGATTGGAATTCTTTTTCTTGTTTTTCGATAAAAGCGTTACTTTTATGCTCTAAGAGGGAATTCAACTTCACCTTATAGTCTTCGAAAGAAGCTTCGGTGGAATCCAAAGATTTCACCTCTTTAGCTATAATAACTCTGTCTCCGTCAGATAGAGTAAAATCGCTGTCCACAGAAGTCATTCGGTCATTAAAAAGCTCTTCGGCTTTTCGAGAAGCGATAGACGATTGAAGATCTGCGATTTCGCTTTTTGCGCCTTCGAGTTCTTTTTGTAGTTTTTCCACAGAAGCTTTCGTTTCGAGAGCCTCTGTTTCCGCTTGAGCCTTTTCCGTTTCTAGTGACTTTCGTTTCTCGACAAACTCAGTATTGAGTTCTCTGATTTTATCGGCTACGAGAGCGGAAATACTAGCGACAGACTCATGAGAGAATTCAGCTTTCTGGGAAAGCTTATTGTCGAGAATTGCCTCGACCTGTTTTTTTAGTTCTTTTTCGTCCATGATATTATTGTTATCGTTAATAGTTTTTACATCTTTTTTGTTGTTATGTGAAATTTTTATACTTTTATCATCAGCATTTTCTTCTTTATTAGCTTCAGAAGGTTCTTTTTTGTCGTTATTTATAACTATACTGTTATTACCTTCCACATAAACCCCTTCCACTTCGGCAGCGGGATTATAAGTAAAACCGACACCCAAAGGAAAAATATCTCCAACAATCAATCGCCTAACAAGGGTTCCGTCTTCTGTTTTTCCTTCTCCGCCTGAGCGAGACAAAAACTGAGATAGCCTTTCTACTTCTTTTTCGTCTGTTACTATTGTTGCTTCGGAAATATTTTCAGAACCTAATGCGATATGATAATCGTTAAAGCCTAACTCCCAGCTCGCAGATATTTTATTGTAATTAGGACTTTCGGGATCTTGCGCTTCTATAAGAGCGTCTGCGAAGTCTCTTCGAACGGTTTTGTATACTACCGCCGATAAAGACAAAAAATAAGGGTCCTTTTTCGACAAAGCATCGTTAGACGTTATTAGTCTCTTCGTTTTTAAATCGGAAAACCCAGCGTTTACAATATGCCCTACTATAATATTTGTGTTGTGTTCTATATTGGTAGGTTTGTGTATAAAATAATCGACTAACTTAGCCGCCGCTTCAGAGTCTATTCCGTCTTGGTTTTTGTTAAACTTATTGACGACCGCCGCATCGAAAGCAACCCCTAGCAAATCGATATTCTTTTCGAGATCGACAGAACTAGGTATTAAAGGTTTTAGATTCTCCAGTGAAGCGGAGCTTATATCTAAGTTATCCTCAAAATCGTTAGAAGCGAAAACGGTAAGCTCAAACTCTGTTGTGTATTTAAATTTACCTTTCATTCTGTATAGAATACACTAAATCACTTTTCATTAGAATCTTCGGAGCTATGATATAAAATCGCAGACGGGTATTCTTCCAAAGAATGCTCTAGGCCGATGTTCGTGATGTCGCTCATTGTATTCAGCCGCAAAAGCAAATTGTTATCGTCTATACAGGCTTTGGCCGTTTTTTCCCAATCGTTACTTTTGGTGGAAACGACGATTGATTCACAAACCCTGTCTAAGACGTTTTTTTGCGATTTATTCAAGCGTTTCTTGCCGAAAGCTTTTTTAGCATAAGTCTCCAAAGTGCTGTATAAAGAGTTAGTTTTAGCGACAGTCTCTTTAATATTCTGCACCGAATACTTGTGTGCGTTTGTTTTCGCTCCGTTCGGTCTTCCAGCCGTTTTCGGAGTGGTAGTGGGCGCTTTAACGCTAGGGCTTCTAGGGTTTTCATTAGTGACTCCCTCCATGACGGGAACGCCGCCAACAAGAGGGTTATAAAATCCTTTCTCTCTCTCTTTTACAAGTTTTTCTTGAGAATGAGCAAGTTCTTCGGACGTTGGGAATACGCCGGTATCTATTACCTTCATTCCGTCCTCAGGATGAAGAATTCCTAACTCCATCATCCTAGTAATAACTCTTTGTATTTGCGCGGTATCTTTTAAATCTATAGTTTCGAATTTGGCGGCAGGATAACTCTTAAAGCCAAAATCCTTGCATAATTGTTTTATTTCTGGCTGCAAAAAGTCATTAAGAAAAGTATCTCTCGCCTCTTTTAGTCTTTGTAAAAACATTTGCGCTTTTATCTCTGTGTTCGAGAACTTCTCTTGGTTGATAATTATGTTTTGCAAACCCTCTTTTATATCCTGATTTACAACTTCGTATTTTTCAGGGCCTAAGACTTTATTTAAATCAGGAATAATAAACTCGGCTTTAGTGGTATAATCAGAAACAAGGACCCTTCCTACGCTTTCGTTTTGAAACAAAGACTGCATCGCGCCAATGTTTCTAGGGTTCACGCCCCCTTTCTCTGGGTCTGTCCCCATAGTTATAAGAAGCACGACATTCTCGATAGTGCGGCAAATAGCTTGGTCGATTTTTTTCATTTCTATTTTGAAATTAATATCGTCCAAAACCCCGAAAGCGAAAGGAACTGCGAACGGTTCGTAATCTTGCTTTTTATAAAAAGAATATCTTAGTTTGCTCGGGTCTAAAAGAACTGTGATTCCGTCGGAATTGTAATTATTATTCTTTATTTTTTCTTTGACGTCATCTGGTAAGGCTTGCAACAACTCTCTGTCGTCATCGTTTTTAGGATTCTTAAGAGCTTCTATTTCGAATGCACTTAAAACCTTTTCGTATGCGCCGTAATTAAAAGAGGTGGTTTTTCTGGCTTGAATATCATATGGGTTCAACAAAATATATCGCAACGGGATTTTGTTGACATTAGATACTAATCCTATCTTTCTTATTTTAGAAAAGTCTTCTAAACTAAACTTACCATCTATTTTATAAAGAAAAACATTAGAACCCCTGTATAGTTCTCGAAAAAACTGATCTTTTAGATTCCAAATTTTGATCTTCTTAAGCCAAGCATTGACAAACTCTCTTGATTTTTTACTGCCGCCTTCGAGGTATAGAGTGGAGTTCGTGAAGTCAGACAGCATGTCTATCGAATTACGAAAAACAGAAACATTGTAATACGCTTTTTGACATAACTCTATAGCGTATCTGATATTTGTTCCGTCTGCCGAATATTCGAATGGAGAAAGTCCGTTATAAATATTGTCATAAGCGCGAGTTTTTGGGTTGCTAGCAATCCTGTTTTTTCTTTGCGAGGTATTCGAGGTGCCGCCGCTTCGGGAATAAGCCGAAGCCTTGGAGTCGAAATTGTAAAAAGATTCCCCAGCTAAAGCAGGTTCCCAAGTATTAGCATTAGCAACTTGAGAGACAACTTGAAGTTCTTTTTTCTTTCTGTCTTCCCAGTATTCCGACCTTTTTTCGTATTTGCGCTTTCCCATTGTTATAATGTTACACTTCGGCACTTTGAAAGTGACTTTTAATTGATAAATTGTGGTGTGAAAGTTTCGTAATTTCGGTCAAGGTCCTTGCTATTACAATCAAAGTAGACTTTGGACATCCAGTTTCCAAGGACGAGCGCGGAATAGCTATCTTTTCTTGTTTTATCTGGACTTGTAGATCTTTTGAGGTTAGCAGGCAGATCAAAAGTTTGTGTTCCTTGCGCGGTCTGGGTGATTTGAATCAAAGCACATTCGTTTTTAGTGAGGTCTATCATGTCTCCTTGGTGGTCTACAAAATCAACCATTCTTTGTCCTTTTGATCCTAATTTCGCGTCTTCGCTGCTTTTCAGGAATTTGATATCTGCGATAGGAATGTCTTTTGCCAATTGTCCAGAATAATCGCCATCGATAGGCCTCGACCCGAAAAAGATCCTTTTGTGGATTATGTCTCCCTGTAACTGCTCATTAGCCTGCCTGATCCATTTGCTGGTCGGTTTTCTCAAAAACACGATCTTACCTTCTGAGGCGTTGTAATCGTTTTTGTATTTGCGTAGATCGGCAAGGTAATCCTCGGGATTATCAAAAGGGACATCAATTGTTTGCAGTTTTTGTTTCTTCTTAACAAAATGGTCACTTTCGTTACAGGACTGAATAAATTGGACACCGCCCATATAATCGCCGCAGATCGCCACGATATTAAAGCTTTCTAGGCAATACATCATATACCGTATATGATACTTCAGAGACGTTCCCGCGAGGGCATAACCATGAACGAGAGTTACTTTAGAACTTTCCTCGTGCAGCTTAAGAATCTGGATCGCAAATTCGTCAGACTTTTCTTCTTGGGACCATGAGGGATCGAAGGCTAGTATGTATTTTGACCCCGGAGACCCTTGAACCTCTATACACGGAAGCTCCCCGATAGGAACTGTGCAGGCGTTCATCTGGCTGATTTTGAAATAACCATCGCTATCGTCGGTGAATTTTGCGCCGAATTCCCTCTCGAATTGAGATGTGCTCATTGTGGCGCGAGACTGGTTGACCAAGTTAGCATCATAAAGTTGACTCGGAGCGCAGTCATAACTTAATTGCATGATGCACCTTTTCGCGGTATCGTTGTTCGTCTTTTCGTGAGTTATAAGATGGTCAAATTGAGCATATAATTTATGCAGGTATTCGAACTTATAAGACGCAGAGGAAAGAGCGATTAGTTTATTGTTTGGCCACTTGTGGCGGTCTTCCTCGTTTAGCTTTCCTTGCTCTATGAGCAGCGATTCTAGGTTGTATAAGTTTTGACGTTCAATAGGGTTGGCTACGTTAGAAAGAAACGGACTAATGACTTCGTTGAAAATCTTTTCTGGCATCAATAGAAATTCGTCAATAATGATGCGTTGGAAACGAAAACCGCGCAGCTTTTCGCCGGAACCTAAGGGCAACGCTTTTATGCTGCTTTTCCCTATTTTCATTTCCCAACCGTCTGTCTGTTTGGAGACATGGGTGATGCATTGTTTGAATAATGTCGCCTCTGGACGATTGGCCAAATCTTCAATATAAGAGAAGATCATTTTAGAATTGTGGTTGACAAATCCATTCCCCCAATAACAATGTTCGTTTTCGACTTCTATGTCATAAGTGACAATGTTTTTAAGAAGGGAGACAGATTCAATCGTGTCGACAAAGCCCTCGTCTGTTGCCTCTTGTCTT
>Ga0114918_10002164_pt1 | contig 17662 bp, 7 predicted proteins | sample LantaG_FD_87015 | JGI IMG/M metagenome (GOLD analysis project Ga0114918, IMG submission 87015) | Deep subsurface microbial communities from Baltic Sea to uncover new lineages of life (NeLLi) - Landsort_02402 metaG | ecosystem: Environmental > Aquatic > Marine > Oceanic > Sediment | place: Baltic... | reverse complement strand
GGATCTTGCTGCCCACCCAAACGTTGGGCCTTTTGGGGGCACCGGTTCTCATTGCTCCGATCCCCGCTGAGGGGGGCGACGTCATTTTCATCGCTCGTGATGGTTCAGGAAACCAAGTTCAGTTCCCGGAAACGGTGTTCGTCGATACGATCAACACGACAGGCAAGCGGGGGCAGGTTCAGATCGAGCGGCTCACCGGCAACATCGGCTTCTCCCTTCTCGACCGCCTTTTCTACGGCACTTGGATAGCCGATGCGACGACATGCGACCTTCGCCTTGAATACGGCATCGCCTTGCGGCTCTACCGCAGCCCCGTCGATCTGACCGGAACGGACTCGACCGTCAAGGATGCGTACGCCTTCTACGATGTCGAGGGCGGCACCTTGGCCGACCCCATCATCCAATCGCCTCAGATCTTCCTGTCAGCGCTACCGGTCGAATCGCTGCCCATCACGCTCAACGTCGAGCAAGGAACCGGCAATTGGGTCGGCGTCCTACCTGACTTGAATGTGCCAGCCCCTCCCCCTGGCTACGGCTACCTCATCGATTACGAAGATCGGCTGGTTCAATTCGCCAACCGAATCCGTCCGCTTCTCCTCCCTCGATACGTGGACAGCGGGGCCGAACAGCTTGGTGCAGTCCTGATCCAGAGCAATGCCCTTGAGCTTTCCTTGGAAACAAGCCCAGGTTCGAGCGTTTTCGTCCCCCTCATCCTTGGAACTGACGCGTTCTTGGAACCCCTGAGCGGCACGCTCACCTTTGTGAGCACGGCGGGTGCTTTGCAGGCTGAGGGGACGACTGCCGAATGGATCACGCTCACCACGCTCCAAGACACGAGTCAGGACTTCGTGGCAGCGGGTGTTGTGCAGGGCAACTACCTTCTCGTGCTCGACGGCACCACCAAGGGGGTCTACACGGTCGATACCGTCACCTCAAACACCTTGGACACGGACGTTTCGGCGCCAGCCTTGGCGACCGGTGTCCCCTACGAGGTTCGGCTACCCCCTGAGATCTTGGTGGACCGATACTTCCGAGAGGTGCTTCTCACCGATCCCGACACGAAGCTCGAACAAGTCCGTACCATGGGGACCATTTCGAATGTTCCCCGGCTCTCAGTGGATGTCCGCTATGTCGATCGCTACCGATTCCGCTACGACTCGGGACAGTTCTCGACGAGCGTTTCGGTGGTTACGGCCTTCGCCCCTCCCGCTACGTTGCCTCAGGGGACCGCAGAGATCCTCGAAGCCACTGGGGAAGTCAACTTCTCGCAGGACGACGTCAACGCAGGCGGTATGGTTTTCTCTGTTCTAGAGCTTCGGCAGCAAGTTGACTACACGATCAGCCCAGAGCTTGGTTTCGTCCAATACACCGAGCGCGCTCTCACAGGTGACGAGGGTGTCATCACCTACGTTCCATCCTCAGCGGATCCCCCTAACCCGATCGAGGAACGAGTTCTGTGGCTCGTTCGAAAAGAGATCTCGCAGCCTCATCCAACTCCAACGAACGTCGTCACTTTCAACCCGAACGGTTACCAGGTAACGGACAACCCGATTCCTGCCATTTTTCGAGGGGGCCGACCCCAGCAAAACGACATTCAGGTCAAGGTCGACGCCGCAGCTTCCAGCGTGCAGTTCTTGGATGACAATGTGGTCACCGATGCCCTTCCCCATGGGTCCGTGGTCAATCCGATCGAAAACGTCTACATCGACTACTACATTTTCGATGCGGTGGGTGGTGAGCAGACGTTCACCGTGCTCAATCCCCCCATGGCGATCTCTCAGGTCTCCATTGAGGAAGGTACCGACCGGTTCACCCTTAAGGGAGACCGCACAGGTGACTTCCCCGGTGGCTACGTGCTTCGGATCGACACGACCCAGATCTACCACATTGGTTCGTCCAGTTACGATGCCGGGACGAATGAGACGACGGTGGTGCTCACGAGCCCGCAGAAGTTTACCGAGTCGTTCTACAATCCACCCAAGATGTACGTCACGTCGGGGCCGATCCGATACTTCACGAGCCTCTTGCTTCCGTCCTACTTCGCCTTGGACACCACAACGTTCGACGGAGCCCCCCGGGGCATGAACGTGTTCGTGTTCCATGGAGATGTGAGCCGCTCCTATGCGCCCGGTTCGATCTTGTCGATCAGCGGCGCGACCGTGCTGGACATGTACCTTGTCCAGGGGGTTGCCTTCAGTGCGGCCGACAACCGAACGACGCTCACGCTTGCCGCCCCCTTGCTTCGCCAAGTCCTTCCAGGCGCCTACACGATCCGTCGAAGCGTTCGGCCCATCATCGAAGCCACGACCACGACGGTCCTGACGAGCAACACCCCTGATTTGGATCAGCCCTACGAGGTGTTCCGGCGTGTCGAGGGGCAGATGGGGGAGATCCTGACGTCTCCCCTGGACTACACCATCGACGGGGCAGGCCAAATCACGTTCACGACAGGCTTGGCACCGATGGAAGAGTTCGGGATCTTCTACACGGGTTTCAGATTCATCGAGGCGGGCCGGCGACTTCAGACAACGTACACCCACATCATCTCTCCCGAAACGCAGAACGGGCTTGTGAACCAAGTCCTTGAAGGCGACTACTGGGTTTATGCCCCGGACACCTTCTACTTTCGAGTCGAGACGATGGACAACTTCCGGGCGGAACTGGCTCGGCAGTACGAAAAGGATGCCAAGAGCGCCGTCCCAAGCACGGGGCCTCAGCTTTTCAATATCAGCCTGGCGACCCGACTATATGAGCAAGGCTCGAAGTCAGCTTACTTCGATGAGGAGCACCTGACCAACGAGGACATCGTTGCCCGGCTCACGCTCAAGTTCTACAACGACTTCGTCAACCACTTGGAAGACGTCCTGCAAAACATGGATGGGCGGGTAGTTGGAAGCGGCAATGGTCGCTTCCGGTTCGATGGCAACATCGACAACCCGGTGCGCACCTCCTATGACCAGGTGACCAACGACATCGACGACGTTTTCAAGGTGAGCCCGGCTCCCTACCAAATTTCGTGGACGCCCCCGGTGTTTTCAGTCGTGTCGATCGGCACGTACCAGGCAATGTACTTGCCGGCGCCGTCAAGTCGGTTCTTCCCAACACGGCGGCGAGGTTATGGTGTGGCGGGCTTGGGAGCCGAGACGGGGGATCCGGTCCTCGACACGGGCTACACGAACATCACAGGGGTGGAGAACCTTCGAACGCGCCTTGCGTGGGCCATGTCGACCATGCACTACCCGGGCTCGGGTCCAGGTCCCGATACGACCATCGACGTCGACAACCCAGAGGGCTCGGCTGAATTGGCTCGCCCCGCCTTCGTGGTCGGTGAGCAATGTGTGGTCCAAGCCCGAAATGGTTCTTTCATCTACGACCAGTTGTCCCCAATCACCGTGACGGCTGTGGGTCCCAGCACCATTCAGTTTGCGGGTATTCTCTCCAATACGATTCCAGCGGGGTCGACAATCTACCGCAGTCCGATTGATCAATTTGGATTCGGCCCCCCTCCGACCAACGACGGGCTCATCACGCATCGGCGGGGCATCGAATACCACTGGGATCCCGATGAGGGGCAAGTCCTGTACGTTGTGCCTTTCATGCCCTACGACGGTTCGTTCCCACTGTTGCCGGCTTCGTTGGAAGCCATTCCTTTGCGACCTGGCGTGGCCTTGACCATGGATGTGACGATCAGTTCGTCCCAGATCGAGCCTGACCGATTCCCAGCCCTCGACGGCGAGGTGACCGATGACGATGAGGACGTGCGGTTCCCGATCATCTCCCCCTCATTCGACTGTGAGTTGAGTAGCATCGGCGGCTGGCTTCCCTTGGAGGATGTCCTCATCACGGTGCCTGGTGGCTCGATTGATCTCGCAACCACAATGCCCCTGGAGGACACAGGGACAATGGCCCCAGCGGGGGACCAGCTTACGGTAGCGGTTCCGTTCCCATTCCCGAACCCCAAGCAGTGGGACCTTGTTCGAATCTACGATGGCGTCGCTTGGAGCGACTGGCGTCAGGTGACAGCGGTAACCCCCACAGACGTTTTCGTGGATCCAACCGTGGCGTTCCCCTTCATTGCGGGTCCGGTTCTGTTCCAAGTTTCGGTGGCCTTCGTCATGGCGACGGGTGCAGGAGCGATCGGGCCTGCCAACACTTTGACAGACGGCGCTGCCAACTTCCCGGCAGCCGGCGTCGAGCCTGGACACACGGTCGTCGTTCAAACCGGCCCAAGTGCTGGTGAACGGCGCCAGGTCCAAACGGTGGCAACGACGGTTTTGGTTGTGGCGCCGCCTTTCGCCTCGCTCGGTGTGCAGATATACACCGTTGAGAATCCGCTGTCGACGTACGGGTCTGCGCCGGGGAGTTTGTATGAGCGCACGGACGGTCTATTCGACGTGCTCGATGGTGAGATCGAAATCCTCGATACGAATGTGGCGAGCCCCACCACGATCGATTCAGAGCGGGTAGCCCTTGAGGGTGCCTTCTCGACTGTCTTTACACAGAAGCTCACTTCGGTGGGTGGCGCTGTGGTCGTGGGCCTCCCAATCCTCACAGACTTGACCGCTGACTTCGCTGCGGATGACGTCGTGGCTGGGGACTACATCCACATTCCCACGGGCCCGAATGCAGGGGTCTGGCGGGTAGCGGCAGTGACGAGTTCGACTACGCTCGACATCAACGGGGTCTTTCTGGCGACTGAGGTGGGTGTCAGCTACACGGCCGAGAGCGCTTTCGGGGCCACTGAGGCAACCCTCATCGCCCTGTTCGACATCTTGCAGCAAACGGAAGCGTTCGTTCAGAGCGCTCAGGCGTTCCAAACGTTGGTCTCAACGCAAACGAACGTGCTCGTGCCCCCCGGCGCCGTGGACCCCAACATTTGGTCAGTTGGCATTCGAGAAGTGGACTTGCTTGCTCGGGAAACGTTGCTCAACGTGCGCTCGGTCAACCTGACGAGCGCAACTGGTTTCATCACGACGCTCGTGGACATCATGACGTCGACAGACCGCTTGTATGATAGGAGGTTCGTATGGATCGACACGAGGATCAACCGCAAGGACGGAATCCTGGCAAAGAGGGTGAGGGCGATCCTTCAGAGGATTGCGGATCAAGCGCAAGCGGGCAAGCAGATGGTGAAGCTTCTGGCGATAACGTAAAAGCGGAGCCACCGAAGTGGAAGCGGCGGGACAACTTCAAGATCAACGAGGATATGAAAAAGATCCTCCGTCTGACCATTGAGGCGTCCCGAAGCCAGCAAAAACTCTATCGTCGGCAACTTGAAAAGCTGACTTACGGGAGCTAACCGTGCCGCCTCCGACGTGGGAACTGTACAAACTAACCGTCCCTGGCAAGGACATCTTCGAAAAGGTGCGCGAGGTTCTCGAAACCTTGCTCACGTACTTGGAGATCCTGAAGGCCATCCTGGAGACGATCAAGAAGTTCTTGGTCGACTTCGGGAACCCCATCCGTGCGCTCGTTGAGGCGTTGATCCAGCTTATCAAGCAGATCATCGAAGCCCTACGGCAGACCGGATTGTACGGCTACTTCGACATCCCACATCCGGAGTTAGACGCCAACCTCACGTTCCATCGGGGCGGCTTCCCCAACTTCGTCACTCGGCTCAAGGGTTCGCTCTACGATTCGAAGGACCCCAACCGGCCACAGCCGGTCCCTTGGTTCAACCGTGGCGGAATGCTCATCCTCATGCTCGATGCGGAGACGCCGGCTCAGTTGCTTGCGCTCATCCGGATGCTTCTACGGTTCTTCGGCAAGGAAGGCCAGCTTCCTCGCTACGAGGCCCCTGCCAACTTCAAGGTCTTGCCCATCGGCAACGGTGGCGACCCCATCCTCGACGTAGCGGCCCTCTTCACAGACAGCATCGAAGCCTGTGTGCTCGAATGGAGCCTACCCACCACACAGGACGTGGCGGATCCCGGCTTCGTTGACATGGTGAGCAAGGTCGCTTCCGAGTTCTTACCACCAAAGTTCCTCATCGAAAAGACTGAGATCTCTCCGAATATCGAGATTGAGGAAGCCGACCTTCAGGATCCTGACAAGGTCGGACTGGTCATGGTCGACCAACAGTCGAACTATGAGCAGATCGGTGAGCCCGGCAAGTACCTGACACGCCGGCTCAAGCTTCGGGACACCTTTGGTGAGCCCACAATCAAGTTCCGTCACTACTACGTCATCGATTCGGATGACGCGAGCTTCTGGCTCGGCCAGCTTGGCACCTACAGGTGGATCGATGACGAGGTTGAGTTCGGTCACCAATACTTCTACCGGGTGCGGGCGTTCAGTGGTGAGCTTTCGATCGACGAAGTGAAGCACGAGATCGCCTTCCAGCCTCCGGTGGCGTATTGGCCCTATGTCCGGAAGGTGTTTTGGTACCCAAGTCCGCAGTCGACTCGGTGGCCGATGGGAGATCTCATCGTGGGCAAGTCCACGGAGATCAAGTCCATCCGCATCCCGGACGAGCCCCTCGTAGACTTCGACGTTCTTGAAAACCTCAAGTGGCTCTTTCAGATGGCGATCAGTTTGGACTTCCACCGGGAAGCCCCCACGAACGAGAACGGTAAGATTACCTCGACGTTCGACAAGGACGGGTTCCCCACGGGCACGACCGCTAACAGCGAGGTTGGGCGTGGGAGCATCGCTGCCCAAGCCGCCTTCCTCGGTTTGCAGTTCGGAGTTTTTCAACTTGACGAGATGCAGACTGAATCTCCAATCACAGGCAGTCTTCCGGACTTCCCCTGGCAGAAGTTTCCGGTTCGACGGACGGCGGCTCGCCTGGCTTTGTTGATTGGGCCCGCCATGCAGCAAGCCGGGGCTCTTTTGCAGTTCCGAGACATCATGCTCGGCGCCTTCCCCCGGGGCCCCTTTGACGTCGGCGGCGTCACTGAAGGCAAGATCAACATGTCGCAAGTCTTTGAGGCCATGCTTCCACAGCGGCCCATCGACCCCACAGATCCTGACCCCACCATTCCGGCTAATGCGACGACGTACCAGACAGCCTACGGAAATACCGTTTTCCGGCTCAACGTGCTGTACATCATTCAGTGGATCAAGAGCTTTACGCTCGGAGGGGCCCCTGAAGACTGGCGCTCGCTGGCGTTGCTCCGGGACATCATCCCATGGTCCGGCGCCATCCTGTACGCCATCCTCGACATCATCGACGCACTCCTCAAGGCGTTCCAGGGGGTCATCGAAGAAATCAAGGCATTCATCGACTTGCTCATCCGCAAGATCGAGAGCCTGGAACAGTTCATTGCGTTCCTGATTTCCATCCTCGACGTAATCGAGAGCTTGGAGATCGGGTTCTTTTTGCTCAACGTGGGCGAGACCACCACGGGCGTGGAGGGGTGGATCCAGGCGATTGACGCAGCGGACACGGTCGATCTTCCGACGTCGGGCCCCTCCCATTACAGTGCTGGCGTAGCCTTGGCCTATGTGGCGTTCGACACGGATGCCGTCCGGGAGGCGTTTGACTTGATCTTCTGATATGAAGTCTAGGTAGAACCATGAGTTTCGAGTTCCAAGGCACCTTCAATCGTAGCCAGTTTGAACGTCTCCGGACGTTCCTTGCTGGACAGCTTCAGGTGATTACCGAGCGAATCAATCACCTGAATTACGAATCGGAGCGTGTTGGCCGACTGGATTTCCTATATGACAGTGACGGAATTCTTCTCGGGTGGGAAATCGTACCTGAGGGCTCACACCTTTCACAGTTGTTCCAGGCGTACGAGGTGCAGGGGGGTGACGTCCTTTACGATCTGAACTGTCGAGCCCGTGGAAACCCCATTTTCAGACGGCGGGGGACCGAGACGGACGAGAGCCAACTCATGAGCAACGGGGAGATCATCGGACTCCCTGGTTTGGCCGACGCTCTCACGGGCGGGTTTATCAACTCGCTTCGAACCCCTCATGCCGATGTCATCCGGTGGCGTCGTGACTACTTGGAGCGCAAGATTCGTCGGTTGCTGGACTATTACGACCAGCTTCAGGAGGAAATCCTAGAGTTGACCAAGTCACTTGGCGCTGAGACAAGCACAGGGTCGTTCTTGTGGTGGGTGAACCAGGTCAACCAATACATTGACGATCCTGAGTACCGGGCTTGCTATGACGATATGGGCAGCGACCCCCATGGTAAGCTCGTCTACGCACCGTTCTCGGCATATGACGCTGGTCCTGAACGGGGACCCGCTCAGAGCACGCAGCGGCAGACGGGCGGCGTGGTCAAGCGTGGACAACAGGGGACAACATGAGCTTCGACCGCCAAATTGACCAGGTCTGTACGCACGAGGTGTACGAGGAAGCCTTGTTCATTGGGACCGATGGGGTCACGGTGCGCCCGCTTCGCCCCATTGCGGCAATCAGTTCAGTTCAGGTTCGCCTCAACAGCTTGGTCGAGGTGCCTTCGTGGGGAGTCAAGATTCCCGGACGGATTGAGGGAACAAAGCCGGGCCCCTTTGCGATTCGCAGTGGAGTCAACAACCAGTTGGTCCTTATTGTCAATGGCAGCACACCCCAGACCTTGACCTTTCCCGATGCCAACCTGATCTCATCCACCGAATTGGTGCGCTCGCTCAACTTCGCTTCCAAGGGTGTCACCTTCGGCATCACAACCGACCAACGAATCACGGTTCAGACCGGCATGGAGGGCGACGACGCCACCATGATGTTCGACCCGGCCGGCACGCTCGCTGCCACCCTTGGGATTCCAACCCGGCGCGTGTGGCGTGGGCAGACCGTCAGTCCCGGGTGGTTCGTGATCAACGATCCCAACACCCTCGACGACCGGCCGACTCGGTTCATCATCTTCGAAAAAAAGCTCCGAGGGTTCGGCGATTATGTCGAGGTGGACTACACGACCATCCGAGAGGAATGCCGTCGGTGTGGTGGGATCGGCATTGAACACGATTGGCGCTACGATGTTCGAGGCAACACGATCGAGGCTCGGGACGAAGCTCTCCTCATTCAGGAGATTCTGAAGCTCATGTACACCCAGCAAGGGAGCAACCCCTTCCATGGGTGGTACGGCACGAGGCTCATTGACTTGATCGCGAGCAAGCTCGGCGTCCAGGGGGTGGTTGAGAATGTGATTGTAGCCGACATCCAACAAGCGTTTAGTCGGTGGCAGAACATCAAGAACCAGCAAGAAACTGTCGTTGGGCAAACCGTGACAGATCGTGAGTATCCATTTCGGCTCCTGAGTGTGATGGCGCAGCAAGATCAAAGGGATCCGACCATCGTGTACGTCAAGATGAACATTCAGAGTCGGTCAGAAGAACCCATCGTGCTTGAGCGAGGGCTCAGGCTTCCGGATCCTGACGACTTGATCAGTGCGAACACACCAGGTGCTTTCCGGCAATCTCTTCAGGGATATGCCCTTCAGGCGTGATGACCCATGGCAAATGCCCCTCAAATTGAGCTTCGGGATGGTAGTGGCTACGCAGTAAATACTGCGTTCACGACCAATATCGAATACCTCGTGCTCCGTGGCACTGTCGATGTCACGACAGTCGATTTGCAGGTTTCCATCAACGGAGGGCCGTTCGTCTCGGATCCCACCCTCGTTGCCTTGGACCTGACAGATTGGACGTTCCCCAACCTGACATCCTACCCGGATGGCTTCCTCATGGATCCCGGGGTCAACACGATTGTCTTGCGGGCGATCGACCTGACCGGTGGTGTGAGCGCAACGGCAACCGCACTCGTGACGCTTGTACAGTCCTTGGACGATAGCAGCCGTTTCATCCCAACGAGCATTCGAGCACGGCGGCGCCGAGACGCTGTGGATATTCTCGTGGCCCAACCTCTCGACAACTGGCCTGGACTAACCACGGCTTTTGGTGCGGTCACGACCGATATCTTCCGTGGCTTCAACATCTACGCGAGTTCTACACCAGGCGGCACGGCGGGCTACTTCAAGGTCAACGAGTTGCCGGCTCAAGAGATCGTCGATTACGAAGAGGACACGTTCCCAATCGGCGACGACACAACCACGTGGGATGTGGCGGCACCCAATGCTCGGGTCCAAGTCACGGATGTGGACGAGTTTGGCAACGAGCTTGAGACCCGGCTCGACCAGCTTTACGACACGTCTGTTTACAACGAGAAGATTCGGTTCGCCGGCTCGATTGAAGCCGTCAATCTCACTCCCCATATCCGGTTCCGGCACATTCGGACTGGTGCCCCCGGGATGCTCAACACAGACCAGTGGGTTGGGCTCGACGATGACGACCCGCTTTACTACGTCGCCGCTGGCCTTTTCTTTGACCCAATCTCCGGTACCGAGTGGGAAACTCCCTACTCACAGGAAGTGCTTGGCTCGCCTTTCGTCATCGATACCAGCATCACGAACTTGCCGACCCGCCAACAGATCCAAGTCGTGGTGGATTACGTCCTGGCAATCCAGCGGGTCAACTCTGAGATCGCCTTGATTCCTGGTTCGACAACTCGTGACGTCTCAATCGACCCCTTCGCGAGTGAGATCGAGCGGATTTGGTTCCTCGTGGACTTCGTTCACCGGAGCTACAGCTTCCTGACGCTGCTTCAGATCGACGACATCAACAACGACGGCTTCTCAGATGCGGTCGCAACCAACGCCTACAAGACGGCTCTGAAGGCGGCTCTAGGGTTCACGACGGATGAGGCGGTCCAGACCCTCATCGACACGCAGTTCGACAAGCTCGCTGCCAATGCAAGCCGAACACGGCTCCCGGGTCGCCCCGCTGTGGGCCAACTCGTCCTGTACACCACGACGCGCCCGGCTCAAGACATCCCTGTTCCCAGTGGGACGATCGCAACTACGAGTTCTGACGAAGTTGACGAGATCCCCAGCGTCCGTTTCATCGTTGGTGGCACGTACACAATGCGGTCGGCGGATGCGGATGCCTACTACAACTTCGATACGAAGCGCTACGAGATCATTGTTGACATCTACGCCGAGTCGCTCGGTGATGATGGCAACCGGCCAGCCGGCCAGATCACCCAAATCACAGGGATTGCCGGCCTTCAATGCACCAATACCGAAGCGACCGTCTTCGGAACCGACCGGGAATCCAATGCTGACTTGGCAGCCCGGGTCATTCTCGGCTATGTCTCCGTCGACACCGGAACTGAGGGTGGTTACCAAACGGTCGCCGCCGCTCAGATCGGCGCTGTGAAGTCCAAGGTCATCAAGAGTGGCGACCCCCTCATGATGCGTGATTGGGACGACATTCGGAAAAAGCATGTCGGGGGCAAGGTCGACATCTGGGTCCAGGGGCTCCGAGAACGCCAGGTGACCAATACGTTCGCCTTCACGTTTGGAATCGCTCGGGACGTTCGGTGCGCCATCATCGACTTGGGTGACTTGCGGTTCCGGGTTCTCGATTCCCGGGTCACACCAGACACCCCCCTCATGGAAATCCTCGACAACCTCCCGCAAGGGCTTGGCGTGCGCAACGTCACGCTTGGACAGGACTATGACCTGACGAGTGTGGTCATCGAGGACTACAACACGTTCAAGATCAACACGGCCATCCCGCAGCCCATTACGATGATCGACGACATCATCCAGGCGGATTACCGGTTCCGGTCGGTCAATGAGTTTGTCCTCCCCCTTCAGCCGGTCCGTCGAGTCGTTTCGGTGAGTGGACAGATTTCGGGGACTCTCGTTCCTACCACTGGCTACACGCTCTACAAAACAGAGGATCCCCTCTGGGAGGGCGAGTCCACCATCGCCGGGAACTACCTGACCATCAACCAAGTCGGTGGCGTTCCCTCTGGGGATACGACCCAGGTCAGTGACGAGCAACACGTCATGATCGGGTTTGTCGAAGAACCCCTCTTGAACATCGGCATCAACACGGCGACCATCCGGGTGTTCAACCTTGACCGAACCATCGAATTTGACGGCCCAGAGCAAGTGGTTCCGGATTATGAAGTCATCGCTGGGACGCCGACGACTCCTGTGAGGATCCAGAGAACTTCCGGTTCAGATATCAAAACCGGTGAAACCGTGTCAGTGGATTACACCCACGATGAAAACTTCACGGTCACGTACGTGATCAACGACATCCTTCAACAGCTTCAGAGGACCATCTCGGGAATCGACGGCGTGGGAGGGATGCGCCACATCACGGCAGATGTCTTGGTCAAGCAGACAATCAGCAACTCGATCGAGCTTGAGACGACCATCCAACTTAACAAGGGGGCGACAAAGGACAAAACCGACCCCCTCGTTCGAACGAATGTCAGCCAGGACTTGAACCAACGTCTTATTGGGGACGGGGTTGCTCAGTCGGACGTGATCAAGGACATCGACTCGACGGATGGAGTCGACTTCAATGTCGTGCCCTTCGCCCGGATGGCGTATGAGGATGGGTCGCTCAAACTCCGAGAGGGAATCAGTTCGGCCAACGTTCACGTAAGCTCCCTCGATTATGGCGCCCAACGGGCTTTCATCCTGTCTAGCCCCTTGCAGTCTCCAACGACCGATGGCGGGGCCCTGGACACCGAGCATCGGGGTGTTTTTCAGGACGACGTCGCCATGAGTTTGAGCGGGACGCTAGCGCTCGTTGGGGATACGGCCAACCAGACGTTCATCATTGGGGCCGGTGGGGCAATCATCCAAGGCTACTCGGACGATGCCACGCTTCTCGCAGAGGGCTTCACGACGGCGGATGCTCGGGAAACCGAGCGCCTTCGTCGAACGGCCAACCATGTGGTCGTGGCATTGGAAGCATCTGGCGTCCCCCTCGACGAGCCCAACAACCATGAATACGCCGTGAGCTACGTTGTCCGAGGCGACTTCGGATCTCACAACATCGAAGCCTCCGAAGTTGAGTTTCTCGATCTTGGTGACTTCACGATCACGTACAGGACGGCCTAATGCCTCGCTTCACGTTTGACGAAAACAGAGCGAACCTAACCGTCAGTCAGACGGGTAAGGAGTACAATCTCCGGTTGCTTCAGCGTGCTCAGGCGATCTTCACGTCCCTGATCGACATGCTGCCGTCAAACTACGTGTCGGCGGTCCAAGGCCCGAACTACACGATCGAGATGAAAGCCGTGGCTGTCGAGCTTTCTCGGATCGAACTAGCTCTCGAAGATGTCAACACCGACATCTCGTTTGCGACAGTCAGAACGGAATTCATCTACAGCATTGCTGCATACATGCTGTTTTTGAACGGGCGTCTACCCCCAACGGATTTCGATGACGTCGAGTTCAAGCGTTTCATCATGGCGCTCATCGAGATCTACTTCCAGGGGAGCATCCCAAAGAGCATCAAGGATGCCGCTCAGTATTTCTTGAGTGACCAAGTCGAGGTGACCGAGAACTTCCTTCTCATTCGGAAGGGCGCCACGAGCTACGATATCAGCGACCAGTTTGGTTTCAACGTTGACGTCGACTGTTCGAACAACCAGTTCCCGGACGACGTGTTCAGAATCGACTCGATTATCAGGATGCTCATCGATATCATCCGTCCAGCGCATACGCTGTTCAGGATTCGCTACATTTTCAAGGATGACTACGTCCCGAATGACGGTGCTGGCGTTTTGGATTCAATGAGATGGCATTTGTCAAGTTACTGGTACGAGGACTTCCGCAAGTATTGTGCTGGAATTCGGGATAGGGACCGGTTGGGCGTCAAGACCAACCAGGCGGTAACGAACGAGGATCACAGCGAGGACTTCTAATGGCAGGCGCACTTTTCGCATTCGACCAGGATCGTCCTAGCGGGCTTTCAGTGGGCCCGGACGGGGAAGCCAGGAATGATCTTTGGTTGACTCGGACCGTCCGGCCTCGCATCGTCGACGACACGGGGAACGTTTCTTGGCATTGGTACTTGCTCGATGTTCCGGAATACAGCACCACGGTTCTTGCCGATGAGACGACCCCAACCCCGACCTTTTCTATGGACATCGGAGGGACCTACCGCCTTCGATGTGTGACCAATGGGGGCGTCGGCAGTGGGGATGTCATCACACTTGTCTGTGCTGCGACCCGGGACAACCTTGGGACCATCATCAACCGAAACTGGGTCATTCCAGCGGCGGGCGAAAAGCAGTTCGAAGACAATTATCAAAATCAGGATCGAGGTTGGGCAAGAGCCCTCAACCGAATCCTGCGTGACATTCTTCTGAATGCATTCACAGGTGGTGGCGGTGGGAGCGTCGAAGGAATTTTCACGTCAGCCCCCGGCGTGAACCTCCTCGACACCGTTTATTTGTCAGCCCCAGCCACCGTCGATAAGGCCCTCGCTATCAGTGACGCCACACAGCCCGTGCTCGGGATCGTTTCGGGCACCCCCGCCCCTGGGCTCGTAAGCGTCTGTTTTGCCGGTGAAATCGGTGGCTTCACTGGCATGACATGGGGCGCCGACTACTTCCTCAGCACGACGACTCCCGGTGGGATTACTACAGCCTATCCCGCCCCCGGTTCAACCGGACAAGTCCTCCACAAAATCGGAATCGCGAAAAACTCGACTACCCTGGTAATCACCGTCGATAGAGATTTCATCATCCGTCAGTAGGTAGCGCGCTCGCTACCCGCAGACGGAGATCTCCTCGATGGCAAGATTTAAGTACCTCGGTGAACCCCCACGTCCTGAGCTTGTGGTCTCGTATGGACCATGTGAAGCAATCCGGACGCACCTCAAGAACGGCTCCATGCAACTGCTTGAGCCTGTTCCCCCGGCAACGTCATTTCCAATCGGAGATGACATTGGGCATGAGATTACCGATGAGCGGTCTCTTCGATTCTTTCGTAACGACCCCCGGTTCGAGGAACTCGTCTAATCCGGGATCAGGAGTAAGTCATGGCTGAATACAAAGCACTCGTACTTGTTGGCTCGAAATTCTCCGAGATCCCACAGACCACTGACATTCTCAATGTTGGGGCGGGTATCACGGGCGGCACTGCGGACACCCTCGCCATCACCGCTGGCGGCGTTGCAACGGACAAGGTCATCACCATTGGTGAAGTCGGAACCGTTGGTGGCGCAAGCAACATCATCCATCTGTTCGGAGCTTCGACGGACACGGATGCAGGCACCCTGAAGGTCCACGGTCTCGTGGACATCGACGGCGACCTGGCGGTCACCGGCAACGAGACCATCACGGGCACTTCTCAGTTCGCCCAGAACGCAGCCTTCAACGGCACCGTGACGTTCGGCGATGGTTTGGCGTCTGAAAACGCAGACACGATTTCGTTCAACGCCACTTCCTCGAACATCATCACGGATCTTCCGTTCGGCCCGAACAACGGTACGGCCCTGTACGTCAAGGCCAAGGCAGCCCTCGCAGCGGATACAACGGACGCAGGGACGCCCTTGGGTCTCCAGGCGGGTACCGCAGGCACCGCATACGCTGGTGCAGGCGCAAACATCCTCTTGGTTCCTGGTGATGGAACGTTGGCAAGCCGAGCGGGCGCAATCGTCTTCGGCGTGCTCGACGACACGGAAGAGACTTCCTACGAGATTCTCGCCAACACGGACGCCTCTGACGCCAACAAGGCGGGCATTCGCTACGATCACTCGGGCGGGTCTTGGCAGATCAAGGCCGATGGCGGCGGCGGATGGACCAACATCGCCGCTGGCTCTGTCATTTCGGACGGCACGAACGACTACGACCGCCTGTATTGGAACGGCTCGGCGTGGAATTCCTCTTCCCACATGCTCTTGGGCGATGGCGCTGCGACTGACGTTCGGATGTACTACCCAGGGGCAGCCCCGGCCAGTGGCACGGCGGGTGTCGGGATCGACATCGACGCACAGATCGGTGGTATTGAAGCCAATGGTGGTACGCTGTCGGCCACAGCCGGTATTGGTGGTGCTGCCGCCGCTGCCGCAGCGGGCGGCACGGGTGGTGCAACGACTCTCGCAGCCGGCCCCGGTGGTGCGGGCTCTGCGACACAAGCAGCCGGAATCGGCGGTTCTCTCAGCCTCTACGCTGGCAGCGCCGGAACGGCAACCAGCACAGGCGCTCTCGGCGGCGCACTCACAGCTTCGGCTGGTCAAGGCACGGGCGCACTCGCAGGCGGTGCCGCTACCTTCAAGGCGGGCGATGCAGCGAGCGGCACGGGCGGCTTGTCCACCGTCAGGGGTGGTAACTCGGCCACTAGCACAGGCGGCGGTCTGACGCTCGCAGGCGGCACCGGAGTGACCGGAGGCAGCGTCTCGGTTTCCGGTGGTGCTGGATCTGGTACCGATGGCAATGTCAGCATCGGCGACGATGCAAACACAGCCGAAGTGAACCTTGGCTACGCCACGGGCACGCACGGGATCAAGATCACCAACTCGACGGACACCGAGATCTTTGGCGATCTCGATCTGACGAATGCGGAAGTCACGAGCGCTCTGACCTTCCAGGCGTCGGCTTCGGCCACAACGATTCGGAAGGACAACGGTCCCACGGGATCCCTTCCCGGCACCTTCAACATTCGTGGCGCAACCACGGGTGACGGCAGCGGTGGCGGCGGCGGTGCCGTCAACGTCCAATCCGGTGCAGGCGGCGACAACGCTGCGGGCCTCGGTGGAGCCGGTGGTGATCTGACCCTTCAGACGTCCCCTGGTGGCGCTGGTACAGGGGCCTTGGGTGGTTCCGGTGGTGATATGTATCTGTACGCCGCAGACGGCGGCACGGGTACGACACAGGGCGACGGTGGTGTCATCATCATCCAGCCGGGTGAAGGTGACACGAACGGTCAGATCGTTTTCGGCAACGGCAACTTCACCGATTACACCTACACCCTGTACAACTCGAACGACGGCTACAGCGACACTGGACCTGGCTTCCGGTACAGCGTTGCCGACGACGAGATGCAGTTCAGCCACGGCGCTTCGTGGGTTGCCTTCGGAACCGGCGCCGTCCCGGACGGCACAATTACCAACCAGCACTTGGAATGGAGCGGTACGGCGTGGCTTGCGCAGGCCGACTTGACGATGCCCACCGGAGCCGGTCGTCTGATCTCGCAAGAGAACGTTGCGGATGCTTCAGCCAACGGACTCGGCATCACGGGCAGCAATTCGACGACCGCTGGCAACCAAGGTGGTGACCTGACCCTCACGGCAGGTTCCAACACGGCGGCAGACGGTGCGGGCGGTGATACGCTCATCTACGGTGGTCCTGGTCTTGCGGCTGGCAATGCCGGTGGTCTGCTCACCCTGAAGGCTGGCACGGCAACAGTTGGCGACGGCGGCAACGGCTCCTTGGTGGGTGGTGATTCTGGTGGCGCTGGCGACGGCGGCACGATTTACCTCTCTGGCGGCGATTCGTCGACCGGCACAGCGGGTCAGGTCATCTTCTCGGATACCGACGACCGGTTCACCGAGATCGTGACGCCGACAACCAGCCGCACCAATGCGAACGGAACACGTATTGCCTCCGACACCTATTGGAAGGCCAACACCCTCGAAGGTGTTGTGAACATCGGCGTTGAAGAGTCTGCGGCTGGCAGCGACGGCGTGGGCCTTTACCTTTGGGCCGGCGCACCCGGCGCTGGTGACGGTATCGGAACTCTTGGTTGGAAGATCACGGGCAACAACGGTGGAGCTTCCACGGGAACCAACCCTGGTGCAGGCGGCGCTCAAGGCGAACTGTACGCTGGTTGGGGTGGCGCCGGTTCTGGTGCAACAGACCCCGGCGACGGTGGTTCGTTCTACTTTGCGGCTGGTTC
>Ga0114918_10002163_pt1 | contig 17671 bp, 16 predicted proteins | sample LantaG_FD_87015 | JGI IMG/M metagenome (GOLD analysis project Ga0114918, IMG submission 87015) | Deep subsurface microbial communities from Baltic Sea to uncover new lineages of life (NeLLi) - Landsort_02402 metaG | ecosystem: Environmental > Aquatic > Marine > Oceanic > Sediment | place... | reverse complement strand
TTAAAGATTGGTGCCTCAGGGTCATTATTAATAGCAATAATATTGTCTGCTGTCTTCATCCCGGCCATGTGTTGAATAGCCCCTGAGATACCTACTGCTATATATAATTTAGGGAGTACTGTTCTTCCGCTTAAACCAACCTGATGGGGGTAAGGAATCCAACCCCTATCTACTGCATCTCTGGATGCCCCGACAACTCCACCCAGATGTTGAGCCAGTTCTCTAATCAAGGAAAAGTTATCTTTCTTCTTCAAACCCCTACCACCAGAAACTACTATATCCGCATCCTGAATATTTACATCTTCTTGCTCATTTCTTTTACAACCAAAGCTTTCAACTCTACCATCAATTAAGTTAGGTTTGAGGGCAATATTAATAATCTCACCAGTTCGATTCTCATCCTTGGGAGCAGGTCTGGTGGATTTAGGCCTGACTGTAGCCATCTGAGGTCTGTGCTTAGGTGTCTTAATTGTAGCCAAGATATTACCACCAATGGCTGGCCTCGTCTGTAAAAGATTACCTGTTTTTTCTTCAATATCAAGTTCAGTACAGTCAGCTGTTAATCCTGCATTAACTTTTACAGCCAGATAAGGCATTAGAGTTCGTCCACTAGTTGTAGCAGCGGCAATTATAATCTCTGGTTTATATTTGTTTACCAAATCCTTCAGAACATTAGTATAATTCTCAACAATAAAATTATCCAATTGGGGGTTATTAACTACATATACTTTGTCTGCTCCCCGGTAGATAAATTCCTGGAGATTATCATTATTAATATTATTACCCATCAAAACCGAGGCTAATTCTGTGCCTAATTTATCAGCTAATTTTCGCCCTCTGGTTAATAATTCAAATGATACCTCTTTAATTTTTCCTCGATTTGTCTCTGCTATAGTCCAAACACCATGATAATTCATTAATAGCTCTCTCTCTCTTTAAACTAATTCTTTTTCACGCATGAATTTTAACATTTGACTAACATCTTCAGTCAAACTCTCTTCATCGTTTACCTTAACAACCGTTCCTCCTCTTGTAACTTTAGGGTGAGAAATTTTTACTACTCTTGTAGGTGAACCATTGAGTCCCAATTCTAATTCATTTAATTCCATATTATTTTTTGACCATACTGGAATATCTGTTTTTTTAGCCCTTTGTTTACCTCTTAAAGTAGGAAGGCGGGGATAACTTATCTCTTTAACTACAGTCAATAAAGCAGGCAACGGCAATTTTAAGGTTTCGTACCCCTCTTCAATTAATCTTTCTACCACAATGTTTTTATTATTAATTTCAACAACCTTACTTGTATAAGTAGCTAAAGGTAAATTCAGAAAAGAAGCTATCCCAGGCCCTACTTGACCTGTATCACCATCTGTGGCCCGTTCACCAGCCAAAATTAAATCATAATCTTTTATTTTTTTAATAGCTTCTGCCAAAACATAGGAAGTCGCTCTAGTGTCTGAACCAGCAAATTCACGTCCCGATAGTAAGATACCATCATCGCAACCCATAGCTATCGCTTCCCGTAGAGCTTTATCTGCAGAAGGAGGACCCATAGTTATCACTGTAATCTTCCCTCCATGTTCTTCTTTTAACTGAATTCCCACCTCAATAGCATAAAGATCTAAAGGGTTAACTATGTTCTCAACCCCTTCTCTAACCATTGTGCCAGTTTCTTCGTTCATTTTGACGTTGCTTGTCTCTGGTACTTGTTTGATAGTAATTATAATCTTCATGGGAAATTCTCCTCAAAGATAGATATCATTAATATTGGTTCATTCTTTTTCTGATGCTTCACTTTGATATATACCTACATACCTACTTATCGTTCCGCTCTTTTTAAGAATTCATATCTTTCAAAAAGATCATTTTACAAGATGCTATAAATATTTTTTCTTTTCAAAGTGTTTATCACGTAAATAATATTTTATAGTTTTCTATATTGCCCAGCTACCATATAATTCGGAAATTTTACGGTAAGTATCTGCTAGATTATCATGTATTTCTTTATGTATTGTAAAGAGTTTTTCATACTTTTGATGATTGTTATAATCCGGTTTGACGACTTCTTGTATTTTAATACAGCGATCAGCGGCTTCCTCAAAGCTGGAGAAAACACCTGTGCTAACCCCTGCTAAAAGTGCTGCTCCAAATGATGAATCATCAACCACTGCTTTTTTAAGTTCCAGCCCCAGTACATCAGCGACAATTTGCCGCCATAAAGGGCTTTGAGCGCCACCCCCGATAATTCTTAATTCTTTAATATCCATCTTTAAACTGTGAAATACCGTTAGGCAATTACGCAGAGAAAAAGCTACTCCTTCCAAAACAGCCCTACTGGCATGAGCCTTAGTATGCTTCATACTGAACCCGGTAAAACTGGCTCGTAGGTAAGGATCCTTATAGGGGGTAATCTCTCCTAAAAGATAGGGATGAAAAAATAACCCTTCTGAGCCGACTGTAATTTTACCTGCATCTTCATCTAAAAGTTCATAAGCACTCTTTTCCGTTTTTTTACTTTTTCCCTTCTCGTAATCGCCAAAGGTATCACGATACCAGCGGTAAGATGCAGCACATGACCTGGTAGCTGTTCCAGGATACCATTGACCGGGAATTACATGGTAATAGTTGACTAGGAGCGGATGAGGATATGCTCTATCAGTTACAACACAAATCCTACCGGCAGTAGCTAGCTTTACTGTTGACTGTCCTAATCTAACTGCGCCGGCTGCCAGTATCTCCAATGAAGTATCGGAGGCTCCAGCAACTACTAATGTCCCTTCGGCAAGTCCAGTTTCCTTGGCAACCCGAGCTGTTACTCGCCCAACTATTTCGGTAGGTGCAACCACCTTTGGCAAATTTTCTACCGGAAATCCCATAATATCACATAGTTTCTTAGACCATTTCTTTTCCTCGGCGTCAAAAAACATTGATCCTAAAGCTTCAATCCAATCAGTAATATATTCCCCTGTTAAGCGATAAAGCAAATAATCTTTAGCAAAAAAAATTCTCTTAGTTCTATGCCATATTTCCGGCTCATTATCTCTTATCCATAAATTTTGGGGCAATGTCCACATAGTGTCTGGATAATGATAGGTAATCTTAAATATCTCTTCATTATAGTTTTGTGCCAGATATTCGGATTGCTTATGACTTCGTTGATCTGTCCATAGAATTGCCCGACGAAGAACATTAAAATCTTCATCCATCAAGACCGCCGTATGAGTTGCTGCACCTGAAGCTAAAGCCAAAATTTTACGAGGGTCAATTTTTGTTTGCTTTAAAATGCGGGTAAACGAGTCTCTAAACGTGTTATACCAATCTTCAGGTTCTTGTTCCGACCAAGCTACCTGGGGGTAATATGTTTTATATTCTTTATAAGTCGTAGCAACAACACTACCCTGAGTAGATAATAAAGTTAATTTTACGGCTCCGCTACCTAAATCTACTCCCAGCAGATATTTATCCTCCATTATTATCTATTCCTCTCTGATCTGTAGTTTTCGCCTACTATGCTTTCTCTTAATGCATAACCATACCGCCGGAGATTATTATTGATTCACCAGTAATATCCCTGGTATTTTCCGACGCCAAGAAGGCCGCTAAGGAACCTATTTCTTTCGGTTCGATTAATCTTTTCTGAGTGACTGGTGCTACCATTTTGGAAAAAGCTTCTTCTCGAGAAACCTTATTTTTATTGCTGCTTCTACCAATGAACTACTCACTATGGCTGTATGAGCAACCCGGAACAGATGGCATTAACCGTGACATTAAATTCGTCAAGCTCTGTAGCCCACACTCTAGTCAATCCAAGCACGCCCGCTTTCATAACTGTATATGCTCCATAAACTTTTATGCCAATAAATAACGTGCAACAATGGAATAATACATTACAGGTCAATCTTATCAGAGTAATGTTTAACCATCTCAAGAAATGTAACCCGGAAAGTACTTATACAATCTTCCGGGTCTTGTTCAACCCAAGAAACTTCAGGATAATAGGTAAGATATTCCTTCATTGCTGTGGCTAATAGTTTGCCTTTTATTGAAATAAGAATGGTTTTAATCGCTTCGCTCCCTAGATCAACTCCTTATCAATAAACCTTTACTGCTAGATTAGACCAGATATGAACATCTTATCTTTGGTACAAATTGTAATCTATAGATACCGGTCGGCACCACGTTACTAGAAAAACGTAGATATTAGGTCCGGGTTTCCCCGGACCTAATATACATCAGACAGTTACATTTTTATCTATATATATTAATCGTTTTAAACAAATCTTTTATATTAAAATTATTAAATTCTTCTTCATATTCTTTAAATACAACCTCCACAGCATTTGCAAATTTTTCCGCCTCTCCTGGATTTAGTTCATTAACTTCTACTCCTGCTTCTTTCATTATATTTAAATATTCGGATTCCGAAGTTACACCGAGCGCCCGCTGATATTCCCCTGCTTCGTCCATTGCCTCAATAATAATCGCTTTCAAATCATCCGGTATCTCTTCCCATTTTTGTTTATTTATGGCCACTATGCTCCAATCAACAAGATGCTTGGTTAAAGAAAAATATTTAGTAACTTCTTGTAATGCAGCCGAACATATATATTGTGGAGTAACCTCACAGGCATCTACAACACCCGTCTGTAAAGCAGTATATACCTCTCCCCAGGGAACTGTGGTAGGATTAGCTCCCAAAGCCCTCCAAGCAGTTACCCAGGACGGCAGTTCCGGAAGACGCAGTTTTATATTTTTCACATCTTCTAATTTATAAATGGGCTTTTTTCGTAATAATGCACTACGCGTTCCGTTATAAGTATATGTTAAGGCTACAAGTCTAAATGGTTTTAGCAACTCATTGCAAATATCAAGCCCATTAGCTTCTTTAAAAAATCTCTCGACATGGTCGATGTCTTTCCATAAAAAGGGTAAGTTAATGGCAGCAGCCGGCGGAGCCACTGTTGCCCAACCGCCTCCGCTACTATGACCTATATCTATAGCTCCTAAATATATCTGTTCTGTTATCACGCGTTCATTACCTAATTGCCCCGCCGGAAATATTTTTACTTCAATTTGATTGTTGCTGCGTTCTTCAACGATTTCCTTAAATTTGACAAACAGTTTATGAACCCCTACATCGGTAGAAAAAATATGAGCCACCTTTAATTCAATTTTAGGAGCCGCTTCTATCGACCCTATAGATAACAACAAGATACAAATTAATAACATAAAAATTAAAATAAAATTTTTTTTATTTAACATTTTTCATCCTCCTATATTTTTTATGAAACTCCATAGACTTCCAAGACTCCCACGTCTTTAGAGGCGTGGTACTTACCTTAACAGACTACCGTCTGTCCCGACTTGCCGGTAGCTGGCTCTGATCCCCATCTTTACAAGATGAGGAGTTCCCGCTAAATTAAAATTTTTTACAACTCTATCACCTCCTTTCATTTTATTCCCAAACCCGATAAAACCGCTTGAATGATATTTTCTGAGCGCAGTCCGTATTTTTTTGCTAAATCTTCATTACTTCCAGACTCTCCGAAAACATCCCTAATTCCCACTCTCTGTACTTGACACGGATAGTTAGAACACACAGTTTCCGTTACGGTGCTTCCTAAACCGCCAATATAATTATGATTCTCAACCGTCACTATACATCCAGTTTCCTTAGCCGCTCTAATTACCGCCTCCTCATCCAAAGGCTTTATGGTGGGCATATGTATTACTCGAACTTTTAATCCACGTTTTTTAATTTATCTACCGCTTCCATCGATAACGCCGTCATTATACCTGTACTTATAATAGTTGCGTCATTACCTTCGCATAAAGTTACTGAACGTCCTAATTGAAATTTATATTTTTCAGTAAAAATCACTGGGCTAGGATCGCGGGAAAATCTTATATATATTGGACCGTTATAATTAATAGTATCAAAAAGTACTTTTTTAAGTTCAATCCCATCTGCCGGATTAATAATAACCATGTTCGGTATAGTTTGCATTATCGAAATATCTTCTATAGCTTGATGAGTGGCTCCTGCTTTCCCTACATAAAATCCACAATAAGCGCCAATTAAACGTACGTTTAGGTGTGGATAAGCAATGGATATATACACTTGATCTAAACATCTTCTACTTGCAAAAACGGCCATTGTATTGGTAAAAGGTATGAATCCCATAATAGCTAACCCCGCCGCCACTCCAATCATATTCTGTTCCGCAATCCCCATATGTATGAACCGCTTAGGAAAATATTTTTGAAACCGTAACGCTCCAGTACCACTACCGCAATCGGCGTCCAATACCACTACTTCCGGCCGCAACTTACCCAACTCTATTAAGGCTTCAGAATATGCATCTTTGAATGAAGATAGAATCTCTTTCAAATCAATCCCTCCCATCCAGCTCTTGTAAAGCCTGTAAATAATCTTGTTTTTTTATGATAGCCGAATGCCAAATCATTTGATTTTCCATGAATGAAACACCTTTACCCTTAATGGTATGGGCGATAACCACCAATGGATAATTATGGTTTTTATTAAGAACATCAAGTAATTGAGGGTAACTATGCCCGTCAACATTAATAATCTGCCAACCAAAGGCTTTAAATTTATCTCCTATCGGCTCAATTGACATTACCTCATCGACAGTTCCCGTAATCTGTAATTTATTATAATCAATAATGGCCGTTAAATTGTTTAATTTATAGTTACCGGCAAACATGGCGGCTTCCCAGATCTGACCTTCTTGAATTTCCCCATCACCCAATATAGAATAAATTTTGATATCTTTCTTTTTTAGTTTAGCTCCATAAGCCATGCCGCAAGCGACGGATAGGCCCTGTCCCAGTGATCCTGTTGACATATCAACTCCTGGAGTTTTATTCATACAAGGGTGTCCCTGTAAATTACCGTTAATACTATCAAAAATAGTCAAATCCTTTTTCGGAAAAAATCCTTTTTCAGACAATACGGCATAATACCCAGCAGCGCCGTGACCCTTGGATAATACTAATCTATCTCGATCTTCCCATTGGGGGTTATTGGGGTCTATTTTCATAACACCAAAATACAAAACCACTAAAATATCAATTATCGAAAGCGAACCACCAGGATGACCGGAACCTGCTGAATAGATCATTTCTATAACAGATTTTCGAGCCAAACGGCTGATTTTTTCCATTTCTTCAAAAGATAATAATTTAGACAAATTATCCCTCCTATGTTATGATTATTTGTTAACGTTAAGCCATGAATTTTCACTTTCCCAATGAATGTAGTTTTGAGGTTCCTTATAATAATTTTCCTTAGGCTCAATTTGTTTTATTATTGATACCGTCTTATATATCTGTTCTAATCCTGGTTCAGGCACCTTCCCGCTTATAATGCTTTCAGCAAAATATCTTACCTCATTAACATATCCACATAAAAACAAGCTCTGGTTTTCATCATTCGGGATAGAAAACCCAGGTTCCCAAAATTCAACTTTGTTAGTAGGAGAAAAATAAAAATATCTGATTAGATTCTCTGCAGTAATCCAACTACCCTGACCGGTGATTTCCACCCGTTCATTTGCCCTCATCCAAGACTGTTGGTCGGAAATACAGATTGTTCCCACAGCCCCTGAAACAAACTGTAAAATAATAGCATACGACGAATTTAACGAGTCCAATTGATATTTTTTAAATGATACATTAGCTACATCTCCTAAAAGATAGGTAACCAAATCTAGCATGTGGATACCTGAATCAAGCAGCAATGCGTAACCAGCGCCTTTTGTTGGTCCTACACAAAACTTAGCTTCAACCATATTTGGTTCACCAAATGCGGTGGAATGAATAATTTTTTTTATTTTATTATATATTGGCGTAAATCTTTTCATCATTCCTACCATCACGGTCTTGCCACTTTGAATCGAAGCTTTATTAATTTCCTCAATCCCCGCCAAATTTATAGCCGGTGGCTTCTCTAAAAATATGTGGTAACCTTTACTCAGGACATCTATAGATATTTCCTTATGCATATTAGGGCTGCATACTATAAAAACTGCATCAAATTTTTCTTTTTCAAGCATTTCTCGATAATCGGTGTAGTATTTTTCTGCCCCAAACCAACTTGCGTTCCTCCTAGCTTTTTTCTCATCAATATCACAGACACTAACTAAATAAATAGGAGCGTAGTGTAGTGACGGATACAAATTTTTTGTGGCATGACGGCCACAACCAATAAACCCTACCCTTAATTTTTCCATAATCATTCCTCTCTCCCTCTTTAAAGTATCTAATTAAGATTCAATTAGTAATTTTAATACGGGTGAAGGTTTTTGAGATAATATATCAAAAGCTTCTTTGGCTTTAGCCAACGTGTAGATCCCAGAGATCAATTCTTCTACCCTGATCTTTTCTTGAAGAATTAAATTTATAGCTTCCTCATATTCTTTTTTTGTATAATTGTATGATCCACTAACAGTTATTTCTCTGGTTACTAAGTAGTTAAGATCTAAATGTGAATCTTTATTCCAACCGGCAATCGAAATCAAACGACCTTTCCTTCTTAAAATATGTAAAGTTGTATCAAATGCTTCAGAACTTCCCGCGACATCAAATGATAAATCAAAACCTTTCCCCTCAGTTTTATCCAAAACTATATCGTTAATTTCACCTTCTTTAGGATTACATACAATAGTAGCCCCCAGTTTATCGGCATATACAAGCCGTGCGGAATCAATATCAACTACCAGGACTTCATCCGGTTTCTTAAGTAAAACTAATTGCAGTACCAATAATCCAATCGGACCCGCGCCGATTATCCCTACTCTTCGACCAGCAATTCCCCCGGCGCAACAGACAGCATGAACTGCGACAGCTAATGGCTCGGCTATCGCCGCGCGCTTTAGATCAGCTTCTTTCGGGAGAGCTACTAAATTTGAGGCCGGAACTATAAGATATTCAGCCAAACTCCCTGGATGAGTTTCTCCGATTAAACCCCTATTATTATCACATAGATTTGGGTAACCACCCAGACAATATTCACATTTACCGCAAGGAAGTATTGGCCATATAGCAACTTTATCCCCTTTTGCCCACATAGAATCGCCGGGATCTTCAACCACACCTGAGATCTCATGTCCCATAATTGTCTCAGGGAGACGAAGTTTGCTCTCACCTAAATAACCCCGAACATCGGAACCACATATTCCTGTATAACGAACTTTGATTAACACACACCCATCTTTCAGTTCCGGTATAGGTCTTTTCTCAAGCACAAAACTCTTTACCCCTTTAAACACTAAAGCTTTCATGAATAACATACCTCCTAAATATTGCATTACCCAAAGAATAGTTTGGGTAAAAAGGTAATAATTTCTGGAAATAACAACCCTAAAAATAAAACGGCTATTAACACAGCAAGATAAGGAAAAATATACTTTATTGTTTCCGCTAAACTAGCTTTTGCTATACCCATTGTAATAAAAATTAAAATTCCCACCGGTGGTGTTAACCCTCCTATAACCACAGAAATACAAAATAATGTACCGAAGTGCACCGAACCTAATCCCAGTTGATTTATCAAAGGAAATACTATGGGAACAAATACAACCATTATTGCCATTGTCTCCATAAAGCAGCCGATAATTAACATAAATACTAAAACACCTGCAGATATCATAACAGGACTAACATCTAATGTCTCTAAGTAACCAGTCAATGTGTAAGGAACTTGTTCAATAGCAAGAATATATCCATATATAGACGCCATCCCAACAATTAACATTACCATTCCGGTGATAGCCGAGGAATCAACTATTATTTTACGTAAATTCTTTAAAGTTAGCTCTTTGTAAACTACAAACCCAATAAAAAGGGCATAGAGAACAGCTATAACACCCGCCTCGGTCGCGGTAAAAACCCCACACAAAATGCCACCAATTATTATTATTGGAGCAATAAGCGCCCAAAATGCTTCTTTAAAACTTTGGTATAAGGAAGCCCAATCGAAATGTGAAGTTCTCGCTATCCCTAACTTTATCGCATAAAGATAGGTTACCACCATAAGTCCTAATCCAATAAGAATACCTGGGATTATTCCCCCAAGGAAGAGCTGACCGATTGACACTCCAGTTAATGAACCGTAAATAATCATAATCATACTAGGTGGAATTATTACGCCAATTGAACCAGAAGTAGCTTCTATCACTGCCGCCAGACCCCGGGGATACCTATTCCCAATAAGTTGGGGTATCAAAATCGAACCAATAGCGCTGGCATCTGCGGCCCCTGAACCTGAAATTCCAGCGAAAATCATGCTGGCTAATATATCCACTATTCCTAAACCGCCACGGATAAATCCTACTAAATTTTTTGAAAAGGCAACTATTCTCGCAGTTATACCACCTTTTGTCATTAACTCCCCTGCTAAAATAAAAAAGGGACAGGCTATAAGAGGGAAAGAATCCAAACCGGAAAATATTCTTTGCACTGCAACATAAGTAGGTATATCACTTCCAAAAAGAAATCCAAAAATACTTGATATCCCTATGGCAAATCCAATGGGCATCCCCATTATTAGTAGTAGTAAAAAAACCATTACCGCTATCAGAATCACCAATTTCACCTCCTTATCGTCTATGTTTAGATTCAGTTTTTTCCAATTTTAGCTTTTTAACCATAAAGGAAAAATCCTTTGCAACATAGTAAAAAATAAAAATTAATCCTATAGGTAATGAAAGATATACCCAAGAAAATGATATTTGGGTTGATGGAGTTAAAGACCCTCTTGTTATTAATACCAACCAACCGCTGCTGAAAATAAGATAAACAGTAAAAATAAGAATTATTAAATTGTAAATTATTTGTATTATGATACTTATTCTTTTGCCCATGGACCTAAGTATCAAATCCATAGAAGCATGAATTTTCGTCTTGATTCCAACAGCGATTCCAAACCAGACTAACCAAATAAAAATATAACGTATAACCTCTTCGGCCCAAAATATTGAGTACCCGACTACGTATCGAAAGAATACTTGCATTGCTCCAAGAATCACAATTATCCCAAATGCTATAATACAAATGTACTCAGTTACTAAATCTATTATATTTTCAAATCTTACCACCCAATTCAAAATAATACTCCCCCTCCTTACGAACTTATTTTGACTATCGCCCTAAGATTTCTGTCAAATCCGGCAGACCAATATCACTAGATTGATTATCACGCAAAACCTCTTTACATAAAGAGCAGGCAAGCACCATAGCCTTGGTATAGGTTCGTATAGTTTCTTGCTAACGGACAACGGAAGTTTTTTAGGCAAGACGCGGAGCATGCTAATGCAATAATCCGCTACCACAACAATGGGTTTCCTTTTTCTTAAAGAACATGTCTTCTAATTCAACGCCCATGCTCTCTTTAAATATGTATCTGGCGGTCCTGATTCTTTAAGATCTCGTGATAGAAGCGATAGGAGTCATGATAGATGACTATTTCTCCGTCAAAAATTCTTGGTTTTAAGTTACCTTTTGAGGTCAATTTCGCCAAAATATTATTTGTTGTGTATGATTACTTCTAAGTTTAATTTCAGACCCCATTCCGGATATTCATGCATAAACACTTTTGTACAACTGGGGCAGACTAAGATACAATCCGCAACATCTCTCATCCTTTAATAAATTAAACTAAAATTATATTATTTTCACTTTGACATCTTACCGCATTTCTTTTAATAATAATCCCTTTAATAATAAATTTTCAGACTTTAATTGAGAATTTATTTTACTAGTTGCATCCCTCCTTTTCTTTTATTTTCTTGTTTCTTCATTTGTAGTATTGCAAATTTTAATTACTGCTATGGACATATGTATAAAACTTTATTCTTATTAACTGAGCTCATCTATAAGCTCTACAATATCTATAATCTGAAGTGACGAAGGTTTATCAGTACTATTAATAAAACTGCTCTTGTCTTCACCAGATGATATAATTAAAGTATCTACACCGGTCTTAATTACTTCGTCAAGCCTTGTTTTAAGTAGTTTGGTAGCCAGGTCTGGATAGGTGTTTTTAATCAGAGCACTTCCGATCGAACGAGCTTTTCCTCTATTCCAACGCAATTCCACATAGTCAACACCCTCTATTTGCTTTATTAATTTCCTTGGCTCATCATGTAATTTGCTGTAACGGGCAAGGTAATCTGATTCATGATAGGTAAGCTTCTTATTTAAAGTCTTTTTTAACTCTATCTTACCTTCGGATATTAATTTTAACAGGAATCCTGTTATATGGTAGACTCTAAGATTTCCCACTTCTAACTCCATTTTAGTTATTCCCTCTGTAAGTAAATAATATAAAGATCCGGATAACGTAACTACTTCCTGACAGTCACTCGTTTTTATTTTTTCTAGCAGGGTCAGGGCTTTCTCTTTTGCTTCTTTAATATAACCCAGGTTATAAAGCTCATTAGCGCTTGCGGCTTCTCTTTTCAGTACCATGAAATCAACTTTGCCCTTTTTAAATATATTTACTGCACTTAACCCTATTTCCGGAGACAGATACAATACCGAACTACCAAACAAAAGAAGAGTTTTAGCAGGAGTTATATATTGTGAAACTACTTCCTGTAAGTCAGTTGATATAGGACCTTCTTGATTATAAGCATTATCAAATTTAATCAAGGATTCTTTAACATTTTTAACTACTTCTGGAACAAGCCCCTTCTTTACCAAATCAAAGCGGGCAGCTATTATAGCCGAGGGTAAATCCCACCCCCCCTCACACCATTCTTTGCAATATTTACATAATGTACACTGATATATTTTTTCTGATATTTCTTCAGTGTAATCAGTTGCTTTTCTTAGAACCATAGATAATAATAATCCGCGAACCCGGGGTGTCATTTCTTCTTCATGAGTTACTCTTGCTACAGAACAAACATGCCTACACATAAAGCAAAATCTGCACGCATCTATATCCTTTTTATAATTTTCGATATTCATTTTCTTGGCTCCCTTTCTTAGCTCTTTAAAATCCCAGTTTTCCAGGATTCATGATATTGTTTGGATCTAAAACATTCTTAATTTTTCTTAAGACTTGAAAAGCAGGTCCATATTGTTCTTGCATTAAATAAGACATTTTTAAACCAACACCGTGATGTTCATTCAATAACCCTCCATTGTTTAAAGAAACTCTTATGCATTTATTCCAGACTTTGTTGTATAATCTAATTGCTTCATCTGGGTCTTTAGGTACATAATCTGGATGAATAATAAAACGGTCGTACATCATACAACCCCATTCATACCAATGTGAAAAATGAGCTATAAATTTGGTTCCCTGAAAACTTTCAGCAGCTGCCTTCATTCCCCAATAAATCTTTTCAATTTTATCATAAGTAGCTACGGTATCCATTGTGCCAAAAGCTTCGGGAAGATCCATTAAATATGGTGGATAAAAGAATTTATATCTATGCTCCCACCAGCTTTCGCCAAAATTTGAACCTAAGCTTTCTGTTGAAGTTTCCAAACAAATATTAACCGCACTTTCCATCAACTTATTTACTATTTCTTCATCCCTTCCATCAAATCCAAATACCAAATAACATCCATTTTTCTTTACCCCTAATACTCTTTCGATCTGATGTATAGTTTCTTCTTCATCATAAAGACGGATTACGCTTGGTTGAAGTCTCTTAGTCATTATTTTTCTCCCAGCATCCAGGGCATCGTGCATATTCTTGAACATAAATGCTTGGAATTTTCTGTATTTAGGAGTATCAAACATCTTTACAGTAGCCTTGGTAATAATGCCCAGTGTTCCTTCTGAACCACAAAAAAGTTGATTCAAGTCGGGACCACATGAGTGTCTGGGAACTTGAAGAGTGTTTACAATATCACCATTTGGAAGAACAATTTCCATATTTATAATAAGATCCTCGATTTTTCCATATTTTGTAGAAAGCACTCCTGTCCCTTTATGTGCCAGAAATCCACCGAGCGTAGCACATGAAATTGATGCAGGAACATGCATGGTAGAATATCCCTTTTTTTCTAATTCCCACTCCAAATTTTGATGAATAATACCTACCTCCGCAGTTACAGTATAGGCAGACTCATTAATGTCAATAACTCGGTTCATTTTCTTCATGTCCAAGACTATTCCTCTTTTAATCGGCAATGCGCCTCCTTGTGAACCAGAGCCACCTCCCCAGGCAGTCAAAGGAATCCTATGAGTATTAGAAATCTTAACAATCTTGCTTACTTGCTCAACATTCTCAGGATATACTACACATTCGGGTAAAATTGGATTTTTGCCCCTGTCTACCCAGACCCGAGGTACCCAATAAAAATCTACTGCGTGAGCAAACCTATCAACATTTTTCGTTTTTAAATTATTTTCCCCAACCACATCTTCTAACTCTGATAATATCATTGAGGTTAAATACTCATCATTTTGATTTAACATATTCCTCCTCTATCTTTAATGTCTAATTTTAATTAAACAACCTATGTACATTATAAGTGGCTTTAAGAAAGATATTTAAAAAAATAAACCTTGTAGGTTGCCTAATATTTTTTATTCCAATAATCATATCAAAAAATATAAATCAGTATTTTTTACTTTGTAGCGCTTTTTCAGTCCGGTTCATTGCGATTATTGCCTTTTTTTTGTTTTTTAAAGAAATATAAATATACAGAGCATCAATTATAGCCAATTGGGCGATGCGTGAAGATAAACCAATTATTCTATATTTTGTTTCTTCTGAGGCTGTGAACAATTTATAATCACTTATTTCGGTTATAGGTGACTTAGAACAATTTGTAATACATATAATTTTTGCACCTGACTCCTTAGCTATTTCGATCGAATCAACTACGTCTTTTGAACTGCCCGAATGGGAAATGCCTATTGCAACATCATCGCTAGTTAGATTTACAGAAATCATAATCTGTTTATGGGGATCGCTACAAGCAATAACGTTAAGACCGGCACGAGTAAATTTATGAGCAGCATCAAATGCTATAGCAGACGAATTTCCACAGCCAAATATGGCAACTTTATGACAATTACAAATAGCTTTTGCAGCATTTTCAAACTCATTTCTGTTTATAACTTTTAATGTTAAATTTAAAGTATGAATAATACTATCAATGTCTTTTCGTAATATTTCTAAAGGGTTATCCTCTTCTTTGACTTTTTCAAAAATAGTGTTGATGGGATTTCCTATCTCTTGAGCTATGGTTATTTTAAAATCTTGAAACCCTCGGTAACCTAATTTCACACATGTTCTAACAACGGTAGAGGCACTAGTTTTACTACCTTCAGCTACTTCAGTAACTGATAAATGGATAATATCTTTTTTATTATTTAGTATATAATTTGCTATTCTTTTTTCGGAAACAGTTAATTCGCTATAAAGGGATTCAATACTTAATAATGCAGATGGTTTATTTTGTTCTATTTTCATATATTTCACACTCTTTTCGTTTATAATTGCTTCGCAATAATAACTTTAACAATATTTATTAAATACTTTGGAATTTTATTTCATCTAGAAAATAAAATAGTATTTTATTTATCATTAATTGTTCTCTAAATAAAAAAATATTAAAATATTTATCTCCACCATTGTTAATATGAAATATCTTTTCATTTCTTTTTATTATTATGAAATATCTTTTCATTAAAATAGCAAATTATTTTTATAATGTCAAATAATATTTTAGAATTTTTTAGATTTTAAATATTCTACATTTTGTTTTTTTATTGTTGGACTCTTATAATATATAAAATAACTCTAAAATTAGGAATGATATTCATTTCTTTTTACTATTGTTAATATGAAAATTCTTTTCGTTTCTTTTTATTATTATGAAATATCTTTTCATTATAATAGCAAATTATTTTTATAGATCAAAAAACAATAAATTCTTAACACGAGTACCAATATTTCTTTCGTTTACAAATTCATCTCCTCGCTAAAACTTTTTCTAGAAGTTATAGAAAGGGTTCCTTATTTTATAGAAGATGCGTATAATAAAAAGAGATTTAGTTCATCTTTAGGCTATCGCTTCCAGAGGAGTACGAGAGGCTACTGACAAAAGATAGCTCTCAGGAATGCAATGCCATGGTATGTTAAGACTTAAAGTGTCTATCCTGAGGGGTCACTCCAAAGCGCGGAAACGCACAGGCAGAGAAGATACATCTTCGGATTCTACCAGATAAAGAATCCGGTTTATCTGAAGTAAGATTCTGGTATAGAGATATTTTTTTAGGTAGTCAAAAAGTTAAAAATACAGACCTTAATTTAGTCCAGTTTTAACTTTTAACTAACAATTTTTTCTAGAAATTGTTATCTACAAATCAAAAGTGCACTATTTTCTTGATGATTTACATTTCAAAAGTGCACTTAACAAAAGAAATAAAAAAGATATAATCTATAACTATATTTTAAGAAAAGAGGTTCTAAATTATGTCTAAACAATTACACAAAAACTTTACCGATGAGCAAATTATTATTAAAAACTTATGTGGACCTCAAAGTCAAGCAAAATTCCAGAGTAAAAGCCGGACTTTTTTCCATAGTTGGAAAACAAAAAAATTAATCATAAAATATATCAAGCTTTTGGGGATTAATTTATAAGTAGTTGAGATAAAGGAAAAAAATATTGAAAAAAAGAAGGGGGGGTTTGAAAGATTTATCGGAATAAAAAAACATATAGAGTTTGATTTGAAAATATATATTTTAAAAGCGTAAAGTATTATTTATAACGAAAAGTTCTTTATAAGAATGTATCCTGGTAATTTCAAAAAGATTATAGAAATTGTTATTTTAAACAGAAAGGAAGTAATTGTTTTTTTAAATTAAGATAAAAAAGTTTTTACTAATTATTTTATGTCTTGCTTCTTATGTTTTTTATCTTTCCATCTTTAATCCACTCTTTTACTATTTCTCTCCTCTTTTCTTCTAATACAACCTCCAGCAATTTTGAAGGTGTCCCTTTAACCCTTCCCTTATTCAGCTTTTCTTTCCAAAACTCCGGTAGTCTGTTTTCTGTTTCTATTTTTATTTCTTCCTGCTGTGAGGGATCAAGTGAATTATAAATTTGTTCTATCTTTTTAATCTCTTCCTGCCTTTTTTTGTTTCTCTCTTCTTGCATCTTTATCTTAATATATTCTATTTTTTCCTCTTCTTCTTTCCGTTGTTCCTCTCTTTTCTCTCTTAAATATTCCTCCGGAAATTGCCAATTTTCTCTTATTGCCTTCACTAAATAAGCTGCTTTATTATCGGCGTTAGAATACTTAATTGCCTCAATCCATTTTTTTATTAATTCCTGATCATTGTTTTTTATTAGATTTTCAGCGGTTACTTTGGAAACATTTAATTCTAATAACTTATTAACTAAATCAACCTGCTCTTCAGAAAATATTTTTACTTCCTTTTTTTGTGCTGATAGATATTCTCCTTCCCGGCCGTTAATACTCTTTATCTTTGCTCTTTTCATTTCTTCTTTGGCTCTTTCCCCTGGCCAATAATAGATAAGCCAACCATCATTACCATTCTCGCTCCACTCATATTTTGAAATAAAACCAGTATCTCTAAGTTCATTATTGCCGGGATTTAACTGTCGTTTAGCTGAAGAAATATAACTATGGGGGGTTACTGGAAGGAGC
>Ga0114918_10002162_pt1 | contig 17676 bp, 6 predicted proteins | sample LantaG_FD_87015 | JGI IMG/M metagenome (GOLD analysis project Ga0114918, IMG submission 87015) | Deep subsurface microbial communities from Baltic Sea to uncover new lineages of life (NeLLi) - Landsort_02402 metaG | ecosystem: Environmental > Aquatic > Marine > Oceanic > Sediment | place: Baltic... | reverse complement strand
GGGTGACCTTCTCGGTGGCCTGGTGGGGCAGGGGCGACGGGGGGTGCTCGGCGGGGGGGTGTTTGGGTGGTTTTTTTTTTGGGGGGGGGGGTTGGAAAAAAAACACGCACAACACCAGGCCGCCGAGCTCCGCATGTGGCCCCTGTCCCGCCAGGCCCTCGAGGCGGGCCTCCGCGCCCACCCGACGCACCCACTGCTGCTCGAGGCGCTCTCCTCGCTCTGCCTGCGCCTCGGGGACTGGCGCGCCGCCGCGGCCGCGGCCGGGAGGCTCCTCGACCGCGACCCCGGGCACGGGGCGGCGAGGGCGGCCCTCCGCGCCTCGGCCGCCGCGGCCGGCGCCTCCCGCTCCTCCCCTTTTCCGGGGGTGGAGTTTGGGGAGGCGATGAGGGAGTGCGACCTGCTGGCGTTCCCTTCGAGGGATCGAGGAGGAGGAGCCGCTGGAAAGCGAGAAGAACTGGAGGGACGGAAGAAGGAGAAAAAGGTCTCCCTCCGGGTCGAGGCCCCGACTTGGTCGTCCCTCCTCTGCTCACTCGCGGGAGCGGTCTTTACTCAGTCCGGCGAGTTCTCTTCTTCTTCTTCCTCTTCCTCTTCATCATCATCATCATCATCATCATCATCTTCTTCTTCTTCTTCCTCTTTAGCGATGCTCCTGATCTTGCCCGTCGAGGTCATGATCGCAGGGACGGGAGCGAGCGACGAAGCCGCCGCAGAGGAAGATGACGAGGTCGCGAAGAGAGTCCAGCGGATCCGAGAGGCGGCCGCCTCCCCGCAGAAGAATCCTACTCCCGCTCCCGCTCCCGCTGCTCCTGCGACTGCTGCGCGCGCGGGAAGCGCCTCCATAAGGGGGCCCATGGCCCCTCCGACGCGCGCTGTGACGGGCGGCAGCGACGGCAACGCCTCGGCCTCCGCCGCCGCCGCCCTCGCCGCCTCGGCGGCCGCCGCGCCCTTCGACGCCCTGTCGGGGGTCCTCCCTTGGCTCGGGAAGCCGCCGCTGGCGCCCCCGACGCCAGGAGGAGGAGGAGGAGGAGGAGGAGCCCCCACGCCGCAGAAGGAAGAGCAGCAGCAGCAGCAGCAGCTGCGGCAGCAGCAGCAGAGGCCGTCGGCGGAGGAGGCCGAGGCCGTCTCGGCGCTCGCCGCGACGGCGACGGCCGCGGGCGCGAGCCTCGGCGCCTTTGTCGCCGCCGCCGTCGCCGCCGCCGCCGCCGCCGCCGCTTGTTCCGGCTCTTCTTCTTCTTCTCCTCCTTCAACCGCTCTCCCCCTGACCCGCCTCGCGGCCTACGCCCTGCTCTCCCTCGAGCCCCTTTCCCGCGGGTGGAAGCGGTCCCCGCTGGCCACGCTGGCCCTGGCCGAGCTGCACGCGGCGGTCGCGGTCGAGGCCGACACGCTCGTCGGCCGGCCCGAAGAAGAGGAGGAAGAGGGCGGCGACAGAGAGGGAGGCGACGGCGACGGCAACGGCAGGCGTTCTCGCCCGGAGTGCCCTCCGGCTTTCGCCATCCGCACCAGCATGAAGAGGGCCGAGGGCGAGCACTCGGAGGCCGCCGCCGCCTGCCTGGCCTCGGCGATGCCTCTCCTCGCTGCCTCTTCCTCCTCCTCTTCTTCCTCCTCGTCCCTCGCCGCGAGGTGGCACTGGGTTGCCGGGCGCCTCGCCGAGCTCCGCAGATCCCCGACGGCTGCCGCGGCGCACTACGGGGCGTGTCAGGCTGCGTGCGGAGAAGTCGGAGAAGGAGGCGCGGAGAAGGAGAGCGCGGAAGCTGCCTCTGCTTCCTCTGCTGCCGCTGGTGCCGCTGCCGCCGCTGCCGCCGCTGCCGCCGGCGCCGGCAAGGGGGGGAGGAAGAAACGAGCAAAGTCTCCTTCCGTGCCTCTTCCGCCCCCGCCTCCGCCTCCTTCGGAGGCGACAACCACCAGCGCTCCCCTCGCCCCGCGAGTCATCCGCCTCCCGCTCGTGGCCTCGCTCGTCGGGCGGGCCGCGGCCCCCGAGGCGGCCACGGCGATCTCGGCCGCGGCCGCCGCGGCGCGGGTGCAGGCCCTGGGCCTCCTGTCGGCGCTCGAGACGGGCAGGGGCAGGCTCGAGCGGGGGGGGGCGCGGGGGGCCGCGGCCCTGGTGGAGGAGCTGGCCGCGAGGGTGCTCCCCGCGTGCCCCGTGGCCGAGGCGAAGGCCGCGGCGGCGGCGGGAGGGGGCGCGGGAGCTCCCCCTGCCGCCGCCGCGGCCGCCCCCGTCTCGCCCGCGGCGGCGGCCGCGGCGGCGACGGGCGAGGCGAGGAGGAAGCTCGCCGAGGCCGCCCTGCTGCTGCAGGACGCCGCCGCCGCCGCCGGGGAGGGGCACGACGCGACGCAGCTCCGTGCGAGGATGCTTATCCTGTCCTCGATGCTGCCGCGGCCGCCCTCCGCCGGGAGCGGCGGGAGCAGCGGAACCGGCGTGAGCAGCAGAGGGGAGGAAGGAGAGAAAATCGTCGGTCGTCCCGCAGAGAGGCACGCGGCGCGCTTCGACGCCTCCGAGGGCGCGCCCCCCGGAACTGCAGACCCCTCGAGGGCCGCCGGGGCCAAGCTCGAGCGGCTGCTCGGGAGCCTTACGAGGTTCGCGCTGACCCTCGCGGACAAGGTCGAAGAAGGGCAAGACAAGAGGAAGTTCGCTGCTGCTGCTGCTGCTGCTGCTGCTGCCTCCTCCTCTCCCTCTTTTTCTTCTCTCGTCGCGCCGGGCACCGCCGCGGCGAAGGAGCTCCACGAACTCCTCTGGCGCGTCGCGGCCCACGTCGAGCGCTGCTTCTGGGCGTGCGGCATCGCGGAGTGCGCGTTGAAGAAGGAAAAGAGCTCCTCTGCTGCCGCTGCTGCTGCCGCCGCTTCGGCCGCGAGTGCTGCCAGCGGAAGCTCAAAGGCGGCAGCATACCCTCCCCGCCCCCCCGCCCCCTCCGCCGCCGCCAAGGCCGCGGCAAGAAACCTCGACGCCGCGAGGAGGGCCCTGGGGACCGCCGCCGCCGCCCTGATCTCCCTGTGGCGCCTCGACCCGCGGGCGGACAGGAGCAACGAGGGCACGGCGGCGCTGCTGCGGGCGCTGGGCCAGCTGGTGAGGTCGAGGGAGCTCCCGGGGGCGAGGAGGGCGCCGATGCTGCGGGCGGCGGCGAGGGCGCTCGCCGCGGCCGTCGCCCGGCTCGACGGCGGCGGCGGCGGCGAAAAGGAAAAAGACAGAGAAGAGCAGCAGCTCGACGACGGCGCCGAAGCGGCCGAAGACGACGACCCGCACGACTTCCGCGGCGCCCTCGCCGCCGCCCTGGGCGCCCTCTACGGCGCGGAGCTCCCGGGGAGGGACCCGGCGTGGCCCGCGGCGGCGGGCCTCCTCTCCTCCGGGGGGGCCCGCCCGGCGTCGGCGGCGGCGGCCGGGGCCGGGGCCGCTCCCCCCTCGGCGCCTCCCGCCGCCTCCTCCTCTGCCTCCGGCCCCGCTGCCGCCCCGTCCTCGACGGGCGGCGTCGCCCCGCTCTCCACCGTCAGCGACTGCCTCGAGGCGTGGGCGCTCCTCGAGCCCGCGGCGCTGCTCCTGGCGCGCGAGGCCGAGAGGCTGCAGCAGCGGCAGCGGCGCGGGAAGCGGGGGGGCGCGGCGGGCGCGGCGGGCCTCCGCCGCTCGCCGCTCGCGAGGCTGGACCCCGCCCTGCGCGCCCTCGAGGAGGCGACGCCGCCGCCCAGCGCGGCGGTCCTGGCCGCGTGGGACCCGGAGAGGCTCCTCGACGCCGCCGCCGCGGCCGGGGGGGACTGGCCGGGCGAGCGCGAGCTCCTCGAGGCCCGCAGCGCCCCCGCCCCCCGCGCCCCCTCCCCCGCTCCCGCGCCCCCGCCCCCGCCCTCCTCCTCGCTCGGCGCCCTCCTGCGCGTCCCGCCCGCGCTGGCCGCCGCCGTCGCCGCCGACCCCTGCTCCCGCGTCCACGCCTCGCTGCACCTCGTGCGCGCGGCCCCGCTGGCCGGCGCGCCCGCGGCGGCCTTCGCCGCCCTGTTCTCCTCGGGCCCCGCGGCGGCGGCGGGGGCCTTCCTGTCGGGGGCGGGCGGCGCCGGCGCCGCCGCGCTCGCGAGGGCGGCGAGGCAGCCGCTGCTCGCGCTGCGCTACGCCCCGACGGACCCGCGCCCCTGGCGCGCCCTGGCGCTGGCGCACGCCGCCGCCGCCGAGGCGCTGCTGGCGGATGCGGCCAGGGCGCCCCCGGCGAGGTGGCGGGCCGACGAGCGGTCCCGCGGCAGGCTCGAGCTGTGGCGCCGCAGGGCCCTCCGGGCGGCGCTCGTCTGGCGGGCGCTGTCGCCGCCGCCGCCGCGGGGGGCCGCCGTCGGCGGCGCCGCCGAGGCGGACGAGGTCGCGGGCAGGGCGCTGCTGTCCGCGGCCTCGAGGGACCCCCCCGCGCCGCCGAGGGCCTCCCGCAGGGGGGACCCGACGGCGAGGGCCTCGGCGTCGCTGGCCGCCGCGGCGTTCGCGCGCTCGGAGGAGGAGGACCCGAGGGGCTGGCGCGCGCCCTTTCTGAGGGGGAGGGCGCTGGAGAAGGCTGCTGCTGCCGCCGCCACGGGCGCCGGCGAGGGCGGGGAGGGGGGGAAACTCGCGGCGCTGCCCCTGTACGCCAGGGCCTGCGCCCTCGCCGCCACCGACGCCGAGAGCGGATACAGCCAGAAGCAGCAGCAGCAGCAGCAACAGCACTCGGAATCCTCCCCCCCGCAGCAGCAGCAGCAGCCTCCCCCGGGGAGGGCGCTCCTCGAGCCGCTGTACCGCCTGCACGCCTGCCGCCTCAAGCTCGCGCTCGCGGCGCAGAAAGCCTGCTCCCGCGAGAGCGAGGAAGAGAGCGAGTCTTCTCCGCCCTCCTCTTCTTCTCCTTCTTCTCCTTTGCCGCCTTTCGCCGTCCTCGACGCGGTCTCCCGCTGGTGCTTCTCCGCGGAGAACGCCGCGAAGCTGGGGCCTCTGCTGCCGAGAGCGAAGAAGGAGCAGGAGAAAGAAGAGGGGAGGGGAGGGACCGCCGCGGTCCCCCTGCTTCGCGTCGCCGTGCTCGCCGACGACGGCGCCGACTCGGACGACGACGCGAGGGCGAGCGTCCTCCCCCCCCGCCGCCGCCCTCGGTCGTCCTCCTCCGAGGCCCTCGAGATCCTCCTCGACGACGCCCTCGAGGCCCTGGCCTGGTGCGCCGAGGCGGACAGGTACTACCACAAGGCGCGGTACAGGCTGGCGAGGGGCCTCGCGGCGCGAAGGGCGGCGGCTGCCTCGTCTGCCTCTGGTGTGGCGGGCGAAACGTCGAGCGAAAGGCCGAGCGGCGGCGCCACGTCCGCCGCAGGAGACCAACCCTCTCCTTCTCCTGCTCCTTCCGCCGCCTCCCTCGCCCTCGCCGCCCTCAAGCCCCTGTTCACCGCCCCCGGCTCCAGGCTCAAGTACTGCATCGCGACGTACCAGATCACAGAGGAAGGGGGCGGCGGGGGCGCCGACGTCGAGGACGACGACGGCGACGAAGGGAGCGGCGGCGAAGGAGCGAGGAAGAAGAGGAAGCGGCGAGGCGCGGGCGACGGAGGCGAAGATGGCTCCCCCTCGTCCCTCTCCCTGCCCGCGCCCCCAGCTCTCTCCCCGGCGGCAGACCCCTTCTACGGCGCCAGGCCCCCAAGAGGCCACGCCGGCATCCGCGGCGCCGGCGAGGGCGAGACCTGGCGCGGCCACGCCCGGCGAGTCGCCTCCCACGTGAGGCTGCACGCGCGACTCGCCGCCGCGGCCGGGGACGCCGACGCGCTCGCCTCGGCCGCGGCGTTCCTGTCGTCGAGGACCAACAGGGAGGGGCTCCCAGGCCTGGAGGCGGCGGCGAGGCTGGTGCTGGGGCTGCACTTCAGGTCGGTCGCGGCCGCGCTGAGGGAGCGCTGCGCGGCTTGGTTGGTCGAGGCCCCCTCCTCCGCCGCCGCTGCTTCCTCCGCCGCCGCGCCTGCCGCGATCGCGATCAAGCTCGGGCCCGCGGCCACTTCCCGCAGCGAGGCCCCCACGCCCGAGGCCTTCCAGGCCCTGGAGAGGGCGTTCGCCCTCTACTCGGCGCACACGCTGTTCCCTTCGAGCAGGAATGCTGCGAGCGGGGGGAGCGGCGGCGGGAGCAACGGCAGCGGCGCCGGAGGAGGCGTCCCGGGCCTCCGCGAGCTGGCCGAAGCCGCCGCCGCGGGGGCAGGGGGGGGAAAGGGGGAGGGAAATGCCGCAGCTCCTTCGCCGGACCCCTGGGCTACCGAGCAGGCCCTCGCGACGGCCGCCCGCGCGCACGCGGCCGCGCTCGAGGCCTCGGGCGACTTCGCCCCCCTCGCGGCGCTCGCGGCCTCGATCCGGCAGCGGCACCGGCCAGTCCGCGACGCGCCTCGGAGCGTGCGGCTGCTGTGCCAGGAGGCCGGGGCCGGGGCGTCGCGGGCCGTGGTGCGCAAGCTGGCCGCGATGGAGCGGGCCGCGGCCGCGGGGGCGAGGGCCGAGGCGGAGGCGCTGTCGCGCGGCGGCGGAGGAGAAGGCGACGGCGATGCTTCGGCGGCGGCGGCGGCGGCGGCGGCGGCGGCGACCCCGGCGACAACGGAGGCGGCCTCGGAGCGAGCCCGCGAGCTGCTCGCCCTCGCCTCCCCTCGCGCCGCCTCGTCCGCCCGCGACGCCGGGGTCGCGGCCGCCTCCACCCTGGGCTTCCCGCTCGACAGGGCGTGGGCCGTGCTCAAGTCCGTGGCGGCGGCGAGGCGCAGCGGCGGCTGGGGCGGCGGCGGCGGCGGCGGCTGGCCGGGCGCCGCCGCCGACGGGGGGCCGGGCCCGGCCCCCCCCGCCGCCGCCGCCGCCCCCTCCGTCGACCTCGACGCGCTCCTGCGGAGGGCTTACGCCGCTTACTGCTGGCTCTACCACGGCGCCGCCCTCGGGGTCACCGCCCCGACGGCGGGGCGGGGAGAGGGAGGAGAGGGAGGAGAGGGCGCCGTCGTGCCGTTTGGCGTGTCTCTGTCCGAGGCGCACGGCGGTGCCGACGACCTCGGCCGCGCAGCGCAACGCGCCGTCGTCGGCAGCGCTGGCGGCGCGCCCACTGCCCCCCCGCCGCCGCCCCTGCCTCTGGCTCTGAGGCAGCAGCAGGCGGCCGCGAGGGCCGCCGCTGCTGCCGCGGCAGCGAGCGCGGCGACGCTCAAGGCCGCGGCGGTCGCGGCGGCGGCGGAGCGGGAGGAGCAGCGGGCTGCCCCTGCCGCAGCCGCTCCCGCCGCCGCCGCTGCCGTCGTCGGCGAGAAGCGCAACGCCGCCGGGGCCGGGCTCGAAGAGCAGGAGCAGCAGAAGGAGCGCGCCTCCTCCAAGTCTCGCCGGAGCGAGTCCAAGTGAGAGACGAAAAGAGAGCGCAGCCGCACTTTTCTGCAATAGAAGAAAAAATAGAGTTTTCAATATTTCATTTTTTTTTATTTCATTTTTTTTCAAATCTCTCCCCTCAACTCGCTCGCTTGCCTCCCTTCTTGCTCCTCACAATCCCGAACAAGCACCCGGCCAGCTGCCTCGCCAGCGCGGACTCCTCTCCCTCCTCGACGGGCGCCATGAACCCGACCAGCTTCTCCATGACGTCGAAGCGGAGCTTGCGGCCCTTGGACGCGCGGCGGTCGACCACCTTCCTGCGCTTGTTCGCGGCGCCGTGTGCGCCGTTCGACCTGCCGCCGGAAGGAGCGCCGAGGCTGCCCCCCGCTCCCGCTCCTCCCCCCGTCGCGTTCGCCTCGACGAACTCTTTGAGGAGCTGTGAGTAGAACTCACCGTCGTCGTAGGTGTCCCGGTCGCGGGCGTCGCTCGCGAAGAAGGCATACGGTTGGTCTTCTTCTTCGTCGTCGGAGGAGGAAGAGTCGGAGCCCGAGTCCGACGGCGACGACGTCCTTTGATTCTCCTTCTTCTTCTCGCCTGAAGCAGCAGCAGCAAAAGCCGAGACAGAAGGCTCTCCGAGCCTCTTGGGCGCATCGGCCCGCATCAGCCGCGACCGCGACAGCAGCCTGTTCTCGGCGCCGCTTCCAGCGCCTCCTCTACCAATAGGAAGTGTGCCCGTCGAGCCGCCGCCGAAAGAGCCGGCCATCGCCGCCGCGACCTGCTTCGAGGGGGGCTGGTCCAGGACCCGCAGCCCGCCCCTGAGGGCGGCCCCGCCGCCCGCCAGGAGCGCCGCCTTGCGGTGCCAGCGGTCGAACGCGGCGTCGCGGACGGGCTCGAAGGAGCGGATGGAGCGCTCAAGGCGGCGCCAGAGGGCCGCGGTCTCGGGGTTGAGGCTGGCGACGGGGCCCCCTTCGTCGCCGTCGCCGTCGTCGTCGTCCTCTTCGTCTTCGCTTTCGTCTTCCTCGTCGTCGCTTCCTTCTTCCTGCTTCCTCTTCCTTCCCCCTCTCCCGGCCTCCCTCCCTGTCGCGCGCGCGGCGAGCACGTCAGCGGCCTCGGCCAGCCTCACGGCCAGCGCGGCGGCCTCGCGCGAGACGCCCGCGGCGGCGACCCCCAGCTCCGAGACGGCGGCGGCGACCCCCAGCTCCGAGACGGCGGCGGCGCTCTTCTTCCTTCCCCCCTCCTCCGCCGCTCCCGGCTCCTCCTCTCCTGCTCCTCCCCCTCCCCCTTCGGGCCGCGCGACGAGGGCCATCGTCTCGGGACGCGGAAGGCGGTTGCAGCCCCCGAGAGCGCGCTGGAGCATGATGCGTGCCTCGAGCGCTCGGTCCCACGCCTGCCGCTGCGCAGCGACCGCCGCGCCCTTTTTGGCGTCGCGCGCCGCGGCCTCGCGGAGGGCCTCCCGCGAGCCCAGGGCCGCGGCGTCGGCAGCGGCATACTCGGCGTCGAGGGCCGCGAGCTCGGCGTTTTCGGAGGTGACAGGAGGGGGAAGGCTGCGCTTCTTGGGCTCCTCCTCCTCGTCTCCTTCGCCTCCGTCGCTTTCCTCCTCGCTGTCGTCGTCGTCGTCCTCAACCTCTTCGCGGAAGGGCGCCCTCGATCCATCGTCTCCCTCGCCACCGAATGCCTCGGCGACGCTCACGCGCTTCCCGGCGTACTCTTTGCCCAGCTCCGGGGCGGCGCGGAGCGAGGGGCGCCTGGAGCGACCTCCTCGGGCTCCGTTTGCCTCAGCAGCGGCCGCGGCCGTCGCCGCGGCGCCGAAGTCACCGTCCTCGCCATCGGACGCGTCGAGGCCCGCGCCGCCCGTGGCGCCTCCGTCCCTTGCTCCGAGGTCAAGGTCGGCATCGAAGTCGTACTCTGTGATGTTTTAATTTTGATGGAAAAAGGCAGAAAAGTGAGAAAAGCGAGTGGGGAAAGGGCACTGGCAGCGGGCGACATGTGGGCGCTGCCGCCGCCGTCAAAAAAAAACTGATGCCTCTCTCTCGTCCGTTCGTTCGCCCACGTTCTGCGCCTCTCTCCAGCAGCTTTGTCCCTCAATCACAACGGGGCAAAGGCACTATAATATTTAATTCCCGTACCTTGCTCGGGAGCAGCCGTCGCGAGCCCGGCGAGCTCGTCGGCGAGCGTCCTCTCTCGTCGTCGCTGCATTGAAATTTTGGGTGTCGTCGGCGTCGGCGGCTCAAACTTGCTCGTCTAGGCCAGTCTCCCTCTGAATGTCAAATCTCTGCAAGCCTCTCCTTTTCTGATCCAAGCGCGAGACGACCAGAGGGGACAGATGAGACGACAATCCACTTCTCTGAAAAGAAAGAACAGGCGACGAAGAGAGAAACAGTGACTCCTCCCCTTGCAAGACGAGACAGAGGAGATCGAATTAAAAGTGTTTTTTCCCCTTCGTTTTTTTCTTTTTTTTTCTTCACACGCTGGTCCACCACCCCTCTCCCTCTTCCAGCCCTCCCACTCCTCCCCCGCCGCCCCCCTTCGCCTGAGCAGCGGCACTGGCCATCAGCGGCTCCTCGAAGGGAAGCGGCGGCCTCACGAACACCTCGACGCCCTTGGGCACCCAGACGGTGAGCCTCCCTTCCAGCTGACAGTTCCTCGAAGTCGCCGCCCTCCTGCCGCCCCCAGAGGAGGAGCTAGTCCTGGTACTAGCCGTCAGCGCCTCGGCCGGCCGGAGCGAGAGCCATCCGGGGAGGCCCGAGATGCAGACGTCGAGGCCGCTCCCTTTCAGGTCGAGGACGCGGGACACGCGGAGACCTCCTCGGGCGTCGACCGACTCCCTGCCGAACGCCGGAGGGGGAGGAGGAGGAGGCGATGAAGGATCGGCTTCGCGGCCTTCCTCTTCCTCTCCTCCCCTCCCCCGCGCCCTGACGGCGGCGGCAGCGGCGGCGACCGCGGCGTCCACGACCTCCGCGGGAACTTCCGCCTCCCCGCCCACCAGCGGAAGGGCGGCGATCGGCAGCACAGCGGGGCCGACAAACTGGACGTCGACCGACGGCGACGGCGACGACGGAGAGGGGGCGGGGAGCTCGAGGTCGAAGCGGGCGAGGCCGCCCCAGAGGTACGTCGCCGGCCGGGCCGCGGCCCTCGGCGGCGGGCCCGCTCCCCGCGCTCCCCGCTCCCGCTCCCGCTGCTGCTGCTGCTGCCCCTCGGCCTCCCTCGGCGCGGGCGGCCTCCGCGCCCTCAGCGGGCCCGTGGGCTGCAGCGCGCCGACCTCCTCGGGCCGGAGCAGGTGCAGCAGGCGGTGGTGGAGGTGCAGCCCGGGCGTGTCGACGAGGCTGCCGCCGGCGGAGAACGCGGCCAGAGCGATCCTGCCCAGCGTCGTCCCCGGCACCGCCGACGCGACGGGGAGCCTCCGCGCCACGCCTGCGGCCGCCACGTCAAACTGCGGGCCGTCGGCGCGGCGCATCTCCCCGACGAGCGCGCGGACGAACGCGGACTTCCCCACGTTGGCGGCCCCCACCACCACGACGTCCCTCCCCGCCCGCGCCCTCCGCAGGCTCGCCGCGGCAAAGGGCACCCCGGCCCCCGTCTTGGAAGAGACGGCGGCGGCTCCCGCAACGCTGAGCTTGCGACGCAGGGCGGCGTCGGCGAGCCAGGCAGAGAGGGCCTGAGGGCGGATGATGGCGCGAGGGTCGGCGGAGGCGGAAAAGTCGGACTTGGTCCTCGCCGCCTTCGCCGCCTTGCCGTCTTTGTCTCTGCCGTTCTTGCCGCCGCCTCCTCCTTTGCCGCCCTTGACGCCGCTGTCGAACCCGTCGCCGAACCCGGGCAGCAGGTCCGCCCTCGTGCCGATCAGGAACACGGGGTTCTTCCCCACGAGCGCCCTCAGCGACTTGCCCGATAGCAGCGAGCCTGGCACGTCGAGGCAGTCGACGACGAGCGCGACGAGCGACGCTGAGCCCTCGAGCCCCTCGAGCTCGGCGCGGAGCTGCTCCGGAGTGGCGAGCCGCCTCAGGGGAGCTGCTGCTGCCGCTGTGGAGGAAACCTCGCAGCGTTCGACGTCCTCCTCGACGCCGTCGCGGTCGAGCTCCTCGACGGAGGAGGAGCCGGCGGCGAGGGCAGGAAGAGAAGAGAGTCCCTTGTCCATCCATGGCTCGGCGACGCCCGCAGTCAGCCTCCCGTGGCTCAGCCCGCGGCACCGCGCGCAGAGCAGCATGCCGCGCTGCCTGCGCGGGGCCTTGGCCAGGGCCGCCTCAGGGTCGACATATCCGAGAAGAGTGGGGTCGAGGGTCTGCACGGGGGCGCCGCAGCCGTAGCACGAGTCCTGTCGTGTTTCGAGAGAGAGAGAGAGAGAGAGAGAGAGAGAGAGGTTTGAATGAGCGAGGTTTGAGAGCGAGGTTTGAGAGAGAGAGAGGTGTGAGCGAAATGCTGTCTTTGAAAGAAAAAAAGCATTGGGATTTTCGCCCCTCTTTCTCACACTTTCTCCTTCGGTCCTTTGCTTCGTTTCCCGTGGTCCCTCTTACTGACTCGACGCACCCTGAACTTGGCGAGCTTCTGCTCTGGAGAAGGCGGCGTGGAAGAGCGAGGATTGTTCTGTCGGCGAGGAGATGGAGTTGCGTCGTCGTCGTTGTCGAAAGCCGCCGCTGCCGCCGCTAGCCGAGGCCGATGCCTCTGCGATTGCCGCCCCGAGGGGCCCGCCGGAGCGGCTCCCCTCGTGCCGGCGCACGCGCCCCGAAGCAGAGCCGACATTTCGAAACAGAGGAGGATGACGGAGAAAACAGCGCCCTTCTCACGGAGCGCGAGTGAAAATAAGATGGAAAACAAAGTGGAACTTGCACTATGAATTTTTTGAAATGAAAGATTTATCTCTGTCCCTCGAAGAAACCCTGAGGAAAAAAAACAGAAATAAACTCAAACTCTCTCTCCTTCTTTCCCTCTCTAAAGCTTGTACTGCGTCCCGGACTCGACCCCGCGCGCCGTGGCCCCCAGCGAGTCGGCGTAAACGTTCTTCGACAGCCAGTCGGCGGGAGGGACCGGGTCTTTCTTAGCCTGCTCGACCGCGGCGTCGACCTCCGCCTTGACCGCCTTCTCGATCTTCTTCAGGTCGGCCGGCTCGGCACCCGCCTTCTCCAGGAGCATTCTCCGCACGCCCTCGACGGGGTCGCGGTTCTGCCTGATCCCGGCCACCTCGTCGCGGGTCCTGTAGGTGGAGCCCGGGTCGGACATCGAGTGGCCGTGGTAGCGGTAGGTGTCCATCTCGAGGACGATCGGGCCGTTCTTGAGCGCGTGCTCCTTGGCAAAGGCGACGCCTGGAGGATTCAATTTTTGTAAGTTGTCCTTTTGGGTGAGTTTTTGCCGACGGAAAAAAGAGAGTCTTTTCTGCTTCTGCTTCGCTCTTTTTGCGCTCCCGCAGGAGGGGGAGCTGCGGGATCCCAAAGCAAAGAATTGAGGGGGAGCGAAAAGAAGAAGTAGAGCTGGCTTCGGCGGCGCGAGAAGAGAAAAAAAAGCGAAAAAACAAAACACCGAAAAAGAAAAAAACTTCTCTCTTCTCACCGTTCTTCACCGCCAGGACGTCCATCCCGTCGATCAGCAGCCCCGGCATGTAGTCCCCGCGCGTGTAGAAGCTAGACGACTTGGACCCGCGCCACTCGGCGGTGCCCATGCCGTAGTGGTTGTTCTCGCAGATGAACACGACGGGCAGCTGCCACAGCGCGGCGATATTGAAGGCCTCGGCGATCTGCCCCTGGTTGGCGGCGCCGTCGCCGTAGAGGGCGTAGGCGACGCCGCCGTCGCCTTTGATGGAAGGGAGGAGAGAGTTTGAGAGAGAGAGAGAGAGAGAGAGAGAGAGAGAGAGAGAGAGAGAAAGAGTGAAGAAAAGTGAGTGAAAGGGAAAAGAAGCGGGAAAGAGAGAAAGATGAAAAGAGAGAGGAAGAAGAGTGGGGGAAAAAAAGCTTCGAAAATAAGAAAAAGAGAAAAGAGAAAACTCTCTCTCACCTCGGTACTTGTGCGCGAAGCCGAGCCCGGCTCCCACCGGCACCTGCGCCCCGACGATCCCTTGCCCGCCGTAGAAGTTGTGCTCGCGCTTGTACATGTGCATCCTGGGTTGAAGATTTGTGATTTTGGAAAAGTTTTTGGAATTTTGGGGTTATTTTTTTTCTTCTTCTTCTTCTTCTTCTTCTCCTCACTCTGCCGAAAGAAAAAAACCCGAAAAAATGTCATAACTTTTTTTTTCAAAAACTTCTACTTACGAGCCCCCCATCCCCTTGGTCGCCCCCGTGACCTTCCCCATCAGCTCCGCCATCACCTCGTGAACCGTCCCGCCCCTGCCCAGGTGCGTGCAGTGGTCCCTGTAGCTGGTGATGATACTGTCGTTGAACGTCGACGCCGCTTCCAATCCAACGATGACCGCCTCCTGGCCGTCGTAGAGGTGGCAGAAGCCGCGGATCTGCTTCGACTTGTACTGCATGTCGGCGGCGACCTCGAGGCGCCGCATGCGGAACATGGTCTCGAAGAACTTGAGCAGCTCGGACTTGGTCGTGGTGACGGTGGTGGAGGGCGGGTCGATGTGGTGCGCCTTGTAGGGCGTGACCTAGGGGTTTTGGTGAGAACGAGAGAAAGAAGAGAGGAGACGAGGAGGTCGAGACCAAGTGAGCGCCGCCGTCGTAGAGAAAAAATAGGGCGATCGAAAAACAATCAAAAAAAAATGCAATCCCTTTGCGCCCTTTTGCTCTCGACCTCTCGTTCATTGTTTCCTCCTTCCGTTTCCTCCGAGGGCACGGGCGCATCATAGAGAGGAGCTCCTCGGAGGTTTTGGGCTGACGGAGAGAGAGAGAGAGAGAGAGAGCTGGTAGAAGCGGCGAGCGCGAAGCGAGAGAAAGACAAAGAAAGGAAAAGCGATGATGGTTTCTCGCTTCTTGCTGCCGCCGCCCCGCAGAGGAACCAATCGACTCTGCAGGCTCTTTCCCTTTGTGCCGCGCCCTCTCTCTTTCAGCGCGAAAGCAGAGGATATCACTCCTCACCTCATGCTCGATGAGCGGCTCGTCGGAGGCAGCCACGGCGGAGGCCGAGAAGGCGCGGCGCGAAGCAAGAGCAGAGGCTGCGGCGGCGGTCGTCCAAGTCTTCAAAGTCGAAGAAGACGAAGACGCCATCTGCTGCTGGCTCGCGAGCAGGCGCGCCGCCGCGGCGCGGGCCAGCGAGCCGAGGGCCATGCTTGGTGCTCTTTGTGGAGGGAAAGGAGGCGAAGAAGAGGAAGAGGATGGAAGAGGAACAGAGGCGAGAAGACTCTGTTGAACGCTTTTCTCTTCGACCTCGAATGATGAGTGAAACCCCACTCTCTATTTTTTTGGTGGGTCGACCGACCAAAGGGGCGATGGCCAATCGATCGTCTCGCCTTCTCACCTAGCTTGCCAGCTGCTCTGCTCTCCGTCCCATCTGTGTTCAACAACTCCAATTCCGATCAAGCCATGCACCGCCGCGATTTTGCCGCCTTGCTCCTCTCGGTGCTGGCCCTCCACCTGGCCCTGCGCCGCGACGCAGGGTTCCTCGGGCTCTTTTCATCGTCGTCGTCTGCGTCGTCGCCGCTCTCTCTCCGTAAAGCCTGGTATCACGCCACGCCCCCGGATGTCGCGGCGAGCCTCGACGGGGTACGCTATGTCCCTCCTCAGCCGCTGGTGGTAAGATAAATATTTGGAACGACGAAGAGGAGAAAACAGGAAGAGAAAGAGGACGCAAGATCGAAGTTCATTTCTCTCCCACCCTCGACCATATCTCTCCCCCCCCCCCAAAAAAAAACCTCGACGCGCTCTCCAAAAACGCAGGTCGACCTCAACGGCGACGGGCGCGCCGAGGTCCTCCTCGCCACCCCGCGCGGCGAGGTCCAGCTCGTCGCCCCCGCGCCCCCGGGAAGGGAGGGCGAGGGCTTCGCCCCGGCGGCCCTGCTCGCGTCGGCGTCGCTGCGGAGCGTCGCCGGGCCAGCCGTCGCCGCGACGGGGGCGAGGGCCGCGGCCCTCGCGGCGGCGCCCCTCGACCCGCCCGCGCCGGATCTCTCGCTTGCCCGCGCCCCGCGCAAGGCCGTAGTTGTCGTCCTCACCTCGGAGTGGAGGGCCGTGGCGTTCGATCACAACCTGCGGCAGCTCTGGGACGTGGCGCTGAAGCCCGAGAGCGAGGTGTTGAAGCGCTCGGCGATGCGCGAGGCTGCGGTGCTCGTCAGCCACCACCGGCTGCGCGAGGGCGACCGGGGGTCGGTCTTCATCGCGGCCTCCTCGCACGTCGTCGCCTCCGAGGGGGGCGGCGGCGCCGGCGGAGACGACGGGGGCGTGGGCGTGGGCGCGGGCGCGGCGGGATCCTCTCTCTCCTCTTCTGCCGCGGAGGAGGAGGGGGCGTCGGCGGCGGCGGCGGCGGCGGCGGCGGCGGCGACTGACCCTGTCGACGCCGAGGTCGAGGCGCACAGGAGGGCGAGGGCCGCCGCCGTCGAGGAGCAGCAGCGGGCCTCCTCCGGTTCTGGAGGGCGCCGCCGCCTCTTCGCTGCCGACTTTGTTGCTCCCGGAGGGGGAGCAGGAGGAGCGGAAACGGCGCGAGACGCAGCAGCTTCCTCGGCCAACGGCAACGCGCTCCACGCCGCTTTTGAAAAAGCGTCGGCCGCCGTCGCGCTGGAGTACTTCGCCCTCGACGGCGCGACGGGCGCGCTGCGGTGGCGCGCCCGCGGACCCGATGCCGGTTCCGTGAATTACTCGAGCGGGTACGACCCGGAGGCAGAAGCGAGGGCCGCGGCGGCGGCGGCGAGTTGGAAGAGCTCTTCTTCCTCTTCTTCTTCCTCATCTTCGTCGACTCAACCACAAAATGACTTTTCGTCGCTCTCGGCCGCCTCCTCGCTCTTCAGGCCGCAGCATGACCTGAGGCTCGACGCCTCCGCCGCCGCCGCCGCAAGGAGGGCCTCGGAGAGCGCGGAGGGCTGCAGGGCCTTCCGCGAGTCGGTGCTCGACGTCATGCCGCACTCGTGGGAGCGGCGCAGCGACTCGCGGCTGCGGCTGGCGCACTTTGCGCACTCGCGGCGGTCGGCGGCGGCGGCGGCGCCGAGGCTGCCCGGGGCCAGGGGGAGGGCGCACCGCGCGCTCGACGCCGCATCTGCCGCCGCCGTCGGCGGGAGGGCAGCGGGCCGGGCGAACGCGGTCGCCAGGGCCGCGGCGCGCGTCGCCGCCGCGAGCGGAGGCGGGAAGGGGGGGAGGAGGCCCCGGGTCGGCGGCGGCGCAGCGTCGCTGTCCGCCGCCGACGACGGGACCGCGGCGGCGCTCGCGGCCTCCCGCGGCCGCGCGGGCCAGGCCGTCCGCGCCTGGGCCGCCGCCCACAGGGCCAACTCTCTGGTCTCGCACGGCCGCGAAGGGGTCGACGTGCTGCACCTCTTCGGCGGGGCGCGTGTGTGCGCGGTGAGGCTGCCCGCGTCGAGCTCAGGCACGGCCGCCGACGTCGACGGCGACGGCGTCCTCGACTTTGTCGTCGCCGTCTCGAGCTCCCCGGCCGGCTCGCACTCTGATGCTTCGACTTCGTCTCGTCACGCACATTCTCGCGCGTGCCAGGGCGTGGCCCTCGCCGGCGTGCCCCCGCGGGAGCCCCTGTGGAACGTTAGCATCTGCGACGGCGGGGGCGGAAGAGGCGGCGACGGGAACGAAGAAGACCTCTCCTACTTCTTCGGCGGCCGCGGCGGCCCGCGCACGACCGCGGTCGATGCCGCCCCCCCCGCCTTCCTGCGCGTCCGCGACTCCCGCGGGCGCCTCACCGCGGCCGGAGGGCTCGTCGTCTTCGCGACGTCCGATGGCACGGTGACCGCCGCTAGGGGCTTTGACGGCCTGAAGAAGTGGAGCGTCCGATCGGGCTGCTCCTGGAGGCCCGCCGGCGCGAGCGCCGCGGGCTTCTCCTCCTCTGCGACGCAGCACTCCGCCCCGGTGGCCCCGACGCTCGTCCCTTTCCCGCTGCGCACGCATGCCAGGCCGGCCGCCGTGCTGGTCGCCGGCGACAGGCGGCTCGCGCTCGTCTCTGCCGAGCGAAGGCGCGTGCTCGCCTCGGCGGCGCTGCCGTCGTCGGTCGCGCCGCCGGTCGTGCCGCTGTTGGCCCTCGACGCGGACGGCGACGGGCTGACGGACGCGATAGCTGTGACGAGCGACGGCGTGTTCGGGTACGCGCAGGTGCGGAGGCCGGCGTCGAGCCCGGAGGCGCTGCTGACTGGGGTGAGTTTTTTGTTGGGTTTTTGGCTGTTTTTTTTGGTTTGGGTCGAGGAGGAGCAAGGAGGAGGGGAGGGGCCCGAACTAAAAACTTCACTTCCCCCCCCCCCCCCCCCTTCCCCTTTTTTTTTTTTTTTTTATATTTCTACCACCCCTTTCCCTCCTCAAAAACCCCTTACTTGCCGACCTTCCGCCGTCTCCTACCGTTCC
>Ga0114918_10002161_pt1 | contig 17682 bp, 16 predicted proteins | sample LantaG_FD_87015 | JGI IMG/M metagenome (GOLD analysis project Ga0114918, IMG submission 87015) | Deep subsurface microbial communities from Baltic Sea to uncover new lineages of life (NeLLi) - Landsort_02402 metaG | ecosystem: Environmental > Aquatic > Marine > Oceanic > Sediment | place... | reverse complement strand
ATATTCCTTACCTTACATGGGTATTTATGTCCTCCCCCTTTGAACCCATGGTTAAAAACCCCAGTTTTAACTGGGGTTTTTTATTAAGGAACTATTGCTTAGAACTAATCAGTAGATTGATAAGTACTCTGATGTAGAACTCGTTGATTCCGCTGCATCTTTTTGAACTGGGTATGGCACGATTTACACCGTTTAGGATCCTCGGTGTAGCCACGTTCAGCAAAGTACTGTTGAGCGGCGGCAGTAAAAACAAACTCCTCACCACACTCGCAACAGATCAGAACCCGCGGTTCAAACCTGTCACCCATAGAGATCCCCCTCTCTTTTGGTTGGTTCAGGCCAGCGTCCTTGCGACCCGAAATAAAGGGCTTTATTAAATTTATGTTACATATATGAGACGTTTAAAACTATGTCAACAAAAAAAATAACATGAAAAAAATGAACGCATAAATACTATTTATGGGACCGTTCAATGATTTTTTATAATATTTAAATGATTCCTCAATAAAAAAACTTACTCGGGGGTCGATACATGGCTGTTTCAAGGTCTTAATCAACGTTCGATAAAGTATCGCTTTACCTGCTGAACGGAGATTTAATATAATATTCTTAAAAATACTGGCCCGTGCCGATTGAAAACTCCCATTTTTTATCTTCCCGTAAGGCGAGGTCAATGCGTAAAATCTTGCTTTTGGTCGCTTTTTCGAACGAAATCCGCAGGCCGGCGCCGACACTCCAGTAATAGTCTTTTATACGCAACGGCTCATCCGCTTTCCAGGACCGACCCCAATCGGCAAATACCGCCCCACCGAAAATCACCGACAACAACTCCAGGTCGGAATAGAATCGCCCTTCCAGGTTAAATACGTTGATCCGATCCCCGGTCTTGAAATATTTATCGTACCCGCGAAGATAATTACTCCCGCCCAGGAGCAAATCCGAGGTTCCCTCGATGCGCCAGTCGGATAGATACAAACCCCGGAAAGCCAGCGTGAAAAAGCTCAGCCGGTTGTTGTAGTATTTGAACGTAAACTGGGACAGGTGCCTCAGGTCACGATCCCGGCGGAACTTAACCATGCGGTTAAGGCTGAGGGACACCAGGTTGCCCCTGATATAAACGGTATAAGCGCCCTTCAGATAGAAGCGCTCGAAAATATGATGTTTTAAATCGGGATCGAAAGCCCGGGCGTATGACAGTTCAAAACTCTCTCCCAGGGTAACATCCTCGGTGTAATTGAAACCGTTGATGCGTTTTAACTTTATGAAATCGATATTCTCCAGCGGTATCCCCAGGGTGAACTGGTGATAAACGGTGTCGATGGGAAAGGTTATCTGAAAAGCGGGGTCATATATAACGCGGTCATAAGTTCTTTCGTAATGATAATCGTAGTATAAATTCAATCCGATTTTCTTCTTGTACTCCCCCCAGCGGTAGCCCAGGTAGATATTGGTAATATCCCCGGTATTGAATGATTCTGCCTTTTTTTCGCTGTCGACATAAATATCCCGCCGGCCGCCGCGGTCACGATAAACGAAGCTGAATGAAAAGTTCTGGTTGAGATTGTAATACGGGCGGCTCACAGCGACCTGCCTGACTTTATTGGTCGGCTCGTCACTGTAGCTCAGATCGACATAAAGAGGTTTTCCCCGGAAGCGTTCATCGATGAAGCTGGCCTTGAAAAAGTTGTCATCGTTCTCCTGGATGAAATAATCACAGGTAATCAATTGGTTGTATCCCAGAAAATTCTTTTCTTCGAACCCCACCTGGTAATTGGTTTCGTTGCCGTCGCGCCGGATGGCCAGGCCGCCCAGGAGGCTCCACTGGTCGATAGTCACCACCCGGACCAGAAGGGTGCCGTCGGCGAGAAGTTCCGGGACCACCCAGGCGTCGTAAAGGATATAGCGGGCTCGTAAATTACGACCGATTTCCTCGGCCAGTTCCGAAGAATAAGGATCCCCCTCCTGGAAAAGCAGTTCTCTCTTAATGATACCGGCGCGGGTTACGAAATGCAGTTTGTTGGCGGTTTTGAAAATGAAATTGTCATAGCGCTTTTCACTGGTATTGTAAATATTGCGGTTCTCAATAACGATACTGTCAACCAGGAGGCCGTCGAAATTGATACCCGGGTCGATTTCCTTATCGCCGATTTTAAACCGGGTGGCGCAGGCCGGTAACGATAAAAAATACCAGCCCGTCAAAAGAACCAATATAACCAGAATATTTCGTTGCCTGAACAAACCTGACTCCTAAAAAATAGAATAATTACAATTTTTTACATCGAGTCAACAAAAGAGAATCTCTCACCCGACATATCCTGTCATCCCTCAAGGAATGAACCGTAAGAGTCGATATTATAATGAAATCAAATAAATTACGATTGTTGGCAATATGGTAAAAAAGAAACTTGGCGACCTCTTGATTGAGAAGGGGTACATCACCCCGGAACAACTTGAGGCGGCCCTCAAAGAACAGCTCTCGACCGGGAAACGGTTGGGCTCAACCCTGATTGATAAGGGTTTGATAACCGAAGAACAGCTTACCGCCACTATTTCCGAACGATTGTCGATACCGAAAGTCTCGCTATCTTCGATGGTGATTCATCCCCATGTAATTCAACGAGTTAATGTCGAGATGGCGCGGCGCTACACCCTTATCCCGATTTTCTATATCGGCAACACCCTCACTATCGCCATGGCCGACCCGTTAAACATTATCGCCATTGACCAGGTTAAATATCAAACCGGTTGCGAGATTAAACGGGCCATCGCCGCCGGCTCTGAGATTAAGGCATCCATTGAAAAGTATTATTCGGTGGCGGACTCGCTCAATGAAATAAACAACAATAAAACCCCCGAAAAGGAAGATCTCTCCTCCGTCATCACTCTTGACAGCGGTTCGGACGAAATAGAGACCCCCATCATTAAACTGGTTACCATGATAATATCCAAGGCGGTCAACGAAAAGGCCAGCGATATCCATATTGAACCGGACGAGGATACGCTTCGGATTCGTTACCGGGTCAACGGGGTCATGCGCGAAGAAGCGGCCCCGCCCAAATCGATTCAGAACGAGGTCATCTCGCGTATCAAGATAATGGCCGACCTCGACGTCTCGGAAAAAAGGCTCCCCCAGGACGGGCGCATCATCTCCAACATCGACGGCAACCTTATCGACTTGAGAGTCTCCACCCTGCCCACCATTCACGGTGAAAAAATCGTCCTTCGGGTGCTCGACCGCAGGAGCCTGTACCTGTCTTTCCAGCAGCTTGGTTTTCACGAGAGACTCCAGAAAGAATGGCTGAACGTTATTCACAAACCGGAAGGTTTGATTCTTATTTCCGGCCCCACCTCGAGCGGGAAGACCTCGACCCTCTACACCAGCCTGCAGGAAATAAACTCGATTGAGAAAAATATTATCACGGTGGAGGACCCGGTTGAATATTCCCTGCCGCTGATTAACCAGATTCAAATCAACGAAAAAGCCGGGGTGACCTTTCCTTCCACACTGCGGGCCATCCTCAGGCAGAACCCGGATATTTTGATGATCGGAGAAATCCGCGATATCGAAACCGCCCGGATGGCCATTCGGTCCTCCCTGACCGGGCACCTGGTCTTCTCGACCATCCACACCAACGACGCTCCCTCGACCATCACCCGCCTGATGGACATGGGCATCGAAAATTACCTGGTGGCCTCGGCTATCAAGGGGATTCTGTCCCAGCGGCTGGTGCGGGTCAACTGCCCCGATTGCCTGGCAAGCTATCAGCCGCCGGAAGGCCTGCTGGAACGAGCGGGACTGCTTCACCGGGTCGGCGAATTCAACTTCCGCAAAGGCTGTGGTTGCGCTCGGTGCAAGGGTACCGGCTTTAAAAATTTGATCGGTATTTTCGAGTTCATAAAAATAACACCCACCGTCTCGGAGTTGATTATCAACAACGTCTCCCTCAACCGCATCAGGGAAACAGCCCTGCAGGCGGGTTACGTGCCTCTTTTCGATGCCGGCCTGGAAAAACTGAGAAATGGCGAGATATGCCTTGAAGAACTACTGAGGGAAACCTCCAATATCGAGAGCGCTTACGAACGTTATCCCGTGAATGAGGTGAAATTGACAAATGCCGGTCCGGTATAAATATCGTGCCATCTCCCGTGATGGCCAGGTTCACAAGGGTGTCGTTACCTCGCAGAGCAGCGAACTGGTGGAACAACTGCTGGCCAACCAGAACCTCCTGCCCATCAAAATCGCACCGATTGAGCAAAGCAAGACCTTCACGCTGTTCGGTTTTTTAAAAGGCGTAGACTATGACAAACTGATTAGCTTTACCACCAGCCTGTCAACCCTGCACCGGGCCGGGGTACCCCTCCTGCGGGCTCTTACGATAATTAAAATCGGCAAAGAGAACAGTCGCTTCAATTACGCCATTGAACAAGTAAAACTCTATGTCCGTTCCGGCAAACCGCTTTCCGAAGGTATGGCTGAATTCAGCGACCTGTTTTCGAGGGCTTATGTGGCCAGCGTCGCCGCCGGGGAAGAATCCGGCAAACTGGAATACACTCTGGATGAACTGGCCGAAATCCTCGAAAAGGAAATGGAAATGAATCGCCAGATTAAACTGGCTATCCGTTACCCGCTCATCGTCGTCGCCGTAATAATCGCCGCCTTCGTGGTCATGATGACTTTCGTCATCCCCCGGTTCGTGGATTTCTATTCCTCGTTCGGGGCTGAAATCCCCACCCCCACCCGCCTGATGATTTTTATCAGTAACACCGTTACTCAATACTGGCCGTTAGTGCTGGCCGGGCTGGTAGCGATAGGTATAACTTTCAAAAAAATTTTTAGCAACAAAAACGGACGGCTCTGGTTTGACCGGCAACTTCTGAAACTGCCTATTTTCGGAAACCTGATAATCAAGAGCAATATCGCCCGGTTTGCCATGATGTTCAAGATTCTATTCCGGTCAGGTTTGCCGATTATCAAATGTCTGGATATCCTCACCGCCACCATTAAAAACGGCGTCATCGAGCAGGAAATTAATGAACTGGAAGAGCTGTTCAAAAAAGGGAAAGACATCGAGGTCAAACCCGGAAATTTCAAGTACTTGCCGGACATGTCGTTGCATATGATGTCCATCGGCCTGGAATCCGGTTCGCTCGATGAAATGCTCGGTGAAATCGGAAAACATTACTCCAAAGAAGTCGCCTATACCACCCGGCAGCTGATTTCGGTTATCGAGCCGATCCTGACTCTGGTCCTGGGCGTTTTCATTTTACTCCTGGCGCTGGCTATCTTCTTGCCCATGTGGAATTTAATCAAAGTTTTTCACAGCTAATACTGAAGATTAGTGACAGTCATTCCGATAATATAGAAAAATACGAAATAACTCAAAATTTACCAATTATTCGGGAGGTAAACGTATGCATTCTCTGGAGAACCAAAAAGGTTTTACGCTTATTGAACTGGTCATAATTATCGTAATTCTCGGTATTTTGGCGGCCGTAGCCATCCCGAAATACCAGGATATTTCCAGTGAAGCGAGAGAAGCCTCGTGCCGGGCTTCCTTAGGCGGCCTGCGTTCCGCGATTACCATTTTTTACGCCAACGAGGCTGTCACCACCGGTACGGCCAACTGGCCTTCGCATGCCGAGCTGAGTGCAATCGGAACGGTCATGGAACAGTCCATCCCCAAGAACCCGTATCAGAGTGAAGCCAATTATCCGGATTCGATTCTCGACGCCGACGTGGCCGGGATTACCAAGGGCCAGACCTCGGGCGTCAACTGTGGTTGGGCTTATTCGTTTACGACAGGTGAAATCTGGACCAACACTTCCGTGACTAGCGAAAACAACTGGTAGTAGAAAATTATGTTAACCGGTTCAAGGCGCTTCTCAGCACCGGCCGACTACCGGGGTTTCACCCTCATTGAACTGGTCATTATTATCGTAATCCTGGGTATTATCGCCGCTGTGGCCGTACCCAAGTTCAGCGATATTATAAACAGCTCCAAAATTAACGCCACCAAACAGGAGATGGACGCCCTCAAAAAAGCAATGGTGGGCAACCCGGCGGTGGTGGCGGGTGGCGAATATATTGACCGGGGGTTCGAGGGTGATGTCGGCTTTCTTCCTTCCCGTTTGGTTGACCTTGTTGTCATACCGGATTCGATTACGGCTTACGACAGGTTGACCCGACTGGGCTGGAACGGTCCTTATATCGACAGTTCCGGAGGAGATTTCGCCCTCGACGCCTGGGGCAACAGTTATGTCTATCTGCCGGGGAATCGTCGTCTCGTATCTACCGGGGGTGGGGCCGACAGTATTAACGTAAGTTTTTAAACGTGGTTATTATGCCTTTTACCAGAATGAAAGCGACTGTTGAAAAACCGGGACAATCCTTTTCCGAAGACATCCCGCAAACGGAATCTCTTTCGATCAAGGAAAAGTACATCCGCCCAAAAAAAAAATACAAATACTGTTCCGTGCTCGCTTTCGCCTTTAACAGCAATTCCCTGGAAATGGCGTTCGTGCGCCGGTTTGGCCGGAAGATTAAACTCGTCGATGTCCGCAAAGTATATATCCCCAAAGATCAAAAAGACAACCAGGAAAGAAACGTTTTCATAACACGGATGGTCGAAGAGTATCATCGAGAGTTCGGAAAACGCTACCATAAAATAGTCGTCACCGCCTCCGGCAAAGAAACCGTCTTCAGGACTATCACGCTTCCGAAAATGAAACAGAAGGAATTCAAAGCCGCCCTCGAGTTCGAGATAAAAAAACAAATTCCCTTCCCCCTGGAAGAGTGCCTTTACGACTATCGCCCGATAACGCAGATTGTTAAAAACGGCCGGGAGCTTATCCGGGTATCGGTCCACGCCATCACCCACCGTTACGTGAACGAGATCCTCGCCCCCTTCAAAAACCTCGGACTGGAAGTTACCTGGCTGTATAATACCCAGGATGTCATCGGGCAGTTGCTCGGACGCCTGTCATTCTTTCGGGAGAACACCAATTACGCCCTCTTAAACATCGGCAAAGAAAGCTCCCAGATTTCCTATTACCGGGGCACGCTTCTCGAATTCACCCACGTCACCTCGCTGGGTTCGTCGATGTTGAGCAACCGCTACGACGACGCCAAGTTCGAGAATTTCACCGAACTTTTGGCCAACGAAATACAGAACTCGCTCGACTATTACACCGGCCAATATTCGAGTCATTTCACCAACCGCGTTTTCGTCTACGGCGATATGTCCTATGCCGAGGACCTGATCAATCTGATGAGCGACCATTTTGGCTTTGAATTTTCATGTTTCCCGGTCGAGAAACTTGACTTCTGCAAAGGTAAAGAGGAAGAGTTCAAATACTCCCTGCCCGTCAGCCTGGCTGTTATCGCCACCGGCGCCTGTTCGGCCCGGCTGGCCAACCTGATACCCCGGGAACAGCTGCTCGTTCAGCGGCGAAAAATTATCGACCGGGTGTGCATCTCCGGCCTGGCGCTCATGACGGGGATTCTTCTTTACGGCTGGTACCTCGACCAATCCCGCCTCGAGATTGAAAACAAATATCTCAGCGAACTGGACCAAAAAATTATCACTTATCAAAATTCCAGGGAATACGACACCTACAACATTCTCAAAAGGCGCATCGCCATCGATAAATCGTACCTTAATAAAATCAAGGAAAAATCAAGTTACCTGGGTCTGCATTTGAAAGAGCTGTCGCTTTTGACCCCGGCCTCGATACGGCTTTACAATTTCGAATACCACGCCGACAAGCCCGACAACGACATTAACCTTTTCGGCGTGGTAAACGCGCCGGATATCCCCCCGGAAGTAGTCCTGGCCGAGTATATCGAAACCCTGAACCACTCCCCTCTTTTCGACAGCGTCACGGTCAACAGGCATTACAAAAGTAAAACCGAGGCGGGTTTTGACCTCGATTTCCAGCTCAGCTTGAGGGGGAAAATATGAAAACCCGGCTGATGCTATATTACAGCCTGGCCATCGGCGCTCTCTGCCTGTGGTTTTTCCTCGTTAACACGCCGATGTCCGAGAAACACCGAGCTGTTAAAATCGAAATCGTTGAAAAAGAAAAACAACTGGTCGACTACAATAAAACCCTGGCGGAACTGAGCACTTATATCCAGACCAGCAGCAGCCTGAAATCGCACAAGGTCGAGTTAAGCTCCCGGTTATATTCTAAAAATGAAATTTTAAAACTGTTCGAGCAGTTCGACCGCGACGCCGCCCGAAACCAGCTGCAGATAACGGAGATAATTCCCCCGCTGGAAGAACTGCTGGCTTTGAATAAAACGATTCCCAATCCCGAGGAACCGCTGTTTTTGAATATTACTTTGAGACTCAACGGGTATTTTATAAATTTCGGAAAATATCTTTCCCGCCTGGAAAAAGCGCCCTATTTCCGGGGGATAAATTACAGTAAAATCGTCACCGACAAAGACAATCCCCGGAAGCTGGTATTCACGGTGAATTTCAAGGCCCTGCTGGGCCGAATCGGGGAGGACTCATGAACGAAAAAACCCGCAAAAAGATAGTTTTCGCCGCGTTGTTCATCGCCGTTATCTGGGGCCTGTTTAATTACGAATGGCCAACCCGGCCGGAGACGACCGACGTCGCTCCCGCCACCGCGCCCTCAGTCGCCAGGGTTACCCTGCAAAACGCTTTATCGCCGGAAATCGTGGAAGAAAAAACGAACCGGAACTGGGGACCCGATCCATTCCGCATCAATAACGGAAAACGTGTCAGCAAACAGGGAGGCAACTGGGTGGTGACCGGTATTCTATATAACACTACCGCCCCCCTGGCATATATCAACAGCACCCCGCTGCGAATCGGCGACACCATCGACAACGCCCGCGTGGTGGGTATCGAGCGTACTCACGTAGTATTGAAATATAACGGCCGTGACCATAAAATTTATTTTTCTGAAGGTTAGACGACATGAAAAAGATAATTATAATATGCTCGGTGATATTCCTGTTCTCCTGTAGCCTGCTCGGCCAGCAGGAACCGGGAGGGGATAAAATCTCCCTGAAACTGAAAGGCGTCCCCCTGGTCGAGGTGCTTAACATGATCGCCATGCAGTACAACCTTAACCTGGTGGTGTCCGGAAACGTCACGGGCGAGGTGACCATACATTTGGAAGACGTCGACATCTTCACCGCCCTGAACGCCATTTTAAACGCCAACGGTTACAATTATTTCGTAAAGGATGAGGTGGTGGTGGTTAAACCCCGGGACATCACCGTCGAGGGAGAATATCAGTCGCGCCTGTTTACCTTGAAGTATATCAATCCCGAAACCGCCCGCAAAGCCCTGGAACCGCGCCTGTCGGAAAAAGGACAGATTATCATTCTCGACCGCAACAATGATAATGTTCAGGGCAGCAGCAATTTCCAGCCCAACCGCATCCTGATCACCGAACGGTTGGCCCAGCTTAAAGAATTGGCGCAGGTCATCGAGGAAATCGACATCCAGGAGAGATTGATTCAAATCGAGGCCAAAATAATCGAGACTACCGTCGACAACTCCTCCAAGCTCGGCTTTTTATGGCCGTCGTCGGTCACGACCACCCTCGGCAACGCCGAGGGCTGGGCCTCGACCGGCTCCACCACGACCACAACTGAAGACTTCGATAGCAAGGCCGGCATTTACGATATCGAAAACGAATCCTGGAACTGGGGTAAACTCTCGGTGCAGCAACTCAACCTGGTGCTGGACCTATTGAAACAAAACGGCAACTCGAAACTCATCTCCGACCCGCATATAACAACCCTGGAAAACCACGAGGCCGAGATAAAAATTGAAACCGTCATTCCCATCCAGACCATCAACCGGTTTTCGGAAGGGGCGGTTATCCAGGATATCGTTACTTTTCAGGATGAAGAGGTGGGCATAACGCTGAAAGTCACGCCGCGGATAAACGTCCCCGGCCAGATTACCCTCGAGGTCAACCCCACGATCGAAGATATCATCGGCTACACCGGCACCGAGAACAACCGCAAACCGATAACCACCGCGCGCTCGATTAAAACCAGGATTACGGTCAACGACGGCGAGTCCATCGCCCTGGGCGGACTTTTAAAAGAGGATGAGATTCAAACCGAGCAGAGAGTGCCGGTTTTGGGTTATATTCCGATTTTGGGGAAGCTTTTGTTTACCCATAAATCAACGGAGAAATCAACGACCGATTTGATAATCCTGATTACGCCGCGTATTATAAAATAATCACTGCGCCAGCAGCCATCTTTTGGACCGGCTGAAGTACATCTGGACGGTAAAAATGAGCATCACCAGGTCGAACGCCAGCGCTTTCCAGGCCTTGTAGGCCGCCGCCCCGGAAGCCTTGAAACAACCGCAATCGATACTCAAACCGCGGTAAACCGTGGTATAAAGAGCAATAATAAAGATAATCGTCATGACATTGGCCCAGATAACCGCGCCGCGATAATGCACGCCGAAAATCAGAGCCAGCCCGCACAGAAGCTCCAGCCAGGGTAAAATCAGAGCCATCAGATTGATTAAATCACCCGGCACCAGATGGTAAAACCAGATGGAGCGGGCGAAAGAACCGGGGTCGATTACCTTGTAAAAAGAGGCGTAAATCAACACCACCCCGATAAAGAGCCGCGATATCATCGTCAGGAAATCGTTATCAATTAACCGTCGCAATCCTTCCTCCTTTCCAGCCCCAGGCCGAACCGCTCCCACTCGCGGGAGCCGCCGAAAAAGATGGTCACCCGGGTGTAGCCGTAATCGGCCAGATTGCGGGACAGGTGCAGCGACAGGTCGCATTCCTCCCCGGAACAAAACACCACAATCGGCTGGTCGAAAGCCACATGCCCCAGGCAGGAGTCGAAATACAATTTCAGGTCCCCTTCGGGCAGATATTCGAAGGGGATATTTATCGACCCGGGAATGGTGCCGCACTCGAACTCCTCTTTTTCGCGGGCGTCAATGAAAATCGTTCGCTGAGTGCTGTGCTCGAGGTGAGCGACGTTGATATCGATAAATGGTGGGTCGTTTTCCTCGGCGTCGGGGGGAATGATCGGGCCGTCGCTCCCGGAGAGGTTTCGGTAAGCGCCGACATATTCGATTTTATTGGGCGTAACCAGGTTGGCGCCCAAACCGAGGATTATCGCCAGTATCAGTAAAATAATTGCTTGCTTAATCGCCATGTCCGGTTGTTCTCAATTTTAATTATCCTTCAAATTTATTATACTATTTAATACGGTCAAGGGCTAAAATAATTTAGTACAAAAAAACAGGGCTCAACCAAACGTTGAGCCCTTAAAATCTAATTCTACACGGAATAGAGGACTATACTGACACTGACAATTCTAATTGATGTCGAAAACGGTATTTGCGGTGGCTTTCCTATTCAAACTTGAATTTATTAAAGTATATTGCCCGTTTAAAATCTTTCCGACAACAGCAGCAAATTTGTTCGGTGCTAACACCTGTAACCCATATAAGTGCCAGTAATCCTTTTCACCTACGGCTGCGAATTCTTCAGCCTCTCTTCTCTTTGGCATAACAACTCCCTATTTATGTTATCTCCCCTATTTCATTGGCGGTTGCGGGAGTATGTTGTTATCAAAAATATAGCAACCTCAAACATAAGTATCAAAAACAAAGTTGATACCAATTAGAGATAGATAACAACATAAAAGGGAACGCAAATAAAGACCTATCACCTCCTTTAGCCGGTTTGAAGGTTAGCAAGGTGCTACGGATTCAGTTCTATTACCCCATTAAATACTAATTATTTTACGTTTGCCTGTCAAGTGGAATTTGAAAATATTTTTGAAAAAATAAGTTTTTTTTGCCGTTAATCAACCAGGAGCTTGTTTAACTTCTTGATTGCCCGCTGCTTATAGATATTCACCACCTGCTGAGTGATTCCCAGGAGATTAGCTATTTCCCGTTCCTTTTTACCATTGAGATAGTACTTTATGACCTGTTCCTGACGTGGCGAGAGAGAATTGTCGATATGCCATTTTACGTTATTTCTCAGTTTCTCGATCGACAAATTTTCATCGGCGTATAATTTTAACAATATCTTTCCGATTAAAATCTCTGTGTTTTCAAATTCTTTCCTGGGCACCATGACTTTTTCTACCGCTTAGTATTTCAAATTATTTGTATCCCTGATTTTGTTTAATTCATCGGTCGAAATTGAAAATTTTTGCGCCGTCTCCTCCCTGATTTCCGACATCGCCACCCGTTTTTCGTAGGCGGTCAGGTCATTCGGTAACTGACTGAAACGTTTTTTGTAATAACTCAAGATCTGGGTGTGTTTGTCGCTGGTTTTACTCATGGTTGTGGTTGGCATAGGCGTGGAGCTGGTGTTATTTTCAAAAGCCGCTATCTTTTCGTCCTTGGTTGAAACCACGTTTTTCAGGGAGTCGATTTTACCCGTGAACGCCCGCTCGCTTTCCTCGAGTTGGCCCGAAAACTCAACCTCATGACTGTCAACAACTTGCCTGAGAGAATCAACCGCATCCGCAAGTTTCTCAACCTTTTCGCTCCCTTTCTGATAGCCGTTTTTATACAGCACCTGTTCTCTGCTTTCCTGTCTGTTCACCTGGAGATAACTAACCCCGACAATCAAAAGCAACAAAACGATGGCTATGGTGATTTTTTTCATAAAATTACACTCCTCACCTGTATATATCCGCCCGTAATTTTGAAGTCAAGTTTGAACTTTTTTTCAAAATCACATCGTTTAACGGAAAAAATTGCCAGAATAGGATAAAAATGAGTATAACCGGTCGCTTAAAAAAACTCAATCAGGCTGTTCGGCTGCCTTGTCCTCGAGGTTTTTCAGCGATAGATGTTCTTTTTTGAGGTAATAAAAACCCATTACTGTCACGACTACATACTGAACGGCATGAAGAACTATGGCAAATGAAAGGGCATCTTCCTTACCGATACCGTATATTGTCAAAGTCCATACCGTACCCGCATGATAAACACCGATAAAGCCCGGTGAAGAAGGTATAAGAATCGAAATGGAAACAATCACTAAAAGCACATACGAAGCTTCCAGGGGCAAATCAAAACCGAAAGCGACAAAAACAAAATAATTGGAAAAACCCATTATGAGCCAGATTACGATTGTCTGAAAACCCACCCAGGTAAGCGTCTTGAAATCAGTTATGAACTCCAACCCCCGGGAGAATTTCATCACTATCGATTGTATCTTTTCTTTGATTATATTAGGCAGGAAAAATAAGGTGCGCACTAAAAGTTTGCCGGTTTTATCCGGTTTGATGGCCAGGACAACGATAATAATTATACCCAGGAAAGTAACAATCATAGTCAGATAAGTCGCGAATTTAATGTTATCGGGGATTATGGCCTGGGATATAGCCAGGACCGCGCCGAAAATCAAAAGCAACGCGACCAAGTCGAACACCATTCGTTCGACGAAAATATTGGCCAGCGAGGCGGATTTGGAGATGTCCTTATCCTGGGCCGACAGCGAATAAGCGCGGACGAACTCCCCCAGACGCAGGGGCAGGATATTATTGGCCATAAAGCCGATACAGGTCGCCGCCAGGAGATTGTGAAAAGCTACTTTCTTAATCGGCTGGAGCATAAATCTCCAGCGGTAAGCCCGCAGGTACATGCTGAACGCCACCAGCAGGCCGTTGGGAATCAGCCAGAAATAATTAGCTCCCTTGAGGGCTGCCGTCAGTTCTTTGAAATCGATATTGTAAAACAGCACCCATAAGAGAATAATCGAAACCAGAAAACCGAACAGGATATAAATGTATTTTTTCTGTTTGATGGTCATTTTTCCGTTTCCAGTACTTCGAATAAAACCTTCTCGAATTTTTTCGCGGCCCGGTCCCAGTTGAACGTTTCGGCCCAGTCCAGCGCCTGCTTTTCCAGTTCCCGGCGCAGAGTCTCATCCTTCAGTATCAGCAAAAGCTTTTCCGCCAGCTGGTCGATTTGGCCGTATTCGTACAAAAAGCCGGTCTGGCCGTCCCTGACCGAGTCTTTCAGCCCCGGGACATTGGCCGCCACCACCGTTGTGCCGACCGAATTGGCCTCGATATTGGTCAATCCCCAGCCCTCTTTGAGCGACGGCAGTACCGCCACATGAGCGCGGCGCATCCGCTCCACCTTGTCCTCGGTCGTTACGAAACCGGGAAACTCAACGTCATCTTTCAAACCGAGCGAATCAGCCAGTTGTCTAAGTTGCGGCAGGTAATCCCCAGTCCCGACAATCATCAGCCGCGCCTCCGGCAGCGTTTCCTTTATTATTTTAAACGCCCGGATCAGGTGCTGAATCGATTTATATTTTTTAATCCGACCCAGATACAATATGGTCGGTTGTTCGTATTTTTCAACCGAGGCGTCGAAAGCGTACCTCTGCCGGTCTATGCCGCAGTGAATTACGGAAATATCTTCCCTGGGTACGCCCCGCGCGGCGATATCGTCGGCAGTGGATTCGGAGATAACGTTATATCTCTTTCCCCTATAGAATAACATCAGCGGTTTCTCCGCCAGATAAATATAAAACCCCAGCACGAAATTTATCTCCTGGAAAACGGTGGTGGCGAAAAGGTGCGGGATAACCACCAGCGTCTTGAGGTCCAGATACAGCGGGGTGTAAAAAGGAATTTTGTTGATGTCTTCGACCAGAATATCAAACCGGTTGTTTTTGACAATCTTTCTTAAATGAAAAGGCGCGATCAGGTTGAAATTATAGCGGTTCCCCCGACGGATGATTTTCACGCCCTCGACCGTCTCTTCGGGCAGGCAATCCTTAAAACCGCTGCAGAACAGGGTGATCTCATGGCCGTAGCCGACCAGGCGGCGAAGCAGCTCCTCGAGGTGTACCTCCGCCCCGCCGGCATAAGGATTTTTCAGGTCGTTCCAGTTGAGGGCCAGTATTCTCATTTTTTACGCCGTGTTGTCATTGTTTCTTATCTTTATTATCGGACAATTCCCTTGCTCTCTCCCGTAATTGCGAAAGAAATTGCCGGACCCGGCTATCATCGGGATTATGTTGAAGCCAGGTTTGAAGCAGGTCGTCCAGGCTGGCCGCCTGTTCGTTTTTTATATATATCCTGACCAGTTCCTCGAAAGGCTGGCGGTATGTGGGATACTCCGTCAAGAGGCCTTTGAGGATAATCTCCGCTTCGCTATCAAGGCCCATATTATATTTGGTGCTGCCCAGGAGATATCTCATGTACTTTTTATCGCCGGCCTGGGCCCACCCGATCAATCCGGAAAGTTTGTCCGTATCTCCCTGGGCGGCGTAAATCGAGGCCAGGGAATGCACCGGGTCCGTGGCGTGAGGAATTTTGCGGGCGGCTATCAACGCCACTTTCTCCGCTTCCTCGTACCGCCCGGCCCTTTTTAAGGTATCGGACACGATGGAGAAACTGCTGGCGATATTCAAGGTGGTGCGGCGGGTGGCTTCGTCCTTGTAAACGGTCGGGTCATCAAGGCCCCGCAATTTGACCTTCGTGGTGTCGGTCAAAAAGGCCATCGACTCTTCCACGTTTACCGTCATCCGCGGGCCGTGTTCCTTGATGTACCATTTAAAGCCGCTCAGCTCGAGCAGGGAGTCTATTCGGTAGCCGTGGTACTGACGCGATGACGAACTGGTGGTGATGCTGAAATTTATCGGGTAGCGGTCGGCGTCGTAATCGATGATGGCATCCACCAGTTGGTTGTTCAGCCGGAATGTTCGACCGTCCTGCAGCCGGTAGGGCCGCAGCGCCTTAATCTGTTCATCGTTCCAGGGCAGTTTAAGCCCCAGGTAATCCCGCACCTGTTTAATGTACCACTGGGTGTTGGACAGCGACAGGTTGACCATTTTAACATCGGTGCGCACCCCGTATACTAACTGCAGGCACCAGACCGGGAAGGTATCGTTATCGGCGTTGGTGAACAAAACCGCGTTTTGGTCGGCGGAGTTCAACAGGTTCCAGGCATAATCATAGGGGACGTAATTGTTCGAGCGGTCACAGCGGTAATAATTTTGCGCCAGCGGAAAAACCGGCGTCAAAAGAAGAATCAATAGCGAACCGGAAACAATTTTTCGGGGAACGGGGCTGAAACCGCTCACCATTTCCCGGACGGACTGTATCAACATGGTAACACCGAAACCGATCGCCAGACCGTAAAGGACGAACGCGGGCGTAAAGAAATAATCGCGGTCGCGGACCTCGATATAATCGGCGCCGGTAATCGGGTGCTGGCGGGTGCCGTCGGCAAAATTCATATACAGCACCAGCCCCACCGAAGATATCAGTATCAAGATCAGCAGGAACAAACCCGGTCGGGTTTTGCGCCTGATTATCTCCCACAGCCCGTAAAGGCCGATGACAAAAAGAACAAAAAACTTACCGTCCGGCAAGCCGTACTGTTCGTTGAAGAAGTTCCAGAAGCCCATTCGCCGGAAATCTCCGAACTGGTTGGCCCATTCCGCCCGACGGATGAACATCCGCGGTATCATCGACTGGGAGCCGTACTGCCGCCGCTCCAGGAAATTAATGGTGGTTTGAACGCTTTCCGAGGGATTGTTCTCGTTGATAAACGGGTCCTGGGCGCTGCGGATGGGAATAAACAGGTGCACCGAAAAACCGGCCGCCGTCACCAGCAGAATCATGAGGGCGGTTCGCCAGCCGGGCATTTTGAACATCAGGCCGAGAACCAGAATAATAATCAGTGCCACCACCAGGCCGTAGACAAACGGCATAATCCCGATGACCACCATGAAAGCGCCCGCAATGGCCGCCAGGATCGGCCAGCGGATATATTGGAAAGCGAATATACCCAATACAAAAAGCAGGAAAGCAGAAAGAATGATGAAATTGGTATAACCCCGAAAATCAATAACCAAAATACCCACCATAAAACCCGTGACGAGGATGAAAAGCGACGATATCAGCAGGTGCTTATCAGGTGGGGTCGCGCTTTTTTTCATTTTCAGGTACCTGTAGAGATTGAACAAAGCGTAAAATATCATAATTACAAAGACCACCGTCCCGAATACCGATAACCAGGCCGGCGCTCCGGCAGTCGCGGCCGTTTGTGCCCCAAGGCTGCTTTTGACGGTTCGGATGATGTAGATGTAAACGGGCGCGATAGACAGTAGGAAACCCAGCCCCACCAGCAACAGATAGCTCGGGATGCGCTCGAATGAAAAGACATAGAAGGCGAAAACGATAAAGGTGATGATTATCGGGATATAATACGGCACCTCTCCCGACCGCGAGGAAAGAGCGAATATCAGATAAAACTCCATAAAATAGAAAACGGCGACCAGAAACCAGAATTTTACGGGGGTTTCTTTTTTCAGGATAAAAAAGAGGGCGGCCACCGGCATGACCATCAGGACCGTCATGTGCACGCCGATACCGAGAAAAGTGAGATAGATAATAAGCAGCATGATGCGGTCGGCCAGCAGGGTTCCCCAGTTTTTGTAATAAATCAACGTCAACCAGATTATCACCAGCACCATCAGCATGGCCAGGCCGTAAACCTCGGCCTCGACTGAATTGTTCCATTGGGTCACGCCGAAAGCCAGGAAGAAAGCGCCGCAGGCGGAGCCGCCGTAAATCAAGATACGGTTGTAAAGGGATTTCGTCTCAGCAAACCAGAGCCTGAGAACCCGCACCGTCACCAGGTAGCCGAAAAGGGCGGT
>Ga0114918_10002160_pt1 | contig 17683 bp, 13 predicted proteins | sample LantaG_FD_87015 | JGI IMG/M metagenome (GOLD analysis project Ga0114918, IMG submission 87015) | Deep subsurface microbial communities from Baltic Sea to uncover new lineages of life (NeLLi) - Landsort_02402 metaG | ecosystem: Environmental > Aquatic > Marine > Oceanic > Sediment | place... | reverse complement strand
TCTCTCTCTCTCTCTCTCTCTCTCTCTCTCTCTCTCTCTCTCTCTCTCTCTCTCTCTCTCTCTCTCTCTCTCTCTCTCTCTCTCTCTCTCTCTCTCTCTCTCTCTTGTAACCTTTCCTTCTTCACTTGCTCGCCCAGGGCTTGCCCTGCGCGTCGAGAGGCTGCTCGAGCCTGCGCAGCTGCGGGGTGGACCAGGGGTGGTCGCGCACCATCGCCCACTCGACGGGGCGGCCGAAGTTTTTCTTTTTTTGAGTGAAGATTTTTTTTTTTTGAAAGAGAGGTGAGATGACAGAAGAGAGAGAGAGAGAAAAGGAAGAGGCATCGAAAAGAAGGGGAAAAAAAAACGCCTCCCCCAAAAAACCTCCTCTCTCTCTTACTTTAAACCCGTCGGTAAACGCCCGCTGCGCCTCCTTGAACTCGGGCGTCGAGAAGGAGAGCCTGGGGTCCTCGTCGCGGCGGAGGGCCTCGAGCTGGAAGAGGGACAGTGGAGAGGGAAAGAGAGGAAGAGAGAAGAGAGAGAAGAGAGAGAGAGAGGGTTTTCGGTCAGAGGCGAAACGGAAAAAGAGGGGAAAAAAAGAAAAACGCTTTCGAAAATCTCTTCTCTCTTCCTTACCCTTTTGACGTGAGCCCGCATCTCCTCGAGCAAGGCCGCTGCCTCGGAGGACTTGGGGTCGGCGCGGCGCTCGAAGTCGGCCTGGTTGAGTGAAAGTGGAGAGGAAGAAGAAGAGGTGAGAAGGGAGAGAGAGAAAAGAGAAAGAAAGAAAAGTAACCGACGCGAAGAAGGAGGAATGAAAAAACCTCCCCCTCCTCCAGCCCTCTCTCTCTCTTCATCTCATTCATTCGATCATTTACCAGCTTTTCCGCGGCGGACGAGGCGGCGGACGAGCCGGAGGCGGTGGCAGGAGGGGCCATCCTTAGTTGGAGGAAGAAGAAGAAGAAGAAGAAGAAGAAGAAGAAGAAGGAAGGGGTGTTTTTTCGAGGAGCAAGAAAAGAGAAAAATGAGAAAAAGAGGTCGACTTTTTTTCACTCTTTTTTCCTCTTTGACTTCACCTCGAAGAAAAAACCAAAAGAAAAACTCTCTCCTTGTTTCTTTCTTCTTCTTCTCTCCTAGCCCTGCGCGAAAACACTCTCGCGATGGCCCCGCAGCTCATAGAGACGACCGAGTCGGACACCCGGGTGGCGGTGGCGCGCTTCGTGGCGGCGCTGGCGGCGGGCAAGGTGAGGAAGAAGATGAATTTGACAAGTTTGATCGATGCCATCGCCGTCGATGATTGGCTCTTTCTCCCTCGCTTTCTCCCTCTCCTTCTCTCTTCCGCGCAGATCTACGATATCTGCGTGCTCCAGTCGATCACAGTGACCGTCTCCGTCACTCACGAATCAAAATCAAATCCAAATAAACCCACTCCCACCAACTCACAGGACGCGGCTTCGGCAGCGGCGACGGCGACGACCGATTCCGCCGCTTCTTCGTCGGCGTCGCCGGCAGAGGCCGCCGCGGCCAGCGGCAAGATGGCCGAGTTCGTCACCGCCCTGGCGGCGCAGCTTCCTGTCGTGTTCGAGAAGGCCGAGGCGAAAGGTAAGGAAGGATTAGTGGGGAAGCGAGACAGAGAAGAGAAAGCAAGAGAAAGCGGATTGAAGGAAAGAAGCGAGCGGCGGCTTGCGATCGTCCAACCGTCCAACTAAGAAGAAGAAGAAGAAAAAACTCACCTCACCTCTCCTTCAAACTCCGCAACACCAACAACAACAACCTCAGACCTCGACTGCGTCCTCACCGTCATGGCCCTCTCCGTCGCCTCCGCCCGCGACTCCGACGGCGACGCCGCGGCCTCTAGCGCCGCCGAGGCGGCTGCCAGAGCCCTGGCCTCGTCTTCGACGCCGCACCCGGCGCAGCGCCTCTCTGCCCTCTCGGCCCTCCACGGCGCCGCCCCGGCGGGGAGCGCCGGAAGGACCGCGGCCCTCCGCGGCGCGCTGGCCGTGGCGAAAGGGGCCGTGGCAGGGTCCCCGGCCGCCGCCGTCTCCTCGGGGGCCGCCGCGCTCTCCGCCGCGGCGCGCGCGCACGGCGAGTCGTGGGCCTCGGCGGACGCCGGCGGCGACGAGACCGTCAAAACGGAGCTGCTGCTCGCGTTGGCCGAGGCGGTGAGGTCCGGGGCTCCGAGCAAGAAGGCCGCGGCGAGGGACGCGGCGAAGCTTGCTGGGGCGGCGATGAGCTCCGAGAGCGCTGCTGCCAGTTCTTCTTCGGCGGCCGGGCCCGCCGCAGAGAGAGCCGTCGCCGATTTCTTGTCGTCGCCCGACGCCGCTTCTTTTGATCTCGCCAACGCCCCCGCCGTCAAGGCCCTGCCTTCGAGCAAGAGCGCCTCGGGCAAGGCCCTGGCTGCCTCGCTCGAGGCGGCTCTCAAGGGAGACACCAAGGCCGCCGCCGCCGCCTGCGACGGCAAAGACAGCGCCGCTGCGCTCGCTGCGGTCGGCGTCTCTCGAGCCCACGTGGAGAACAAGGCCCGCCTGATCGCCCTGTTAAAGGCCGCGGAGGCCGCCCCCGGTGGGGTCCTGACCTTCGAGGACGTCGAGAGGGCCTTGGCCTTGCCCGCGGGCGGGGCGGCGCGCGCGCTGGTCGCCGCGGGAGGCGCCTCTGGCGGCGCCGCCGTCGTGAGGGTCGATGGGAAAGCGAAAACTGCTCACGTCGCGCGGAGGGCCCCGCTGTACCCTTCCTGCCCTGCTGACTACGCATCGCTGGCCGGGGGTTTGAGGAGGTGGGCCGAGTCCGGGAGGGCGGTGGTGGAGAAGCTCAAAGCGCAAGCGGCGGCGGAGGCGACGGGGAGGGAAGCTTGAAGAGTGAGGGAGGAAGATGATTTTTTTTTTTCAAAGAGAGAGGGGTTTCTTTTCTCTTTCCTCTCTTTCTTCTAAACCAAATCAGACTAAAGCGTGTTACAGTGTGTAAGAGAGCGAGAGAGAGAAGAGATTGCAGCAAAAATCGGAAAAAGAGAGAGAGAAAGCGGGTCTACCTCACGGGGATCGAGTTGAGCGTGTTGTCGATGACCGGCCTCGCCAGGGAGATCAGCAGAGCCAGGGCGCCCCCGAAGACAGCGACGAACGCCAGGATCGTCGCGATCCCGGCGAACTCCGAGTCGGCGAACGAGGGCGCGGCGTCGGGGTCGAAGCGGTCTCCTTCCTTGTTGTTGTCGTTTTTGTTTTCGGCACGAGCGACGACGACGTTGTTGAGGTCGAGGCCGCCGGCGGTGAATTTCGATCGGATGATCGAAATGCTTGGCCGCAGCCTCGGTGCCGCCATCGCTGGTCCTCTCCGCGCCGTCCTGGGCAAGGGCGAGGTCGAGGCAGCCCTCACGGAGAGCGCCGAGCTCGCCGAGCGCGGTGTCGCGCTGGCAGAGGCGCGCATTCGAAGGGGTAGAGGTGTGTCTTGATTGGAATGGAAGAAGAACAAAGGAAGGGGAGAGAAATGGATAACGAAACAGAAGAGGCAGAAAAAATGTTTGCAACACCTTTTACACTCTCTCTCTCAAAGAATCACGCGCGCGAGCGCCACCGCCCTCTCTCTCGCTCTGTCTAGTATCTCTCTCTCTCGCTCTACTCTCTATTCTCTATTCTCTCTCCAAAGTTTGTGTTGTTGTTGTTGTTGTTGTTGTTGTTGTTGTTGTTGTTGTTGTTGTTGTTGTTGTTGTTGTTTTTGTTGTTTTCTTTCTAATCTCTTCTAGCTCTGCCTGCAAGACCCGGCTTGCTCCGCTTCCGCCGCCTCTGCCGCCGCGGCAGCAGCAGCAGCTTCATCTCCCTCGTCGTCGTCGTCGTCGTCTTCTTCTCCCTCGTCGCCTTGTCCGTTCTCCGCAGCGGCAGCGGCGTCAAGCTCGACCGCGACAGAGAGCGTCGGCGGGGACAGAGGAGGAGGAGCAAGAAGAGGAGCAACGGCGTTGCTGCTGTTGGCACCTTCTTCTCCTTCGACTGCTGCCGTTGCCGCTTCCGTCGTCGTCGTCGAAGCCGAAGGAGGAGGAAGAGGAGAAGTGACCGCCGCGACGGGGGGGATGAGCAGTCCCGCTGCCGCGGCAGGAGCAGCAGGAGGAGGAGGAGAAGAAGTAGTCGCTTCCGCTTGAGGAGCAACAGCAGCTGCTGTCGCCGCAGCCGCGGCAGCAGCCGCAGCAGCGGCGGCAGCGGCAGTGGCGGCAGCAGCAGCCTTCTCCGCCGCTGCAGCCCTCTCCTGCTCCTCCTGCTCCCGCCGCCGCTGCTGCAGCAGCAGATCGGGCGTCAGCGCCGGGTGGATCGCTCGCGCGCGCTGCCACGTCAGCGCCCACAGGTCGACCGTCTCGGATGTGGAGACGACGGGGACCGGGGCGGGCGGGGGAGAAGACGAAGACGAAGCATGAGCAGCAGCAGAAGCAGAGGAAGCGCTTTCGGCGCCGGCCTTCGTCGGCGACGAAACCATTTGCTGCTGCTGCTGCTGCTGCTGCTGCTGCTGCTGCTGCTGCTGCTGCTGCTGCTGCTGCTGCTGCTGCTGCTGCTGCTGCTGCTGCTGCTGCTGCTGCTCCCCGACGATGACCACCTCCACCGCGACCCACCCGGGCTTCAGCAAACCCGCGGCCGCAGCGACCAGCAGCGCGTTCTTCGCCGTCTCCGGAGCGAGCTCGGCCACCTCGGGCGAGCGGGACCGGGCAGCGGCGGCGAGCGCGGCCAGCGAGCGGTCCCAGCAGCGGGCGAATCCCTGGGAGACCGCGAGCGAAGGCAGGGCCGCGAGGAGGGCCTTGGAGTGCGCCTTGAGGGCGGAGAGGGCCGCCGCCGTGTCCGGCTCGAGGAGCGAGGAAGAGGAAGCAGAAGGGTCAGCGCCTTCTCCTCCGTCGTCCTCCTCTGCGGTCGAAGCGAGGGGGGTCGTCCTCTTGCTGCCTCCCTTTGAGCCTCCACTCCCGCGGCCGGTGCCGGCGGCGGAGGCGAGGCGGGCGACGGCGGGCGCGGAGGCCTCGGAGAGCACGGCGTTGAGGAGCTGCGGAGGCGGGGAGACGGCCTCTGCCGCGGCGAGGGAGCTGGGAGGGAGGAGGGGGGTTATTGATTATTTTTTTTTGGAAGGGAAAAAAGTGAGTGGAAGAAAAAAAGCAAAAAAAAAAAGCAAAAACTGCTTTCTCTTTTCCTCTCCTTCCTCCATTCTCTTACCGTGCCAAGGCGGCGACCGCGGCGTCCCTCAGGTCTGCGCTCGCCGAGCCCTCCGCCGCCAGCGCGGCGGCGGCCCTCGCCGTCGCGGCCCAGAGGTCGGAGAGCTGCGGCTCGGAGGCGTCGTCGGCGGCGGCCGCGGCCGCGGCGGCGGCGGAAGCGGCGAGCGATGAGAGCGGGACCGGCGCAGCAGCAGGAGCGAATTGCCCTCCTTGCTCTTGCGCCTGAGCAGCAGCAGCGGCGGCGGCCACGGCCCCTTTACTCGCCAGCCACGCTGCCATCCCTTCGATCGCCGTGGCTGCCAGCGGCGGGGCCCCGGGCGGAGCGCCCTTGCACCTCCCCTCGGCGACAGCGAGCGCCGCGCTCAAGACGTGAGGGAACGAGGCCGGCGAGAGGGCGCCAGGGCTCGCGGCGGCGATGACGCCCGCGACGGCCGCTCCCCCCGCGTGAGGGTGGGAGGCGGCCGAGAGGAGCAGAGCGAGCACCAGCCGCCAGTCTCGCCCGCGGCGGAGGGCAGAAGGGTACAAGGAAGAAGGAGCGGCAGAAGAAGACGAAGAAGAAGACGACGAAGACGACGAAGAAGACGACGACGACAACGGCGAAGACGACGGCGAAGAAACGGCTCGGACCAGCGACAGCAGCTCCGGCGCGAGGGCAGGGGCGAGCTCCCAGGCCTCCGCCGCGGGGAGCCTCGCGAGCAGGGAGAGCATGCGCATCAGCAGAGTGGTGCCGAAGGCGCCAGCGGCAGAGGAGGGGGCAGCAGAGAGCGGGAGAGCAACAACAGAAGAAGCTGTTGTCGTCGCCGCTGTTGCCGTCGCCGTCGCCATTCCACCTCCGCCTCCGCCTCCGGCGATCGATGGCAGCAGCGCCGTCGCCGACCTCACGGCCGCCAGCGCCGCCCTCCTCGTCAGCGGGCCGCACGACCCCGGCGGCGAACCCGGAGGCGGTCCCGTTCTCAGGCCTGCAGCGATCAGCTCGTGGGCCGCCGGCCACAGCAGGGGGAGCCGGTCCCTGTTGCGGGACGCGAGCGCGAGCGCGAGCTCGAGGCAGACTTCGGCCGCCGTCTGGTCCGTGAGAGAGTGGTTGAAGTGCTCAGCAGGAGGCGGCGAAGAAGCTCCTCCTCCAGCCGCTTGTCCGGCTCCTCCTCCCCAAGAAGTAGGGGACAGCTCGGCCAGCCCGGCCTGCGCGACCGCCGCGGCGAGCGCCTCCAGGGACTCGGCTTTCAGGAACTTGGAGTCGGAGACGACGACGGCTCCGACGCGGCAGCTCTCGGCGGCGTCGGCGGCCGCGGCGGCCTCGGGCGAGGAGAAGCCGCCGTTGTTCGTGGTGGTGGTGTTGTTGTTGCTGCTTCCTCCGTTGGCCTGCACGGCGGGAATGCCGCCTGCACTCCCTTCGGTCGTGCCGGCATCGACGGAGATCAGGCTCGAGATCGCCCGGCTGAAGAGCGAGCCGGCGCCTCCGCCTCCTCCGCCTCCGCCGCCGCCGGCCTTGGACCTCTTTGGCGGAGGGGGCAACGGAGCGCCGCAGTGGAGCGGCAGCGGAGGAGGAGCAGTCGATTCGTTCGCAGCAGCAGAAGCGACGACAACTCCGAAGGCGTCCGGGAGCACGAGCCCGGCACCGTGCAGCCTGACGACCGCGTCGACGACCCCGCGCCAACCCGCGACCCCCAGGGCGTCGCCGCAGCGCCCTGCGGCGACGACGCCGAAGAGCGCGCGCGCGCAGGCGCGGGCCCTGGGGTCGCGGCCGAAGGCGAAGGCTGCCGCGGCGGGGGTGCCGGGGGCAGGAGGGGCGTTGGAGGAAGAAGAAGCGGGAGCAGCAGAAGCACTTGAACCGAAGCCAAAGGCGCCTCCACTGCCGCCGCCACTGCTCGAAGAGGAGGAAAAGAGAGCTTCCTCCAGGGGCAGCGTCGCGTGTGCAGAGAGGCAGACGGCGACTGTGTCGACGGCGTCCCGCATCCCGTGCCGGGCCGCCCCGCGGGCGAGCAGGAGCAGGCCGCCGATGGCGGCGTCCGCGGCCCGGTCCCCGGTCGAAGAGGAAGAAGAAGAGTTTCCGAAGAAAAAGTCTTCGGCGCTGCCTCCGCCGCCGTTGTCGAGCGCGGTCGCCAGGGCGGCAGCCGCCGGAGCCCAGACGACACGGAGCGCCGCGGCCTCCAGGGGGCGCCACGTCTTCTTCCTCTTGTTCCTCTTGCTGCTTCTGTGGTGGTGGTGGTGGCGGTGGTAGAAGCGGTGGCGCGAATTGTGGTGGTGGTGATGATGATGAGAAGATGAGGAGGAAGAGCTGGCCACAGCGGAGACGCGCGCGCCGCGGGGGGCCCTGGCCTCCGCCGCCAGCCGCGCCCACAGCCCGGCAGGAGGCCTGTGGCGAGCGACGGCACTCGAAGAAGTAGCAGAGTGGTGGTAGTAGCCTCCGCCGTGGTGGTGCGCGCCGTCGCCGGCCCTCGGCGTCCCGGTCGCGGACCCGGCGTCGCTGCCGCCGCTCCCATTGGCGTGGTTGCCCCCTCCACCTCCAGCTCCACTTGCTCCTCCGCCGCCGCCCTTGTCCGGCGTCGCCACGGCCAGAGGGATAGCCACGATGCTCGCGTACAGCTGCCTCAGGAACGCCGCGGGCAAGTCGGCGCCACCGTTGATGCCCCTGTTGTTCCTCACGAACTCGTCGGAGGTCATCTTTCTTTTCACTTGGCTAGAATGCGCGTCGGTGTGCAGCATGATCGCCGAATACGCCAAGACGTAGCAGGCGTCCGCATTGACAAACAAGTCGGGCCTCGCGGAGTGGTACCTGTTGCCGAAGGCCTCCATGATGCGGCTGATCTTCTGGGCCTCCCCGGGAAGGCGGAAGGAGGCCAGGAAGGCCCGTAACGCCCCGTCGAAAGCAGCGCCGGAGAAGTCGAACGAGCGCGAGAACGAGGCGAGGGTCGCGACGGCAAAGGCGTCGGCGTCCCCCAGCAGATCTCCCGCGGCCTCTTTCGAGATGCCGGGGCAGTGGCGCAGCAGGGCGGCGGCGTCATCCGGGGTCGGCGGTGGTGGGATTGTCGAGGAAGAAGAGGAATCGGCGGCTGCGGCAGCAGCTTTCGTCGAAGAGACCAGCCCGGCCGCCGACAGCGCCTGCAGCCCGCGCGCGGCGTCGCGGTTGAAGGCGTCGGCGACGACCGCGGCCCGAGCCTTGACTGCTCTTTCCAGCAAAGCGGCGCGCGCGGCCCTGCGAGGGGAAGGGCGAGAAGAGGAAGAAGAAGGTGGTTTTGAAGGCGCGGAAGAAGAAGCGCCAGCGGGGGCGACGGAAGAGGCGCGTCCGTTGTTGTCGTTCCTGCGCCTCCGGCTGCTGCTCCTCCGGCTCTCTCCTTTCTTCCTCCTCGGCGCGGGGGTCAGCTTTCCCGCGCGCACGGCGGCCCAGACCCGCGCCGCGTCCTCCGTGGATACGCCGTCGTCGCCAAAGGTCGAGGCCGGCAGGGGGTCCTTTGGCGGGTATTTGAGAGGGAGCGGGGGAGGTTCCGAGGAGGAAGAGGAAGGTTTTTCGTCGTCGTCGTCGTCGTCATCGCTCTCGCTCTCACTCTCACTCTCGCTGCTGCTGCTCTCGTCGCTCTCGCTGCTGCTGCTGCTGCTGCTCTCTTCCCCGTCGAAGCTGCCGTCGCCTCCTCCCACTCCGAGGTACTTCCTGTTCCTCCCCCCGTCCAGCTGCGACAGCACCTCCAGAACGGCTTCGAGGGCCAAATCGTGCCCTCGCAGCCTCCCAGCCGCCGTTCCCGCCGCCGACGCCGACGCGCGAGCGAGCGTGCCGACCAATGCGGCCAACAGATCCGGCCTCTCGAGCCTGCAGTCGCCGTTGACGAAGGCGTCCGCGGCGAACCCGGGGCAGCGCACGAGGTCGAGGATGGCCTCGAGGGCGGCCTGCTGGCGGTGGGTTGCTGCCGGGGGCAAGGAGGAGGAGAAGGAAGAGGAGGCGTTATTCGATGAAGAGGTCGCGTTTTTCGCCGAAGAAACTCCTCGAGCGTTGCTGCCGCTCCCACGGAGCTTGCTGCTGCCGCTTCCGGTCCCGATAACACCACCTCCGCCGCTCGAGCTCGACGACGCCGATGCCAGCGCCGCCGCCTCGGGGAGCAGGCAGGCGCTCATAAAGGCCCCGACCTGCAAGAAAAGGGCATCGCCCAAATGCACGTAGCACAGCAGGGCCGCATGTGCGGCGCCGGCGAGCGCGAGGGGCTCGGGTCCCGAGGCGGCCGACGACAGCGCTGCCCAGGCTTCGTCAGACAGCAGCGCCATGAGTCGCGGGTGGCTGGCAAAACAGGAGCCCCCTGCGGCCAGAGCGCGGCAGAGGAGGCGGACTCCCAGCGGGGCGAGCCCCGCGTAGGCTGCCGAGTCGGAGGAGGAGTCTTCCGAGGAGGAGAAGGGCGCCGCGGAAGCCGAAGATGAAGACGACGACGACGTTGCCGCTGTTGCTCTCCCCGGTGGGGGCAGCGGAGGGGCCGAGGCGAGCTGGATCAGGAAGCCGAGCACGCGAACCAGGGCCTCGATGCCGAACCCGGGAGCGAGAGGAGGGGCGGAAGCGGGAGGAGCAGGAGGAGGAGGAGGAGGAGAAGACGGAGAGGCGGGAGGCTTTTCCTTTTCTTCCTCCTCCTCGCCTTCGCGTTGGCCTCGGCCGTCGTCGCTGCTCTTCTTCGCTTCTCCTTCCTCTTCCTCCTTCTTCTCTTCTTCTTCTCTCACTGCCGCGGTCTCCGCCGTCGTCGCGGCCAGCCTCGGCAGGGCCCCGAACACGCGGTCCGTGAGCTCGCCCAGCGCGTCCCAGGCCGAGGCCGCCAGCGGCGAGACCCCGGCGACGGAGGCGGTGACCCGCGCGAGCGCGGCAGGGGTCGCCGCGGACCCGCCGCGGGCGGCGCCGGCCGCCGACGAAGCAGGAGAGGAGGAGCTCGAGGAGGGAGGGCCCTTGCCAGAAAGGGAGGCCTCCGCCGCCGAGGCGACGGCGTGCATGCCGACGCGGAAGACCGCCTGGAAGGCGCCGATGACGTCGTCGTCGTTGAGGGCGCCTCCCGTCGTCGGGTAAGGAGGGAGAGGGGGAGGAGGAGAGGGAGAAGTTGTTGTGTTTGCCGTCGTCGCCGCCGTTGTCGTCGTCGTCGTCGTCGCTGCCATCGCCCCGGGCGCGCCAAAGACCTCGCGCAGCAGCGCGACGATCCGGGACAGCACGGCGTCGTCGCCTCCGCCGCCGCCGGCCTCGAACTTGCACTCGGAGGCGCACATGGCGATGATTCGGGTCGCCGCGGCGACGGAGGTCGAGGTCGAAGGAGAACTCGACGTCGAGATTCCGGCGAGCGCTGCCAGGGAGCTCGAGGGGGAGTTGGAGGGAGCGTTCCCGCTGGAAGACAGCGCCCTGGCGACGCGGATGAGCGCGTCGAGGGATGCCGCCGTGGGCGCTGCCCCTGCCGCGGGCGCGCGGGCGACGGAGGCGAAGGGGGCGACGAGGGCGTCGAGAGGAGGGATAGGAGAAGAAGAAGAAGAAAAAGTCTCTTCGTCGTTCTCGCCGTCCTCCTCTGCTCCGTCTCCGGAATTCAGAGGCGCTTCGCCTCCTTCCTCGTCGTCGTCTCCTCCGCCGCCGCCGTAGTACCAGTCGCAGAAGTCGTCAAAGTTGAAGGTGAGCAGGCCCCGCCTCAAGAAGGAAAGAGGGTCGAGCAGCGAGGGGTCGTCGGGCGACGGGTCGAGCGCGGCGTTGGCCGGCGAGCGCTTGAGGAGTTTTTTTTCGAAATGTGAAGTTTTTTTGATGGGTTTCAACGTGAGCTTCTTTTAAGACCGTGCTTACTTCTTTCTCTCTCTTTTGCGCCTCGCAGGGTCACGCTCTTCGATCCGGATCGCTGCTGGCTCAGGGAAAGCGAAGAGAAGGCGCAGAAGAGGGGTGCGCCAAGGACCAAAGAAAAGCCCGACCGATCGGAACGGAAAGGCCATCGATTCGATCTCTCGAGGAGAAAAAACGAATGCCTCTTCTCTCTCCACTTTCTCAGAACTCACCGACGAGTACCGCCCTGCCTGCCACTTGGCCGCGGCCTGCGCCCTGAGCGCGGCCATGACCGCTCCCGCGTCGCTGGCGAGGGCGAGGGCCGCGGCCGAAAGGACGTTGGAGTGGGAAGAGTGGGAAGAGTGCGAAGCGGGTGCCATCGACGTCGATGGAGCTGCAGCGCCGAGAGCGGGAACAGCAGCAGCAACAGCCGGCGCTGGCGCAGCAGCAGCAGCCGAAGCGTCCGTCGTCATCGAGGCTGCTCTCTATCTCTATCTCTCTCCGCTTTTTCCCGCGGGGAAATGAGGTCGAGAAGGAGGGAAGAAGTGAAGGAAGCGCGCGCCTCTTCTCTTCTCTTTTTTTTGCTTTGGCTTTCGTTTTTTTTGTGTGCGAGTGCGAGCGGGAGAGAGGCGAGAGCGTCGACGAGCGAGCGACCTTTCGTCACTTTTGAGGTTTTTCTTTCTTCTTTCGCTTTTCGCTTCCGCTTTTTGCACCTTCTGAGAGACCACGATGCGCTTCTCCCTCCGCTCTGCGGCGACGACGGCGACAACGTCGACGGCGGCATTCCCCTCGTCGCGGAGCAGCAGCAGCTGCAGCCGGAACAGCAGCAGCAGCAGGCCGAAGATGGCTCTTTCGTCGAGGGCGATGCCGATCTCGACGAGCGTCGTCGTTCCCCCTCGCTCTCGCTCCTCTCCCGCCGCCGCTCCCACGCGAAGAGCCGGCCCAATTTCCATCCGGGCGCAGGCAGGCGACAGCGCTGCGCCCGCTGCCGAGGGCGAAGGGTGAGTCCGAGGAAACCAACAGGGAGAAAATGAGAGAGAAACGCGACAACGCGGGATCGAGATTGGCTCTTTTTTTTCCGTCTCTTTTCTTCTTCTTCTACGGTCTCTCAATCTCTTTTTCGACCTCAAAAAAACCCAAAAAAAAACTCTCTCCTTTCACACAGCCGCCGCCGCAGGCTCATCCTGATGCGCCACGCCCCCTCCGCCGACGCGGCCTCCGCCGCGGCGGCGACCACGGCGACCACGGCGACCACCAGGGACCACGACAGGCCGATCACCGAGGCGGGGGTCGCGGCAGCCAAGGCCTGCGCCCGCGCCTTGCTCGCCGCGGGCTGGCTTCCGGACCTCGTCGTCGCATCGGACGCGCTCCGGTCGCGCCAGACGCTCCAGGCGATGGGCGAGGAGGTGCCGGCGCTGAGGGAGGTGAGGGTGCGGTTCGCCGGGTCGCTGTACGCCGCCGCGGCGATGGACGACAACCAGACGGCGAGGGCGCTGGCGGCGACGCTCGACGAAGCACTGAGCGACGGCGAGGGAGGAGGGGCGATGGCGACGGCGGCGGCGGCGACGGCGACGCGCGGAGAGGAGGAAGAAGAACAACGACGGAGGGACTCGAGCAAGGGCGCGTCTTCTTCTTCCGGTTGTTCGCCGACGACCGTGCTTGCTGTCGGGCACAACAAGGTTCGTTTCTCTGTCTTTCTTTTGGAGTTTTGGAGGGAGAGAGAAGAGAAAGAAGACGAGAGAAGAGAGAACAAAAAACAAGAAAGAGAACAAAAAACTCACCTCCTCTCTTTTTCTTTCTCTCGCCTTTTTTTTTCTTCTTCTTCAAAAACACCTCCCAGGGCTGGGAGGAGGCCGCGAGCTCCCTCGCAGGGACCACGGTGCTCCTGGAGGCTGCGTCGGCGGCTCTGCTGGAGGCGAGCGAGCAAGCCGTGGCGGAAGCGGCAGCCGCGGCAGCGGAGGCAGCAGTGGCATCAGCAGCTTCCTCTTCTTCTTCTTCCTCTTCTTCTCGCTGGCCCGCGGCGCTCGCCCTGGGAGCGTCGAGGTGGTCGCTCGTCGGCCTGATCGGGAAGGCTGCCGCCCCCGAGGTGAGCAGCGGCGGAGGAGAGGACGAGCTGGCGTGCTGGCCGCTGGACTGCGACGCGGCGTGACACGAGGAGAGAAGAGAGGAAGACTTGAAAAGAGAAGTTGAAAAGAGAAGTTGAGAGAGAGGGAGAGAAAGAGAGAAAAAGATGAGAAGAACAGAAAAATGCAAAAAAAAAAAAACTTTCTCCAATTAATTAATATTAGTTCGGATCGGCCTCGAACGTTTTTCGATCTTTCTATCTCACACGTACAAAAAGAAGCAGTAAAGAATTCGGAAAAAGCAAGCGCATCGGAGTTGGTATTGTTGTTGTTGTTATCGGAGGTGTTGTTCTTGGGTGTTGTTTCTTTTGGTTTCGTTTTTTTTTTTTTTGAGAAAAGAGAAAAAAATAGATAGCCTGGAATGAAAAAAATTGGTGAAGCGAATGCCCGTTTTTGCTTTTCTTGAAATGGCAGCAGCGCACCCCCCTCGCCCTCTCGGGAGAGAAAGAGAGAGAAAGGGCGTGCGCGCGCATAGCACTGCAAAATGAAAATCGGGGGGGGAAAGGTGAAGGGAAGGAAAGAAAATAATTTTGGGGGGGGGAGAGTTTTTTTTTCTTCTTCTCTATCGAAAAACGATCGGAGACAAGCAAGGGGATTTGTAAAAAAGGGGATTCTGTTTTTTTGTTTTGTTTTTAAGGGGATTCTGTTTTGTTTGTTTGTTTGTTTGTTTGTATGGTGCTTTTCGAGCTTTTTCAAACCGCGACGCCTCCGAAAGCAACAGCGGAACCAGCGGCATCGGAAGGAACAGCGGAACCAGCGGCGGGAGCGGCAGCGGCGGCAGCTGCCTCGGTGCGTAGCCGCGCCGCGACCTCCGCGCTCACAAACCTCCCGCCGATCCGGGGCCTCGCGTCGGCGTTGGCCTTGCGGCGCGCGTAGAGGATCGGGGCCACGAACAGCGCGCGGCGGGCGCGCTTGGCGCGGTAGAGGGCGAGCGCGTCGGCCCTGGTGCGCGGCGGGGCCAGCTGCTGCTCCTGGTGCTGCTGCTGGTGCGGCGGAAGAGCAGGGGCGGCGGTGGCGGCAGCTTCGGCTTCGGCTTCAACTTCGGCAACAACATCGACAACGTTTCTCCCGCACTTCTTATTCCTCTGGTCCTGCTTCCATTCCTCCTGGTTGAGGCTCGGGAGCAGGCGGAGGAGCGCGCGGGAGGCGGCGTTCTGAGTCGTCGTCATCGTCGTCGTCTTCGTCGTCGTCGTCGTCGTCGTCGTCGTCGTCGTCGCCGCCGCAGTCGCCTCTGCTTTTTTGGGTTTTCTCTTCTTGCGCTTCTGCTTTTCCTGCTGCTGCTGCTGCTGCCTTTGCTGCTTCGGCTTTTTCAGCGCTGTCGCCTCCTTGGCTTTGGCCTGTTTCTTCTTGCTGCCGTTGTCGGCTGCGGCCAGCCCGAAGAACGCGGCGGCCGCGGCGGCGGCGGCAGAGGACGGCGAGGAAGAAGAGGAGGGGGCCTTTTTGGTTGCTGCCCTCTTCTTCTTCGGCTGCTGCTGCTGCTGCTGCTGCGCCGGAGAAGCAGCAGCAGCAGGAAGCAGGACGACGGGCACAGGGCAAAAGGGCGTCAGGCAGCCGCTATTGCTGTTGCTGTTGCCGTGACCTCCTCCCCCTTCGCAGCTCGAGATCGAGGGCAAGCGGTGCATCTCCTCCGCCGCCGCCGTCGCCGTCGCCTCTTCCTCCTCTTCCTCTCGTTCCTCTTTTCCGTTGTTCACCTCGACGCCCTTCACCACTCCCGCTTCCAAGAGCAGCGAGGAGGAGCGAGGGGCGACGACGATGGCCTCCTCTTCGTTGTCCTCTTCGTTATTGTTGCCTTCGTCCTCCTCGGCGAAACCAGGGAGCAGCACCGGCCACGACGAAGAGTGCGGGAAGCCGCGCGGGGCGGCCTGAGCGGCGGCGGCGAGCTGAGCGGCGGCGGCGGCGGCCTGCGCGGCGGCGGCGGCGGAGAGCCCGCCGGCTGCCGGGAGGCCCACGGCGACCGACGGAGGGGCGAGAGTCACGGGAGGGGACGGAAGAGGGGCAGCAGCAGCGACGGCAGCAGGAGGAGGGGGAGCTGCGACGGCGATGACTGCGCTCTCTCTCGGCAGGCCCAGCGCCGACTGCAGCGCGAGCAGCGACGGCGGCCTGCTCGTAGGGAGGAGCGACGCGACCGCTGCTTCTGCCCCTGCTGCTCCTGCTGCTCCTGCTCCTGCTGCTCCTGCTGCTCCTGTCGCCGCTGCTGCCGCGGAGCGAGGGGAAGGGGGGATGAGGACTGCTGCTGCGGCCTTGGCGAGGAGCGCGTCTGCCGAGGTGGGATTGGCCGAGGACTGAGAAAAGCGAAGAGAGGAAAGAGGGAAGGAAGAAAGAGAGAGAAAGGGAGAGAAGAGGTGAGTTGAGAAGAAAAGCCGAAACGAAAGATTTTTTCTTCTTCGTTTTTTCGGCCGCTTTCGTTTTTTCTTCGTCGTCGTCCTTTCTCTCTCAATTCTCTCTCTGTCTCTCTCTCTCTCTCGAGAACGACCAACGCCGCCCAACCATTTCATTTCACTCACCAGACTCAGCGAGTTCTCGAAACTGAGAAATCCATCCTGGACAGAAGCGGAGTCTGTTTTGTGGATAAGCGTTTTTTTTGGGGGGGGGAGGGAATTTCAGATCAACCTCGTCGGCTCTCCTTTTTTTCGCGCAATCGTCAAGGGCTGCCTCGGCCAGAGCCTTCTAGGCTCTCTTGCCCACTCCAACCACCACGCGACATGAGCGTTTGCATCAATTGATCCGCAAGCTTGCAATTTGAGGGGAGAAAGGCGCCGGTTTGGTGCTCCAAAACGAACCCCCTTAAAAAAAAGTTTTTCTTTCTTACCGTTGAATGAAGCCATCGTCCAATTGTTGCGAAAGAAAAAAAAAGACGCCCTCTCGTTCACCCGCTAGCGAGGGTCAAGATCGGGGCCCAATTGCAACGCGGAGGGTTCAGATGATAACACTGAAACTTCCGCGTGGAAGAGAGAGAGGAAATCAGAGCGGAGAGGGGAGGGAGGGGGTCCCGGAGCGGGAGGGGGGGGAGCAGAAAAAGCCGCAAGAGAAAAAAATTGTGATAAGAAAAGAGACACTTTGGAAGGGAAAAGAAAAAAAAAAGCTCCACCTCAGCAAGACAGAATCCCGTTTTTCGGCTTCTCTCCTCCAAGGAAATCTCGGAGAGCGTGATGATGAGGGCAAGTCGGTTTTTGCAACTCAAAAGAAAGAAATGGTTTCTCTTTCTTTTTCTTTTTCATTCGTTCTCTCTCTCTCTCTCTTCTACTTCATCTCTTTCTCCACTTCTCCCCCTCTTCTCCCCCTCTTCTCTTTTTCACTTCACGCCCCTCGCGGAAAGAAAGCAGGCGCCTTCCACCCCTGCCACACGGCCCCTTCGCCCGGCTGCCACCCCCGCGCGTTCTTCCTCAGCGCGGGAGGGGTCCAGATGTTTCTCAGCGCCTCGGGGGGCTCCGGCGCGAAGAAGGAAGAGGAAGGTTTCGCTGCTGCCGAGGTCGTCGTCGTCGAAAAACCCGAATTCGAATTCAAAGTCGAGATCGAAGCACCACCACCACCAGCATTCCCGCCAACGACGCTCCCGACCGAGGCAGTCAGCAGAGCGGGGGCCCCGGCCGCCGCCATGCCCCCGTACCTCTGCCCGCACCTCCTGTGGAACAGCCACACCCCAAGGGGCCCACCGGCTGCCAGGGGTCCCCCGAGCGCCACCGCGCCGTTGGCGGCGAGGACGCAGCCTGTGAAGAAGGCGTGGGCTCCCAGCGCCGCAGCGATGCCCCCTGCACTGGTATAGAACAGCGCCCCACCTCCTTCGTAGGACCTCTCGAAGACGTAGAGGATCTGGAGGCGCCAGATTATCCAAGACAGCAGGCACCAGAGGGCGGCGAAAGGTAAAGCTAAAGGGGCGACGGCACCGTAGGCCAGAGCGACGGCGGCGACCTGGAAGAAGGTGCCGCCGACCTCTCGCCCCGCCCGTAGGGAGACGCGAGGGGTGTCGAGGGCGTCCTGTTGGATCCTTTGCTGCCGTTTGAGGTAGTCGGAAGAAGAGCGGGCTGCTGCTGCTTCTGCGTCTGCTGCCGTTGTTGTTGCCGTTGTTGTTGCTGCTGTCGCTTTCGACGACCTCTTTTTCCGACGACGAAGCAATAAGACCACCCTCCTCGGCAGGCTCGCCACCTTCTTCCACCCGCGCTTCCAGGCCCTGCCGACCTTCCCCAGGAGCACCTTCAGAGGCACCGAGCAAGGCCACAGCAGCCTGAAGGGAGCCATCAGCAAGGCCTGCGTTTCTAGGTAGTTCACGAAAAAGTTGGAGGCGTTGGACAGGGAGCCGCCGACGGCGCGGTAGACAGAAGCCGGGTCCCGGAGCAAGGAGGGGACGAGGAGCAGGGCGCTCCCTCCGAGGACGGCGCCGACGATGACCTGAGAGGATGGAGGGAGGGGAAAGGGGGGGGGGGGGGCAAGGGGGGGAAATTTCAGGGGGGGGAAAAGAGAAGGAGGGGGCGTCACGCGTTTCTGGCCGCCTCTTTTTTTCGTTTTTTTTTTTCTTGTTGCCCTCGCACGCGCCCTCCTTCTCGGCCAGCCCCACCCACCTCTTCTTCCCCTTCTCTCCCCGTGGGCGATCGTGTCCTGATCTCCTGTGTCGATCTCGGGGAGAGCGGGGCGCGAGGGCCGGTGGGAGAAGGGTGCAATTGAAGCCGA
>Ga0114918_10002158_pt1 | contig 17689 bp, 18 predicted proteins | sample LantaG_FD_87015 | JGI IMG/M metagenome (GOLD analysis project Ga0114918, IMG submission 87015) | Deep subsurface microbial communities from Baltic Sea to uncover new lineages of life (NeLLi) - Landsort_02402 metaG | ecosystem: Environmental > Aquatic > Marine > Oceanic > Sediment | place... | reverse complement strand
TCAGTTTTGTCAAATAACGTTCCCTCAAACTCTGCCCAGGCCGAGAGCGGCTATTCTGAAGATCAGCGCGAAGCAATGCTTAAAAAAGCGCTAATGACTCAGGAAGGTAAAATTGCTCTTGGGCAGGCCATGGCCAACCCGATTCGTCGTGCGTTGGATTACCAAGGTGTAGGTCGTAAAGCTCTCGTAGTTGATCCTCTTCCACAGGGTGCATTACCTGTTTACGATAAGGACATTGACGTAGCCGCTTCTGTTATTTCTAGTAACGGTGCAGCTCCAGAGTCAAGAGTCCAGGGTGACAGAGTAACAATTCCTGAGTTGGAAATTGTATCAAATCCGACAGTTCGTATCGCAGAAGTAAAAAGACGCCGTTTTAATGTGATCGATAGAGCACAAGCTAAAGCACGTCAGGAAATCCAGGCTCAGGAAGATAGTAATATCTTTGCTGCTCTTGATTTCTCCTCCACAGTTGAGAACACAAGGGTTAACCTTGCTGGCGGATCTGCGCTTACAAAAGCAACACTTCTTAATATTAAGAAGCAGATTGATCGTCATGACTTAGTAACCTCTAAGTATTTCTTGAACATTAATCAGTTCACAGATATTCTTGGATGGGGTTCTGCTGGTTTTAGTGCAGCAACTACTGAGTTTGATCCAGTTACACAGCGTGAAGTTCTTCAGACTGGCCTTTATGGTCACATCTGGGGTGCAGACATAATCGTATCGAAGATCGTTCCCGATGGAACAGTCTACGGTTGTGCAGAACCTGAATTTGTTGGTGTATTTCCTGTCCGTCAGGATATTGAGGTATTACCGGCTGATGAGCCTAAGCAGTTGAAGCTTGGGTGGGTCGTAAATGAAATTGTCGGAATTGGAATTGTGAATCCTAGGGGTGTAGCGAAAGCTTCTGCTAGTTAAGATCGATTTTAGTTCTATAGTATAATCGAGAGAGAAGAGAAATCTTCTCTCTCTTTTTTTGTCTGTGACTCATTAGTATATTTAGATTATAAATAGATATGGCAAAAAGATGGACAGAAGACGATTTAAAGGTTTTAAATTCTTTAAGAGAAGAAGGTAAGACCTTAAAAGAGATTGCTTTCGTTTTAGGAAGAAGCTTTGAAGCGGTTAAACTTAAGGCTTACAACGTTTGGAAAAATTATTATAAGAATAATCTAAAGGGAGCCGCTTTATCAAGAAAGAAGGGTAGAGATTGGCATCGGGATAATAAAGAGATTTCCTTAGAGAAGAAACGAGAGTGGTATAAAGGGAATAAAGATCATCATCATCAATTAGTCAAAGCCGCTCGAGCCGCGGACTCAGATCATTATAAGTCTTATGCCAAGAAGTGGAATGAAGATAATCATGATAAACTTTTAGAATATGGTCGTCGTTGGGATGCAAAGCATCCATTGAAGCGGAAACAGATTAATGATAGAAGAAGAGTTAAGATTGGGGAAATGGTTGGTACACATACGTCTACTGAATGGAAGAAAAGGATTAAAGAGTTTGAGAATAAGTGTGCTTATTGTGAAGTTGAATTTGATAGTAAGATAAAAGTAACGCGTGATCATTTAATCCCGATAGATATTCAGGCTATTGGTTATATTTGGAATATAGTTCCTGCTTGTCAGAGTTGTAATAGTGGGAAGCATACTTCAGATTGTATTTCCTTCATTAAGAAGAGTGGTTATTCTCTTCGTTCTCAATTAGCTATTGCTCTCGAAAATCTTCAAGATATTTAACAGCTATTGATTTTTCTACTAAAGGTAATGGAAATAGATTGGCGCATTGTTGAAGAAACAGAAAAAGTCTTATCTAAGGCTGAGAGAGCTATTTCTGATAAGGTTCTAAAGAGAGAAGCGAATCAGCTTCTTCTTAAAATCCGAAACACATTAGTTAACCTAGAGAATTGGGATTCGAAGTAACTCATCCTATTGATATTACAATATATTATTGATTACAATGGACAACATTAATAATGGGAGAATAGCTATGTTAAGTAAGAAAGCAAAAAAGCAATTAGTGGAGCTAGCGGACTCTTTGGATAAGATAGAGTTTCTTAAAGAAGCCGATATCGTTGACAGTATTATAAAGATAGCAGAGGACGAAGATGAGGGTGAAGAGAACGAAAAAGAGGATGAAGGTAAAGAAGATGAGGGTGAAGAAGATGAGGGTGAAGAAGAAGGAAATGAGAAAAAAGGATTTGTTACCAATATAGAAGAAGATACTTTGGGGAATGATAACTTCAGGAAAGTTTTGTATACTGGCGAAAATAGTCAGCTTGTTCTGATGTCTCTAAAAGAGGGAGAAGATATTGGGGAAGAAGTTCATACAGTTGATCAGTTTTTCCGAATCGATCAAGGTGAAGGTAAGACTATTATAAATGGAGAAGAGCATTCTATATCAGATGGATTTTCTATTTCAATTCCCGCTGGAGCAAAGCATAACATTATAAATACGGGGACAGAAGACCTAAAATTATATAGTTTATATTCTCCTCCTCAACACGAAGACGGAACAGTTCATACAACTAAAGAAGAGGCGATGGCAGATGAAGAGAAGTTTGACGGCGAAACAACAGAATAGATTAGCTGAGATAGCAGATTTATTGGATTCAAAAGGACTTGTAGAAGAAGCTGACGAAGTAGACTCTATATTAGATCGCTGCAAGTTTAGAAAGAATAAGGATAAAAGTTATGATACTTTATCTAAAGGATTCGAGCAACCAATAGATTATGACTCGATTCAGAGACTAACTTTTAATTAAGGATTAATATGTTTAAATTTCTTAGAAGAATTAAAAAAGCAAAAGCGTTTGTTCAGAATAAAGGGAAAAAGGTTAATGCTTTCAAGAAATGGATTTTCCGTGACTTGAATAAAGGTGATTATAAAACAGCTCAACGCAAGATAGAAGACGAATATAAAGAGACAATTAAGGAAATAGAAAAATTATGAAGAAGATATCAGTAGTTATTGTTTGCCTTTTGTTAGGATGTACATTTTTTGGTCTTCGTAAGGACGTCACATTAACAGGGGACAAGATTGAAGATGCGTCTAAAGGGTTTTGTACTTATGGTACAAATGATTTAGTATCGTTACCGTACAGGACTAATGCGCTCTATTATCACGATCATGAACCGTGGCTCCGTGATATTTGGCAGATTACTGATAAGATCGACTATATAATGGTAGCAGATATAAGAACAGAGCCTAGGATGAGAAATGATTATAATAAGAGTGCTGAACTTCAGAATAGCTTGAAGTTCTTTGCAAAGCCTCTTGATATACAGAAGGACATATATAAAGTTAAGTTAGAAGATCAGAAGTTTCTTATTACGCGTCTGATTGAGTCAGCAGGGAGAGAACGAGTTTGGGAGATAGGTAATGAGCCAAATCTATTACCATACATTCCACCTAAAAGTGCAGCCTACCTTTATTGTATTTATTACAAATTCATAAAAAGCGTCGACCCGACTGCTAAGGTAATGAATGGTGGACTATTTGTAATGGAAGCAATGCCAGACATCTTCAAAGCTTTTAAGATAGTTCTTCCAGAAGAGTACGTTTATTCTACAGTAGAATATTACAGAATTTATCTTGAAGAGATAAAAAGATTAGGTTGTAAGGTAGATATAGCTAGTATTCATATTTATCCGTTTATGATGAGTATGAGTAACCGTCTAAAAGAGTCGTTATTAGAGATTCGTAGTCTATTAGATACACATGGCGTTAAAGAGATATGGGTTACTGAAACGGGTAATATAAATCCATTACTACCAGAAAAGTTATTATTATCTGGGACGTCGGATTTGTTAGACTTTTATATTCATAATACTGTTGGCATAACAAGGTGGTATTGGTTTAAGATTGAAGGTACAGATTTAAATTTTGAAAGAGCTGGGTTACCAGGTCCTGTCACAGGATTGACAGAAGAGGGAAAGCTATCTAAGCTTGGTGAGTTATACATAAAAAAATATGAAGAAAGCAAATAAGGAGAAGTTATGATGAATCCAGAAATAGGCCCCACAATTGATGATATGATTGATGATTGGTTAAAGCTTTATATGAAGGCTGTTAACGAAGGTAACGAAGAGGCAAAGCAGAAAGCAGAAAAGCATCTGAAGATTCTATCTGATAAAAAGAAAGAAAGAAAGATGATGGCAGGGTTAGCTAAATTAGCCGATTTGCTAGACAAAAAAGGATTAACGGCAGAAGCGGACACTATAGATAGGATCATTAAGAGCTAAAATCGTTTTAAATAAAATTGTTAAAAACCTCATATACTCCATGTACATGAGGTTTTTTTATTTTAAAAGTGACTTTTCTTAATAAATGACCTATATATAAGTATAGGAAATTAATTTTAATTAAAAAGGAGTTCAAAATGCAGGTAATAAACTTAAAGAGACCAACAAACGGGATATACTTGGATCTGGCTTTTGCAGGTGGATCTGTTATAGAAAGCAAACCAGGACTTGCTCATTTTTTGGAACATATGACTTTTTGTGGAACAACAAACAGATCAGAAGAACAAGTGCTGAAAGAGCTATCCAATGAAGGAATACAATATAATGCATGTACAGATCATGACTATATTGCATATCAGTTTCATTTTGATAAGGATTCTATTAACAAAACAACAGATATAATGTCTGATATTTTGACGAATGCTAGTTTCCCAGAAGATCTATTTAAGAGGGAGCAAGGAGTTATCTTGCAGGAGTTAGCAAGACGTAACTCAAATCCACAAGTGGCAGTTTACGACCTTCTATTTGGAGGTTTATATAAAGGATCAGCGTATGCTCTTCCGGTTATAGGGACAGAAGAAACCATAAAAAGTATTACTAGAGAAGACCTTATTGATTTTTATAAGGAGAACTTATGGAATGCAAACGCTTCTTTGGCTGTTTATGGTGAGACTATTCCAGAAATTAAACTTGCTGAAACAGGGACTCTATGTAAGAGAGAGTCAGCCGTTTTTGATGAATCTGAAAAATATCTTGAGAAGAAAATGGATACAGAGGCAAGTATTGTAGCATATGGTTGGCGTGGGTATTCATGGTTAAAGGATAGTCCTCAAGAGTATTTTGACCTTGTGATATTGACGTCGATCTTAGGAGGATCCGATGGTAGGATCTTTAAAAAGATTCGTACCGAGTTAGGCTTAAGTTACGATCCTTCAATGGGGTTTTACCCTCAAGCAGATACAGGAGTTGTCCTTGGATCGTTTACGACAACGCCAGATAAGCAACGTCTTTGTATGGATGCATTAGAAGAAGAAGTTAAGAAGATGGTTCAAGATGGTCCAACTCAGGAAGAAGTTGATCGTAAGGTTAGATCGTCTATAAAGCACGAAAGGATGGACGAAGACAAAACTCATTGGACAGGGAAGGCTGCTCGAAGATGTGTTCGGTTATCTAAAGAGTTTCATGACAATTACGAAGAAGCATACAAAGCTGTAACAGTCGAAGCAGTGCACAATTGTGCTAAAAAGTACTTAACAGCTGAGCCTACTGTTTCGGTAGTTTGTCCCAAGTAAATAACTTAAAAGCTCTCAATATTTATAATAACTCCCCTTTTATATTGATACTCAAGTCAATATAGAGGGGATTTTTTTTATTTAAAAAGGTATTGATACTTTTTTATAAAAGCATAAAAGGAGAGTAAGATGCCAAAGGGTATTGCTTTTAAAATTGACGATGAATTTCATAAACGCCTCAGGATACTTCTTATTAAGAATAATAAGAAGCTAACTCAATTAGTCAAAGAGCTTTTGGGGGAATGGGTACAAAAAGCACAGGAGAGAGAAGATGCTATACAAAAATAACTCAGATTCTATTATACCGCTCGGTTCAAAAGTTTGTCAGCCAAAAGGTTTTATAGATCTTACAGAAGAAGAAGTCCAAGATCCCGCAATATCACCTTATATAGGTCCTGCGAATCTTGTAAAAACAGTAGAGACGCCTCCGGTCAAAAAGGTTCCTAAAGTAGAGGCACCAAAGACAGAGTTGGTAGAGATGCCTACATCTAAAACATCTAAGACGGATGTTACTGGAGATGAAGTAGGAACTGTAGTATTAGCTCCCAAAGCACAAACTGATGAAGAATTAAAAACAGCAAGTGATAAAGAAAAAGAAGACGAGACTGTAGGGATCTCTGTTACCGAAAAGCTTGGCGACGGAACTTCTGTTCGAGTTCAAGCAGAAGTCCCAAAGAAGAAGCTTGATGGTTTTATTAAAAAGCTTAAGGGCATGACTTCTTGGAAGAAGAAAATAGAGATAGCTGAAACACAAGATGATATTGCTTTACTTGAGTTAGCATCTGCAAAGCTCAAAAAGGGTAAAGTTAAAGAAGCTATGCTAGGTAGAATTACAGAGCTTAAGAAAAACGAAAAACGCGGCAAGTAAATGAATGATTATCAAAAATATATGGAACGAGTCTCGTCGTTATCCAGACTTAGATAATCTGGTTTTACTACCAGGTGAAAGCACAGATCTTTCTAGCTTCTCTGTACAGCGGAGAGAAGCTTGCAAAGAGCTTCAAAATGATTTCACTAAAGGATACTGCATTTGTATAGGGAAGAGTGCAGTATCGTCGTCTAAGGATACCTTTCTAAAAGATGCTCGCAACAGAGCTTTGGGTATCGAGCGACGACAGAACGAGAATGAAATCAAGATTCCTTCTAAGCGAAAAATCGCACCTCCCAAAGTTACCGCACTGGATAAAAGAACTCTTTTGGCTGAGAGTAAAGAATCAGAGTCAGAAGAACCAAAACAAGAATATCGTAAGGTCTTTGGACCTCCTGAGAAGATTACTCAACCACCAAATTTAGAAGAGAACAGAAAGACCGAAGACATGGTGGTAGTAGCTCCTGATGGAGGCATGTCTGTTACTAAAGTCCCTCAGAAGAGTCTGAAAGTAATAGATTTAGAACCTTTCAATTTGGATAGTCCATTTCGTTATAAACTACCTAAATCTCAAAAATCTAAACCTGAAGAAGTAGAAACAGAAAGTATAGAACAGATAGTTGAGAGAGCGGCGCAAACCACGGAACAGACAGCGTCCCTTATATGTATGGGAATAAATAGGATGGGCAGACCGTGCAATAAAAGGGCTGTGCGCGGCCATAAGTATTGCATAAAACACATGCCTGAGGAAGAAAGGATTGATTATCAGACAAAAAAGAGAGGGAAAAGGTTTTCAAACTAAGGAGAAACTATGGCTGACTCTTGTGAAAGCAGAAGAAAGCTTACAATAAATCATACCTCAGATCATGAACCCGTAAAGGGTGATAATAATCTTAGGATGGCTCGAAGTGATTCCGCTGTATTCGAATTCATACTTACAGATCCAATTACCGAAGAAGTTCTTGACCTTACTGACGCTAGCTTAGTAAGATTTTCAATTAAGGTTCCTGTGACTCAAGGACAAGGGAATGCTGATCTAAAAGTAGTTAAGAGTAGCGCCAACGCTGGAGAAATTACAATTCTTTCTCCCCGAACCGATGGTAGGATATTTGTAGAGCTATTACCAGAAGATACAGTAAGTATGGATCCAGGAGAATATAAATATGATGTAGAAGTAGTATTCTCTGACGGAAGAATCCAGACTCCTGTTAATGACCATTTTCAGTTATCAGAAGATATAACGCTTGACGGAAGTCCAGCTGGTCAACAATATTGTCCAGTATTGACGAGTAAAGGTCAGTACATGAAAAGAACTTCTCTGAAGATGGCAAGAGCACTTCTTAAAGATTTCAAGCTATCGCCAAAGGTTCAAGCTTTTACGGATGAAGAATTAAACATTTTACTTGATATATCTTTAAATGATTTTAATGCATTTCCGATGTTTACAGGGTTTGGGTGGAATGATCTTGACTGTTCCTGGTTAGGGTTAATTGCTCGCGGTGCACAGGTGATGGCATTACAAGCTCAGAGTTTGATAGAACAAGGTAGAGAGTTTAACATAAATGATAACGGTATTTCCTTTACTCCTCCTGGACTCGGAGCACATATGTTGTCGCTCGCAAGTGCATTAGCAGCTCAGCACGAGAAGGAAAAGGAAGCGATCAAAGGTAATATGAAGCCTGGACCACAGTACCTTGGAGTATTCAGACCGCTGTCAATTTTGCCTTCAATGATAAGATTGAAACATTTAAGAGAGAGGCAGATTGTTTAATGTTTAGGCAGCTATAATAATAAGAAGGAGGCTCAGACGGCTCCTGTTTACAAAACCCCAAGCGGGAAATATGTATCTATTACTGATATGGTAATGGATCCAAATTTTGGTAAACCAGGAAAGAAGTTTAAGCCAATTCATTATAAGCCTGCTCCTATGAGTAAGAGGAAGAGGAAGTTTTCTGGTCTTTCAGCGCAGTTAATACCTTCTAATGATAGTCCAACACCCTCTCCTTGGAGGCGCAATGAGGACTATGGTGAAGGTCTTTATACTAATATGGAGAAGTATAAAAGCGTAGGAGATTATTTAAAGAAGAAAAAGCGTAGGAGGGCGAGAGCTCTTGCTGTATTGAAGATGGCATCTGTAGTTTGTCCAAAGTGTCAAACTAACGATGTATCTTTTATAAAGATAGAAAATAATAATCCTCTATATTATTGTAATGAGTGTCAGGAGATGATTTTGACAACTAGGAGAGATGAAAGAGGTGATTGGACAGAGCAATATATGTCTAATACAATTAATAATACTTCTCCGTATGATAATGTAATTGATAACAGATCTTTTGTGTAAGATTTGCTAGGCCTATTGATAAAACAGAATATTATAGCTAAAGGTTATTAATAGTAATATACCATATAACGGAGGTTCAAAATGAACAAAGACGATCTTCAGAAACTTGTAACAGTTGCAGACTCTCTTGACTCAAAAGGATTTATTAAAGAAGCAGAAGAGATTGATGATGTTATCCAGGAAGTAATCATGCCTGAGACTGACAAGAAGGATAAAGAAAGAACTACTCCCAAGAAGACCATGACTGCTTTCAAGAGACTTTGTGAAGCAGCAGAAAAGATTAAAGGTGGAGATTTTGACTCAAGAGGTCCTTATAGAGATCTTTTTGACAAAGCAAGATTCGAAGCTATTGAAATTTGTGAACTTTTGAAAGATATTGAATTCACACCAAAAGGGGAACAGGAAGCTGCTGAGAGTGGACAGATCGAGAAGAATCTCGCTGATGGAGAGGCTGTAGAAAGTGAAGAAGCCGGAGCCACAGTTCCTGTCGCTGTAGTAGTTTAATTTCTGTTATAAAATATGGCAAGAATCAGAAGGCTGAATCTTAATCAGCTTGATGGTATTCATGTTGAGGAAACAACTGGGCCAGCAGATTTAGTTAACGGTACTGATCAAGAGGACGTTAATAATCGCTTCCCCAGTTATCCCTATACCGGATATCATCGTAATACTATCGGAGAGTATTTGGATGGGGGAGGAGCTTCCCCATATAGTAGACAAATACACGGTGGTACAGAAGCTGACAGAGAAGGACTTTATTGGTACAATAGACATATCCAGCGCCTAGAAACAATGATTCAGGCGACTGGAGAGCCTGTGATATTATTACGTAGGAAATGGACAGGGGAAGTATGTCCATGTTATGATGGAAGAAGAGGACAAGCTAGGAACCGCTGTCCAATTTGTGTTGTGCCAGAGTCTTTGATTTTAACAGATGATTATAATTATGTTGAAATTCAAGAAATATTTGAAAACGATAAAGTTTTGACTCATACAGGTTCTTTTAAGACTGTTAAAGAAGTTAAATATAGAGAAGTTGACGAAAAAATAAATAGCGTTAAGGTGTGGGGGAATACATTACTTAATTTAAGGTTAACAGATGAGCATCCTGTTTATACATTAAGAGTTGAAAGAAAAAGCAATGGTGTTGTAAATTGGGACAAAATAACAGGAAAAGATTTTGAGTTTATTAGAGCAGATCAACTTAGGAAAAAAGATTATTTATGTATCCCTCTTAATAAAGAAAAACAAAGTAATTTAACTTCTGAACAAGCAAGACTACTAGGTTATTATGTAGCAGAAGGTGCGGTTTTATTTATAAGGAAGGATAATGTTGCAAAAGATGTGTCTTTTGCGTTTCATAAAGATGAAAAAGAATATATTGAAGAAGTTTGCAGTTTAATGGAAAAAATATTTGGAATTAAAACTTTTTCGAAATATGAATCTGGTAATAGTACTGAATTAAGATTTTATTCTAAGGAGGCTTGTGATTTCTTTTTACGATATGTGGGAGCTAACAATAAACGTAGACAAATTAGAAAAAAGCTTTCGAAAGAGATAATGGACATGTGCGAGGCAAGTGCATTAGCGTTTATCGGAACATGGTGCAATGGTGATGGTACTTTTTCAAAAACATTTAGGTCTACTATTGTTAGAATTGATACGTCGGAGAAGATTCTTGCACAACAGTTACATTATTTATTGTTGAAAAATAAGATTCATTGCGGGCTTGGAAGTAGAAAAAACAATAAAGGTCCAAAGAATAAAAATAAATTTGGTAGAATATATTATATAGAAATTTCTAATAATAGCTTAGAGAGGTTAAAAGATGTAACAGATAAGATTACTTTTGTTAAAAAAGTTAATAAAAATAGTAGCAGAGTTAAATTTTTTGATGATTATGTTTTGTTTCCTATAAAAAAGCTTAAAAAAGAATCATATAAGGGTAGAGTTTATAATTTAGAGGTTGAGGATGACGAATCTTATACGGTAGATAGTTATGCTGTTCATAATTGTTATGGAACTGGGTTTGTCGGTGGATACGTTCGTCACATAAACCCTAGAGAAAGTCAAGGTAGAATTTACGCTAGAATAGGACCTACTGAGGAAGATCTAGATCTGCAAGAAGACGGGATGAGACAAAAGTTCGTTCCTAATGTTTGGGTTCTACCAATGCCGATTATTAGAGATAGAGATATTCTTGTATTATTTGATCCATGTACTGGCGAAGAGACTTGGAGATATGAAGCTTTATCAGTTACAAGGAATAGAGGATTCTTTAGAAAGTTTACGAGACAGACGTTTAATATGCATCAGTTTGAAAAGACTGATCCTATTTACAATATAGATACCTCTTTTGGTACAGCATATAATGCAACAGGAGATCTTTCTGACGGAATTGATCCTACTTACGATCCGCATCCAGGATATGGAGAGATTGATCCGGCAACCGGTTATGGAGAGGCTTATAATGATCTCGGATTTAGTGAAGGTTATTTGTCCGGGTATGAAAAAGGTTATCAGGATGCGATCAACAAAAGAGACTTTGAAATTCAATTAGATTTAAATTATGATAGAGAGATAGATTCACCTTATGGAAAGAATGACCCAAATTACGAAGCGTACGGAAAAGAAAATTTCTTATTCGGTTGGGATCAAGGCTATAGAGAAGGGTTCAGCGCAGGTGAAGATTATCTTACTAGAACTGTAGGGAGAGGTTAATTATGGCTGTTAATGAAGTTTTATATCCGGATCAATTAGATACAAAGGATAATTTCCCTGATCTTGACATTGTTACTCAGGATTCGTTTGTTGAAATTAACCGAAATGCTGAAGCTATCATTACTATTGAAGAAATTTTGGGAATTGATCCTCACATTGGTCCTTTTACGACAGATCCTGATACCGCTACGGTTTCTCAAAGGATTAGTTATTTAGAAGAGGGGATGTCTTCTGGAAGCTTTCAGTTGAGTGAAATAAATGTAGCAAATGCTCTAATTGTTGAGCACAGTAATGGAGTTACAACTGCATCGATAGGGAGAAATAAATTTGACACAGACGGTTATGGAAATAACTTTGGGAATGTCAAAACGACTGTAAGAGGTACGATGGAAGTTTTAGACTCTTCTGTATTTAGAGTAGGAGCTGAAATTTTAGCTGACAGAAGTTTATTTAAAGCGACAAGTAAGAAATCCACTCTAGGTCGTAGAATACCTGACTCTAATACGGGCAAAATCGATTATAGCGGACTTCTGACTCAAAGTAATATAGCAAATAATGCGATTGTATCTATTCAAGACACTTATAGTGGATTTGAAAACGATAGAGATCTGAAAGATTTAAGTACAGAATCTTTAGACCATGTAGCGTTATGGGTATTAGGTAATGTCCAGATAGATGGTGTTTTAAGAGTAAGTGAATTAACACTCAATCATAATGCTTTAGTAGCTAATAGTATTCTGAGTACACCTGTAAATACAACAACGTCTACAGATGCAAGTCTTATATATAATACACACGTCCACGTTAAGTGGGGCGATTGGCACTCACATGTTAAGAAACCTGGTTCGTTTAATGCAAACGATGAGAGTCCACGTTGGGAAGTTGAACCAACAGTTCACAATTGGGGTATAATTGATCATAAGCAGTTGGTTGGCATCCATACAACAAGCCAGACGGCTGATAATACAGAGGTTATAGGATTTGAGGCAAAGGCTGGTATCGCTTATCACGTTACAGGCGGTGACGGACACGATCATGATCCAGCGGGTTCTTTTGGTGGGTCACAGGTGGATCATAATCATCTTAGAAATAATGGTACAGCAACGGGTCATGTAAACAACGGTAACGATCATGACCACACTCTTGCGGCTGGTGCTGCTATACGACATGACCGAATGTTAAATACTGGTTCTTACACCCATACAGAAATTGATGCTTTTATAGATACAGATTCTTGGGACTCTAAATATCTTAATCAAACAGTTGGTGGTAAGCAAAAAGATGAGTATGATACAGCAGACAGACTTATTACTAGAACTATTTTTGCTGATACGGACGCAACTATATTATTAGAGCAGCATTCGTTTACTTATGACCCTACGAATACATTATTTGTACAAAATATAACAAGAAAAATTTACGATAGAATGGCCTCAAATACTTTGGATACTATTGTTACTTATACGTTTACGAATAATGGTACTCGTTACTTAACAATGTCATGGACTAAGGCTGAATAAAAATGATAGGATATCGCCGAGGCTATACGCTTCAAGAGCTAGAAGCTCTTAGTTTACCTTCCGTAGAAACTTCCGAAGCGACGGATATGTCGCCAGCTGTAAGTGATGGAGATAATCGTATTTTCTATTTTAATAGAGAAGGTGATAAGGTAACCCTATGTGACAAATTAGGTCGTCAGGAAGACGGCTATGGGATGACTTCAACAACATTAAAGTATGGACTTGATTACGCTCTCTTTGAAGATGGGACTTCTATTGGGAGAAGTAGAATCGAAAACATAGACTTAGCTAATGGGGTTGTTACTTTTAAAGATCCAGTAATTGAAGGAGATAAGGTTCGGGCAAAAAAGACAATCGCATTAGATTACGTTGAAAGTACTCTTCCAGAAGAAATCACTCTAGCAGTAAAAGCCAGAGCTGAAGTAGATTTAATATACGTAACTAGAGCCGGAGTAGATAAGCCAGCTACTAAAGCTATTGCTGATTACCCTAGCGTTAATTATATAGATTATGTAGCAGCAGCAGTTCCAGCAAGTGGGCTATTAAGCGGAAATTTTAATATCAACGGCGGTTTTAATCAACCCCAACAATTTGTAATAAAAGCTGAAGATGAAGGAGTAAAAAATAATGGGATTTCTTTTACTTTAAAAGAAGGTGAGCGATTAAGTAACATTATCTCTTCTTGGAATTTAAATAATCCAGATAAGCAAGTTTTAATATATGACCAGTTAGGTAACGGGGGAACTATAGAAGAGCTTATCGAAGCTAGGGGAGGAGACTTTACTCTATCTACTGGGGCAAGTGCAGTTTCTACAACACTAGCAGGTGGTACAGAGGGAGAGAACATACTTGAATCGATATCTTTTAATGCTTCAGCTTTAGACGTAGGACAAGGAGGAAACAATATTCAACTTAATTGTAAGGGCAATACTACATTAGCACAGGAAGTAAGTAGTTGGAATAGTTCGTATCCTAGTAATACGATCGATCCTACAAGTATTCGGATTAACGGAGCTTGGTATGGGAGTAGTTCTATACTTACCGCGATATGGAATTCAAAAAACATAGAGGCTGGAACTATTATCCGGTTTACTGGTGGAGCAGATTTAGAAGTTGAGGTAGAAAATGAAGTTACAGATACTGTTCCAGTAGTTTTTGAAGCAGACGCCTATGGCCCATCCGGAAATAATATAAAGCTTGTCTTTGATGAGGATAACCCAAGAACAATACAACAGGTAATTGATGATGATGCTTATGGAGAAGTTACTGTAATAACCTCTGATTCTGTTAAGGCTCTTACGAAATGGAAATCTGCTACAGTTAAGCTTTCAGGAGGAGCAGGTGAGTCTGTTATCGAAGAAAGAGACGTAATCAATTCAGCAGTTGTAGGATTTGAAGCAGACGCTTACGGGGCACAAGGAGATCAAATCGTATTGGCTTTTGATGGGATAGAAGAAGTCCCCAATGTAGTATCTGCTTGGAATATAGCTAATCCGGATAATACTGTTAGTCTTACCCTCCTGCCTGATATTTTTGATCCAACTGAGATTGGTTACAAAGTTCCTAGCCCTGCGGTAGTCGAACTAGAAGGAGGCACAAACGAAGAAGGTATCTCTTCAAGTGTTCCGGCCAATGGATCCAAAATGACTTGTAATTATTATAAGAGAGCTAGTGAGATTTCTTCTATTGGGTATAATGGCAAAAGTGGCACAACGGATGGAGCAGACTCCACGCACTTAGCTTTAATAACAGGCACAGCTCTTTCTGAGTTTGCAGTTGGTGATTTAATTAGAATTGCAAAAGATGGGGACGAACAAGTTCATCACGTAACAGGGATTGTTTCTAATCCATCTTTGACAAATATTTCTGTTCAATATCATAGTGAGAACGTAGTTAAATATAATGGTACAGGAACGCCTGCTTCTGCAGGACTTAGTACTGGTGAGTTAATTGTTTTATTATTTAGTTCCTTCTTGTATACCTCGATAACCCAGTTTGAGGATGCAGACGGAACTGCAAATCCAAACGGCGATTATATAAGAATGACAGATAGCCCTGAAGTTTTTAGTGCAACAGAGAGTGGATTGTTAAGTCAATTCGAAGGGCTACAGGTAGCTGGACCTATAGCTAGCAGTTTTATAGGGGAAAGAGTTGACTTTTCCGGATATTTAGCAATTATGAGTTCACCAACAACGCCTCCTCCGATACCGTATTCGGTTTCGATGTCTCCCAAGAGACAAGCCGGTAGTACTTTTCTTAATATTTAGTCCTTCCAACTTGCACAAGTTGTACAAGCCTAATATCTATTGATATATACTCTCTTTATTAGAAGAACCATGTGCGGACAACCTGTACAAGTTGCACATAACTATACAGCAGAGGGTATCAAATGGCATTTTTAAAGCCAGAACAATTTTTTGGGCACCAAGAGATATGGGAACGTGAGCATGCTTACGTACCGCCTAGAGAATATATTGTTGATACTCATGTTGATGCTATTAAGAATATAGTAATAGATGGGTTAAGAGACCTGTTTATGAAGCATCAGACTTACGAGTATGTTCCTAGGACAGATGATATCCCTGGACCTGATTTATGTAAAACGGGAATAGTAGTTACGGATGTATATAGTTATGAGCAGAGATTTCTTCCTGTTATTACAGTAAGGGTCAATACAAGTAATACACATCATATCAGTTTCAACCAGAATGTTGGGACTGAAGGTTACTTAATGGATGAGGATGGAAATCTTACTAAGGATTCTTATGGTCGTCCGATTCCAATATTTTACGAATATGCAGGCGCTTGGGATTCAAGTGTTACATTAAATATCTCTGCAGAAAGTACAATAGAAAGAGAAGAGCTGGTAACATTTTGTTCAGTAATCGCAATTAACTTACTTAGAGATTACTGGCGTTTTGAAGGAATGTTTGTTAAGAATGTAACCGTTGGAGGAGAAAGTGAAGCTCCTTTTGCAAACGATTATATTTTTCAGCAGACTGTTACTTTAGATGTTTATTCAGAGTGGACAAGAAGAATACCTGTTCCGTCTGCAGTGATAGAAGGATTTAATTATCAGATTAGAGTCGTTGATCCAAATGATTCAAGCGATTCGAAATATGATACTAATCTAGTAACTCCGGCTTTTGTTGTTGAGAATGCAATTTTCTGGAATGGGATTAGTTGGCAGGTTAAATCATTATATAGAGATCTGTTAACAGATAGATTAGATTTAGATGAAACAATAGCGTTAATGGATGAACTGATTGCTAGAGTCAATACATTAAAGGGCTCGTCAGTATATAGTCACAGTTTAACGTCATTCGATACAATAAATGTAAATGATTTCTTCTTATTGATGGTTCATGTAGAAGATTCTTTGAGATTAGAGACGCATGATTTGCTTAGCAAAATAGATGCGTATATAGTAACATTAATAGACAGTGGACAGATAGCATTATTAACCGCTAGCCGAAATAGGTTAGACGATATTGAGCGTACTTTAGTTGGAGATACCGTGGACGTAGGTATTGGTTACGTTCCTAAGGGATCTGTTAATTAAAGGATTATCGTCATCTATTTCTTTAAAAGAGGTGATTAAATTAAGTTTCTCGTATTCTACGCGCTTTAATTTGTTTTTTAATAAAAATTCAAAGGAGAATGTATGCCAAATATACAAGGTATAGTTGGATATGCTGTTCCCGGAGCGTATTCGATAGTAAAGACAAAACCAGGAGCCGTGTCGCTCCCTGGTAGACCTACGGTCGTCTGTATTTTAGGGAGCAGAGGCCAGACAGAAGAAAGATTAGTAGCCAGTGCACTTGGTTCTGTACAGGACGGGTTGCCTGTCAATTTTACCTATGATGAAGGTCCTGACGGACGTCATTTTCAGCTTAGTAAAACTGATCTTGTTACCGGTTCTGTGGAAATTTTCTTGAATCCACTTGGTGACGGTAATGATATTCCGCTTGCAAAGGTGACTGGTGTAACAGATCCTAGATTTGACGCCGATGCTACTTATGCAGGGACAAGGGTCGTTACTACAGATGCATACGAGGACTTGATTACTGAGTTCCCAACAGAGAACATTTTTGTTGAGCAGTTTGTAGGTACAGATGGAATGGATAGATATCGTGTAAGATATATCGACCCAACTGTTACAGCTGATGACCCTACTTTCGGATTGTCATTCCCAGATGAGAAGAATAGAGGTCTTGATGGTTATCAAGCATTAGCAAAACCAGGGTACGATGGTTATTTTGGTGTTGGTGCTACAGGTACTGCTGAAAGTCAGCATTACTATCTTGATGAGACTACTGGTCAGATTATTCTTGATCAGCCTCTTAACTTCAAAGATAGTTTATTTGCTAGTTATATAGCAGAAGCAGATATTAATGATCCAGAGTTGTTTTTTGATCCTGAAGACCTTTATGCAAAACATGGGTTCCCTTCGGTTTATAACAACGTGTCATTAGCAGCTTCGATTTGTTTTGAGAATGGTGCTTCGGCAGTTCTAGCATGTCATGGTGGGTTAACATGGACAGGTACTCGTTGGGTACAGGATCCTCAGTTTGTTGATGCTTTTGAGAAGTTAAAAGCAGAAGATCTTGACATTCTTGTCCCTATTACTGACAAGAGAATCTTGAACGAAATTATTGTTCCTGCTTATCAGCCTGGTGTTTCTCCATATGACAATATAG
>Ga0114918_10002157_pt1 | contig 17690 bp, 23 predicted proteins | sample LantaG_FD_87015 | JGI IMG/M metagenome (GOLD analysis project Ga0114918, IMG submission 87015) | Deep subsurface microbial communities from Baltic Sea to uncover new lineages of life (NeLLi) - Landsort_02402 metaG | ecosystem: Environmental > Aquatic > Marine > Oceanic > Sediment | place... | reverse complement strand
TAGCATCTATCATGAGCGAGTGGCCAGACGAAATCATAGATTTTATGGGTAACCATTCAGAAACGGAATGGGAAAAGGAAGCAGTTGAACTAGCGAGAAAAATGAAAAAGGAGGAATAATGATTATCAATTCATTGCTCGATAATGACATGTACAAGTTCACCATGGGCCAGTCTATTTCAGTTAGCCCTTGGAAAAATGCTTGCGTTACATACAGACTTTTTAATCGTAGTAAGCATGTTCGGCTTGCTGATTGTATTAGCATAGCCGAGCTTACTGCTAATCTTAAGCATTTGTTTGAGCTTGAAATAACTAAAGAAGAAGGAGACTATCTAAAAAGTATAAAGACTGCATCATTTGCTAATCCTAAACAAAGGCGGTTATTCAGTGATCTTTTCGTCAATGGTATTATAGGTAAACCGCTTGGCAGATCGATTGGGTTTGGTGTAGAACAAAAGGATGGTCAACTTGATCTTTGGTTTCAAGGATCTTGGCAACTTTCTGTTTTTTATGAAACTCCTGTAATGGCTACGATAACAGAACTTTTTGGAAAGCATTCTATGGAACAAACCTTGACTCTTGACGGAAGAGAAGCTGTTAAAGCGATTGGCGTTGAGAATACGATCAGGAATCTTAAAACTACTATTAAGAACAGAAGTTTGAGATTTTCGGATTTTGGTACAAGACGACGTTTTAGTTTTGCACACCACGAGCAAGTGGTCGAAAGATTTCTCGCTCTGAGTCAGTATCAGTTTTCTGGGACTAGTAATTTATTCTTTGCAATGAAGTATGGACTGAAACCAATAGGCACCTTAGCACATGAAATGTTTATGGTAGCGGCTGCCATTCTTGAAGCAGAAGGAAAGTCTCCTATAGAAGCATATCGATTAGTCATGCAGCAATGGAAGGCTACATATGGTGACACTCTGTCAATATTATTGACTGACACGTTTACAACTGATTGGTTGTTTAATTCAGATCTGGCAGAAAGTGTTGTCAAAGACTGGGAAGGTGTTAGGCATGACTCGGGAGATGCAATCGCTTTCGGAGAGAAGTACATAGCTCTTTGTAAGAGGTTTGGTGTTGACCCAATGACTAAGGTTATAGTTTTCTCCGATAGTTTGGACTTTCAGAAAATGGTGTATATCCTTGAGCATTTCAGAGGACAGGTTTGGTGTACATTTGGTATTGGCACAAACCTTACCAATAATACAGGTTTCAGGCCATTGAATATTGTAATCAAGGCAACCGAAGTTGAGGATACTCCAACCGTTAAGCTTTCTGATGATCCAGGAAAACAGCTAGGAGAAAGCGCAATTAGGTATAGAGAATTGTTTAAAGTTGCATAGGAGGTTGTATGCCTAGATATGATCCAGATGAGATGGAGCGTGTCCCCATAAGTACTTTACGTGCACTTAATAGAATTAGGAGAGAATCGTACTGTGGTTCAGACATTTGTTAACATGTGGCGAAATTTCTGCTCAATTTCGGTAACTGCTGCGATTACTCTATACTGTGCTCGATCTAATTTTGGCACATCTCCTGTAGAACATACATCGGCTGTATTAACGTTCTGTGGCCTGTTTCTTGTTTTTCTTTTTTGCTATTTTTTCTTTTTAAAGATACGTGAAGTCAGTGATAGTAAAATGAAAGAGTTAAGAGAATTAATAGAGCGAGAGCGACGAGAAGACCTTATAAGAAAAGCCGAGGCGCTGGAAGCAGATAAGGGAAGGATTGTTTGGCCTTTAGGGAGTATTGCAGACGTTACAGAACCAGAATTGCAGCCAAACGAAAAAACAAGAACACGCAGGTTACGCTTTGATTAGGAGGGGTAATGATTGATTTCACATCTTTAGATAAATTCCTCAAAGACACGAATTATTGCAATGTACGAAATAAAGGTGCATACTTACAACAAAGGTTTGCACAAGAGTTGGACATACTACAGTCATCTATAGGTTATTCTTTGCAGAATAAAGTTGAAAAGGATAACCAGAACAACATTACATTATTTGAAGCTATTAGCTCATTGTCTCCTATTGTTATGCAAGATTCAACGATTATTACACCACATGAATTAACATTGTGGTATGGAGAAGAAGTAGCTAATATTTGCTGTAATGCTACAAGTGCTTTTATAGGATCTTATGGAAGAGAATTAATTGTTGTAGGAGGAGCCACTACGCTTCAAATTAATAAGTATTCTGACGAGGACTCCGCTTTTATTATGAACGAGTATATAAAGTTTTTGCAGTGTAGTCCACTAATTTGTAATTCTCCTACGTTCTCTCATGTGTATAAATATGTAGTTTCCTCTGTCTGTATTATTGGTCTTTCTTTGCTAGTTCATAGAAAGCATTCCTGGATACGGACGCAGTATCTAGCAAACCTTAGAAAGGTCGCACTACTATACGGATTTGCTAAATTCTTTGAGGGATTACTTGAAACAGTTTGCGATTTTGTGTTAGACCCAGCATATCCAGGTAGTGACGAGCTTCCTTATGGTACTTCATGCCATATTGCTAGTAATAAGATAGTAGAGGTATGGAATCCTATACAGAAGCCAGAAGACCTTGAGACATTAGAGGACGGGCATGAGATTTTTGGTATTTGTTGTTTTGACCATTGCCCTCATATAGGCATTAAACGAAAGACTTTTACTTTTTGCGAATTTCAGCTAGAAACACTATTTAGTACTTCACGTATGATTTATAATCAACTAGTGGATTCAGTAAGACAAGTTGATTATCGTACCTCAACGGCTGAAGTACTTGAAGCAACGTTTGGGGATAAAAAGATTGGAGAGGCTGTTTCGTCTTATGTAACTCGTTATATGTTAGAGAAACAGTTAACTGTTCTAAGTGCAGATTCAACCTATGGAGATTTTAAAGGGAGATTTAGTGCTAAACTTTTAGCAAAGAAAAGAGGCCATGTTACCAGAAAGTTACGTTTTGATTAAATGGAGGTTTAATGACTTATACAATAAAAATCCCCGAGTGTTGTAATTGTCATCCTTATGACAAGGTACTTGTACATGTACTTCAATCTATTATTAATGAAGATTTTGTAAATAAAGGTAAAGCTTACATTAAGGAAAAGTATGTAAAACAGTTTGAGGAGATTGATTCGATACTTGCTAATTCTCCAGAACAGGAGGTATATTCCATTTTTCCTGAAGTACTTCTTGAGTATTTAAGCTCAAAAGATTGTCTGCAAGAATACTTTGTAAAGTATAAGAAATTGTTAGAAAGTAATCTTAGCAATAAAGAAATGCACATAGCAGGCATGCTTCTGTTTTTAAAGAATGTAAGCCATAGATACTACAATGAGGGTGACATACCTGAAACAGTAGAGGGTGAGGTTTTTAAGGACCTGCTTAAATTAGCGGATGAGGCAGCTGATTTAGACTTGTCGGTTATGGAACATTGCTACTGGCGAATTCCTGAAGGCTTTTTTACAAAGGACGAGTTTGAAGAATTTTGTGAATTTGCTTATAACTACTATTCTACAAAAAGAGATAGCTACCTTTCGGATTTGAAAGAAGGTATCGCTAGAAGGGCAGCAGACTTACAGCATCAGTGTTGGATGCTTAAAAAACAGCTAGGCGCTGTTTGGAAAGATATGGAAGAACAGTTGTCTGCAGTAACAGTTAAGAAATCTGTTAAAAGAAGATTAAATATAGAAGGAGATATGATTCGTGAGACACTGATCCCCGTATTTTCTAGTTTTAATGAGAACATTTGTGAGACACTTAGCGGAGACATGAGTGATGCTGACTTCTTTACTAAATTAGGAAGTTTAGGGCTTGTTGCAAGAACACAACAGGATAATGATGAGGACGACGTTGGTTTTAATTTCACAGAAGAAGTTACGGGAGAGGCAATAATTTCACTACCTCCAGGACATCCTGAAATGTTAAGGTTGGTAAATATGCCTAGAGGTTTTCAGAATATAGAATTATGCTTACCTAATAACTTGCAGGATATTAAAGAGGCTTATGGGGATGATATAACAGAACCATTCATAGGAATGTTAGGCCCCATCTGTTTAGTATGTATAGAGCCTGCAGGCGGTGTTGCTCAAATATTGAAGGTTAATCAAGGAGAACAGCTAGTTACAGGAGGAGACGGAGTCACTAATCTTTTTAATGCACGCTCCGACTTGTTAGCTTTTGTAATTAAAAACACTAGCACAAGCGAGATTCTAGTTGAAGGTGTTGTTGGAAATGAGCCTTTTGAGTTGACGGATGAAGACTTGGCTAGTGAGGATTTTGAAGCAGCCGAGGTAATTGACGGTCTACAAGAATATTGCGTAACTAATAATATTTTGATCAACGAAGAGGGTATGATTAGCAGTATTGCTGATTACCTAAGACAAAGACATAATCTTGAGGGGGAAATTTTCTTTGTAACCCATCAATAAAGGAGATATGTATGAGCAAGCTTAATTTAGATGATATAAGTGTCAGTTTACCCTTCTCGCCGTCTTTAGCACCTATAGCTGATGAAATAAAGAAATACATAGCTACTATAATTGAGACAGAATATGAAAGTTATGATGATTTCATTTATATGACAAAAAATGGGTTGATGGACACTTTGCAGGAAGATATCAAGATATTAAACAAAGCTTTGGAAGAACTGCAGGTTGATGGCAGGGCGTCACAATTTTTCAGACGTTTACTAAAGGGTTCGATTGATTCTTATCATAATACTGTTAGAGAATTGTTATCCGATACGTCTTGTAATGAACTAACACAAGAAATGTTTGAAGAGTTCTGCAACTCAATAGAAGCTGTGTATGCTTCATATACTTTTGATGAGTCCATTGGTAATGAAGACCGTTTAACAACTCACGAGGTAGTTAAACTGTGGATAGAGCTTAGGAAGCATAGTATTAACTCCAGTTATGCTTATATTTTTAGAGAATTAGGTCTTCTACCAATGGTTCCCGATTCTTTCTGCAGGAAACCTCAAGTAGAGCAGTGGGCAAAAGAACGGTGTTATGCGTTTGATGAAGAACAGCAGCGAAGTATTCTTGATTATAAAACAGAGCAGATGAGGCTCATAGTAGCTAAAGTAGCGCAGCTTAGATTTATGTTCAAAGAACAGTTAGACTGTTTTGCAGAGAAAGAGACCAAAGCAAAACCAAAACCAAAAGTCGTTAAAAGACGACTAAACTTTGATTAAGGAGGCTCAAGTGAGTGAACAATTACTTTTTACAACGAAGAAGGAAGAGAAAGGAAAAGGAAAGGCCCAAGATGATTGTTTGTACATAACGGGTATCGAAACTAAAGAAGATTTCTGCAAGATAACATTTCCGTCTGCTGACAATTCTTTTTCTCAGTTTTTGATAAAACTTATACCAAATGCAAAGTTTTTATCATTTAAGAAAACAAAGGGTGCAGGAAAAGTTAATAAGTATGATATTTATTCGAAGGCAGGCCAGAAGACAAAAGCTATAAAGATTGGAGTTATTGAGGATCTTAAAAACACGTTTTCTAGCCCTAAGGATTTACTTACTCTAATGAATAATGTAAGTGTTGATACACTACGCTATCTTTCATCCTGTGGAGGATTCTTCACCGACGACGAAGACTCAATATGTGCAGTTAAAGCGGAGGAACCTGTGCTTATTGCTATTCCTATTATCTTAGCAGTAGACAAAAAGAGTAGCGTAGGCGAAGGTCTTAGTAGATTAAGTGATTTAATGTCCGAAGGTGTTAAGGAGTTGGCAGGTAATGACATAGGACCCGATAAAGGTATTCCTCAACTCATGGATAGATTTACTTACGAGCATGATGAGAAAAAACATGAATTGTATATGATAGACTCATCTACAGGTGAACGACTTTTCAGAACCGTTCCTTTGTTCGGAAGTCCTGAGCTTGCCATTAAGGTGTGTGTAAGCGTCATGCTCAGAACTCAGGTTCTTGATAAATTAGGTATGTCAGCAATTCCTATCCCTCCTCAGCTTATGGGATTGTTTGTTGAATTTGTTGACTTCCTTAAGCAGAAGTATGGTGATAAGTTTGATCTGAATGTTATTAATAACATGAACAAAGACAAGGCGAAAGCAATGTTCGGTTTGTCCGATGATGGTTTTTCTGATTCAACGGACGAAGACCTTTATGAAGATGATGATAATCCATACTTTGTAGGTAAGCCTAAGTTTCATTAGGAGGTATTGTGAAAAAGTACAAAACTATGCATTTGTTTACTAACAGACAAATTATGGTATTTGATCACAAAGGTGACCAGGTAAGTGACATGCAAATCTTAGTTTCGTGTTGTAGTATTGCTGAACGTGAGCACATAGTTGATTTGCTTGATAATGTAGACCTTTTTTACATAGCTTCTTGGAAACAATGGGCACACCCTATTACTAAACAACAAATGGCTTTTTTACTGGGGATTGGTTACTTAGAGGAAGAGTCTACGCAACAATCTTGTAATCCATGAGGAAAATATAATGAAAATTCTGATTATTGATCGAAGTAACAGAGGTGCAAAGTTTTGGGTTGTCGATAAAGGTACCTTTCAGAAGAAGGAAGACCCTATTCTTAGAATGTTTCTTAATGAGTCTATTAAGAAAAAGATTATGTGTGTTGGTGAATATATTCCAACAACAATCGAGAATGGCGATATTAAACTTGTGTGCGTAAAGAATAAGGATAGTAAGCTTCATTACTTTGTGCCTAAAGTAGTCGTAACTCCTTATTCTATTAAACGTGCAGTTGTAGAAGTTACTAAGCCTACACTCGCTCAGTATGCCTTAACTAAAGCAGACCCTATACCAACTGTGCTTGATAAAACCCTGCGATTCGGTAAGAGAATGTTTTCTGCAGGTATTTTATCACTTGCGTTAATAAAATCCTTATTCCCGCAAGAAAAACATGATGCACATAAGATTTCAATGTTGGTCCAAAAGATGGGGATAGACGAATCTACACGATTTTGGAAAGAGTATATGAAGTTAAAGCCGCGAAGAAAAGTTAGAGATATGCTCGATGCTGTAGTAGATGAGGATTACAAAACTAGAACAGTTAAGCATACTCACAGTAATTTTGACGGTTACAAGCAAGGGCAGTTTCGCTTTAAAGGGCATGAGGGGCATATTGATAAGACACCTGAAATAACGTGGCTTACAAATAACTTTGGACAACCTCATTATTTCCTAACATTGAAGTCTGTTCATGATAAACCTGCAACCCGCTATGTCATATTTAAGACACCAACTAAGCTGGTGTTAGAGGCTGAATATCGGAAACTTAAAACAATTGTATTACCTATATCTTATGAAAGAAAATTAAAAATTACTGTAGACTCTGCAATAGCTATTGAAAGTATTGTTGAGTTACAGAAAGGGGGCATTACTATTAGACATGATTACAAAGACAAGACTAGAGCTCATTGGAAAAAGAATGTGCTTGCAGCTGTAAAGACATAAGCTTATTGAAATGTATTTGTGAAAATTACAAAAGGAGGCAGTAATATTGAATATGTTTACAAAAATAAAAAGAAAGAATACAGTGAAAAGAGGCTATATATACTATGGAGGTTTCATGCTAAGAGACAGCTCATAGTTAATCTTAAAGTAGTAGAGAGAGGGTAAACTAGTTAGTTGACACACATCAACATCTATTTTATCATTTACGGAGGTATATCATGGTTAAGATCATGACTCATCAGAATGTTAATTTTGACGTTTGTTTAAGTATCTGGATGATACAAACTTTCATTAACACAGCAAAGATAAAAGATACAGAAATATCTTTTATAGGCGACAATGCTAATCCTGATTCTACCATCAAGACATTTATTCTAGGAATTACTCCTCTTAGAGCAGTAGGTTTTGCTAACATCACAATTATAGATCATAACGTACAGCCTTGTTATGATTCAACATCACAGATGGTGTTTGAGCACTACAAAGAAGAAATTCCTAGATACCTTGAGCATCTTATCGAACATGCAAATGATTCAGCCAGAGCAGGACATACACTAAACAGGAACCGTCTTGAGCTACTTAACATTCCTTATTTTATGTCTTTTGGTAGAAAGAAGGATATTGAAATCGTTAGAAACCTTTCACCAATGTTTGATGGTTATTTTAGTTATATTTCGTCTTTGAGTAAAGCGAAAGAGTTTATAGAAAAGAATGTAAAATTTTGGAACAACACAATTGCTTACTATGACGTAGGCCCGGATGAATGTGCTATTAAAGCAAACTGTGTATTGTTTAATCAGCACAAAGTTGAGCTTATTGTAGCGAAGCAAGGAAATAACACTGTTATATTAAGAAATCGTTTATTGCGCCAACCCAACCTTACCTGCTTTCTTCCTTATGTCGAAGAAGAGGAGGATGGCTGGAAAGCGCCAGATTCTGGTTTCATGGTCTCCCGAGGGACCTGGACCTATCCTATAGATACGCCTTCAAAATATTCTATTGATGAGCTGTTAGCTTTAGTGATAGATGTTTTTTATCGACCTTACTCTGAGGAGGGATAATGGCTGAACTAATTAGAAATGAGAGAGATTTGGATAATTGTGTAAGAATGTTTTTTGAATTGCAACATGAAATTGAGACGGTAGACGCAACGCACAAAGATGCGTTATATGCTGCAGAACAGACTATTGCTGACATCAAGGAGAAGATCAAAAAGGAAAAGTCAGTACCTTTGGCACAGCAGAAGCAAGCAGCAGAACACATCGAGAAGTATGTTAAGAAAAAGAAACTAACTACAACTAACCTCCCATCAGGTAAGGTTGAGGTAATCAAGTCTATGGAAATGGTAATCAAGGATCCCGACAGGACAGTTAAATTACTTGAGGTTAATGATCACAAAGACATGATTCGTGTGAAGAAAGAGCCTAACAAGAAAGAGATGCGTAAGCTTTCTGCATCTGATCTTGAAGAGGTTGAAGCATCTCTTGTGCCTAAAACAAATGTGCACATTAAGAAAAACTCGTGAACTACTTAGAGCATAGAGGTAGTGCTTTTCTTGTCGAAAACTCATAAATGTGAGTTATACTCAAAACTAGGAGGAATAAATGAATTACGACAAATTCGAGAACTTCATCAAAAGATATGTGGACTATGACAAGATATTACCTGCTCCATACATTGAAGGAGATAGTGGAATTGGTAAATCTGAGATAATTATGCAGATAGCTAAAGAGAAGGGCTTTCATGTTGTTCAGGTTCAGATAGGAACGAAGACGCTTGAGTATTTCATGGGGCTGCCTGAGATCGTGAAGCATGCACACGTAAATGATTTAGGAGAGGAGACAGTTGTAGCAGAAACACTTTGGACTGCACCTGAAATGGTCTGCCTTGCTAATAAGCAGAAGAAAGCCATTATCTTCATCGATGACTTTCATCTTGCCAGAGATGAAGAGCGAAAGGTTATGTTTGAGTTACTTACAACTCATAGCGTTCATGGCTTTACGCTTAACCCTATGGTTAAAGTCATTATCGCTGCTAACCCTATGGATGCTGAATATGGTGCTACGGTAACTGATTTACCTAAACCAATTCGATCGAGAGTAGGGGTATTCAGCCTCAAGCCCGACATTCAGCGATGGCTCGACGTTTCGGTGAAAAGAGGAATCGCTCCTTTGATATTATCCTTCCTGGACTTCCGGTCTGACTTGTTTATATCTAGCCCTTCTAAGAATGGACAGTATTGTTGTCCTCGGTCGTGGTGGGGATTATCTCGTTATTTGGATGCAGGCTATGATCTTGATCTTGAGCTTGTTGAAGGTTTTATCGGAACTGAGGGCGGTTCAGAGCTTCTTGCTTTCTATAATATCTACCAGAAGTATGAGCAGAACCCTCCAAAGAGTTGGAAGCAGCTTAGCACGCATAGAGAAAAAGCAGCGTTTACTGCTTATATGATGATTAAATCCAAGCTGGAGATTGTCAAGCAGTTCATCGTTGATATGAGTAACGATCCTAGTGCTAATGCGTTGTGTGTCCTTCTCTTGAAAGATGTAAGCACAAAGCATAAAGTCACAGATAAAAAATGTCTTGAGATTTTCGAAATGGTAGGCAACAAGAAGATTATCGAACATCTTGGCTTGCGCGCTTAAGCATGGTAAAAAGGCTAGATGCCTTCGAGGTGTCTAGCCTTATTTATCCTTAAAGGAGGAATGATGTCCGAAGTTAAAAAAGAGTTAACTATCGCACAACTTGAGAATAAGTATCTACCATCTGTAAAAGCGTTGATTGCTCATCTTATTATATCTGAGCATGTTCTTGGCCATTTCTTAACAAGATTTCAGATAACATTGTTAACTGACACCCAAGCGGAGACTTTGCAAGCTTCCCCTTCGGCTGTATCGCTTGATAAGATTATATTAGTACCTAAGTACTTTGTTGATGATTCTCCTTCGGTTATACAGATGTATGTATTGCATGAAGGTCTCCACGTATTCTTGCAACATGCAGAAAGACGAGGCTATCGTGATGAGATACTTTGGGGAATCGCATGTGATCATGAAATTAATGAGCATATTATCAAGCAGCAGATGAACTGTTCTGATTGTCCTATTATTCCCTCGTCAAAAAGCGATAATAAGATTAATCGTGTTATTGATAATACAGGAATAAGTAATGGATGGATTAGGAGTGCTTCTTCTGAAATAGAAGTTAACATGCCTGCTGAGATTATTTATGACTACCTTAAAAGAGCACAGGAAGCGAAGAAGCTTAAAATAACGGACGACCAAACATCGCAGAATAGTAGAGTGGTTACTGTACAACTAGGGAATCAGACTAGACAGGTTGAGGTTTCTAACTTAATGACTAATCTTACAGAAGAACAGGAAACAGAGATTAGGCAAGATGTAGCTAGGGCTATTCAAGCTGCTAAGATGAGAGGAAGCGGCTCCATTAAACAATTTGAGCATATTCTTGAACGTACTAAGGTATCAAGAAAATGTTTGAATTTAATTAAGCAGTTTTCTCGTCATATAGACACTGACTTAGGAAAAGACTTAAGGTCTCACAGGACGTTTACTATTAAGAATAAGATTATCCCCAAGCTTCCTGGTGTGCATATGGGAAGTCGTGTGCTGAAACGAATGGCTGTAGTTATTGATGAATCTGGTAGTATGTCTGATGATGAACTTGCTGAGATTATTTATGGATTATATGACCTAGTTCGTAACAAATTGGCTAACATTAAAAGACTTACCCTTATTCGCCACGATACAGGAATTGATGTCGAGGAAGTTGATACTAAATCAAACTTACAGACGTATAAAAGAAAGTTTTTCGGAGGAACCTCCCATAAAGACGTATTTGAGTTTTTGCTTGCAGAGGAAAAAGACAACATTACAGATCCTCCTGTGGTTACAATATTCATTACCGATGCATGTAGTGATATTGAATCTTTAGCATGGGGTAGATTGTCTACAGAAAAACTTTGGCTTATTACAGGCTCATACTCTCGACTGGACAGTCTTGAGAGTATTGATGGTATCGGACGTGTTGTATCTGTTGCTGCAGCGAATGTTGATGATTAGACTGATTTCAAGAGGTGCAGGAATTAAAAACTTCTGCACCTCTACCCTTATGTAAAGGCGATATTATAGTATGAGTGATACTCTTCTCGCACAACGCATTCGTAAGTATGTCTATAATGATTGGCGTGATCTTGATGAAGCTAAGCAAGATCACTGGCTAGTTCAGTATGAATATTATAATTATTATTGTGACTGGGATGACCCTGACTGGTGCACTTCGGAGGATGCACAAATACTAGGCACAGGCCTTATGAAAATGGGCAGTAGACTTACACTAGGTAGACTCGAAACAATACCATCCAGAACTATGCTAACTAAAGCTTTATTGAATTACTTTACATTAGAGAAGGATCCTTCTCTATTTTTGTTTACAGTACGCAATGGTCAGCTAACAACGATAATTAAACATTGTTGCCAAGATAACGAGTGTAAGACAATATTCGCTAGCGCATTGTTTAAATTAAAGGATAACAACAAACGACAGCTTATTGCTAACGCATTAAATGAACTAGAGGTGAATAATGGCAAAGAATAAAAAAGATACGTATGATGAAAGCAATGTAAGAGCCTTAAAACCTATGGAGGCTGTACGAGTTAGGCCTGGTATGTATATAGGTTCGGATAAGAATCCTACACCGCTAGTTAATGAAATTCTTGATAATGCCAATGATGAGGCAATGAACGGTTTTGCTTCAAAGATTATTATTGAAAGAAAAGGTGAATGGATTGCTGTTATTGATAACGGAAGAGGAATACCGATTGGTAGTAAGAGAGATCTTGAGAAGAAAAAACTAATACCAGTTCCTGTTATCTTAGCAACTACTCCTCATAGCGGAGGAAAGTTTGATTCTTTTGCATATTCTATATCTTCTGGCTTACATGGCATAGGTTTAATGGCTGTAAATGCTTTAAGCACTAAGATGCGTATTGATGTATATAGATATCAGCAAGGAGAGAAAAGACTCAAAGATCAGTACTTTCATTTTGTATGTGAGTTTGAGAATCAGGTTTTGGTAAAATCTCAAACAACAATTGTAGATAAAAGACCTTACGGAACAAAAGTATCCTTTGTACCGGATCCTAAAGTATTTACATCCGTTGATCTTGACATGGATTATTTAAGAAGGCGTGTAGAGTTTCTTTCAGCTTGGTTAGGAAAAGTTGAATACGTTTTCGAGGAGGAAGGTAAAGAGCCTGAAGTGATTAAAATGGATGTTAATGACTTCTTTAAAAAGTATGTTGAAAAGTCAACTGAAAGATTAATTGAGCCTATTCGAATTGACTTTCTTGATAAGAAGACTCACAGGAAGCTTGAAGTAATGTTAACTATCTGTGATGACGTCAAAAAGGTTACTTACGGTGCAGTTAATCTTTTAGTAACGCCTACAGGCAGTCATGTTAACAGCATTTTAAATAGCGTAGCTGGTGTATTAGCAGAGTTAGGTAAAAAGAGAAAGATTCCTATTGAAAGAGAAGATGCTAAGATAGGTGTTAGAGTTTTGATTAGTTTATTCCTTCCTGAAAATATTCTTTCATTTGCAGGACAGACGAAAGAGAAACTCGAAACAGACTCAAAGCATTTCGCTGACTTACTTGCACAGTTTGAAGTTGAGTTAACTAAGGTACTTGAGTCACATGAAAAGCTTGACGATCTTTTAGCGAGGATTAAAGCATACAGAACAAAGCTTAAGCATAGTGATGTGTTTAAGATTAAGAAAGGCAGAGGACTAACAGCTGTAGACGATATCTTGACAGATTGTGAATCTGACGCAGGAGAGTTGTTCTTAGTAGAAGGTTTGTCAGCATGTGGTTCTATCCTTAGTGCAAGAGATTACAAAAAGCACGCGGTTATGCCTCTTAAAGGTAAATCAATGAATGTAGTTAAAAGCACACATGAAGCTATGCTTAAGAACAAAGAGTTTTCTAATCTTATCAAAGCTCTTGGCTTAGGTGTTAGGCATTCTCCTGACGACCCTCTTGACTTATCTGGTCTCAAATATAGTAAAGTTATTATTGGTTGTGATGCAGATGATGATGGTCAACATATTACTGCGTTGCTTCTAGGATTTTTTGTTTCCTATTACCCTGAGTTAATTCAGCAAGGTTTTATCTATGTAGTGGAAGCACCTCTTTACAAGATTACAACTAAGAAGAAAATCTTTCCTGCATGGTCATGGGCGGAGGTTCAGAAGATATCAGCTCAATATCCTAATTCAGCAATTCAAAGATATAAAGGATTGGGTGAAATGAATCCGGATGCTATCTATGCATACTTGTTGGACCCTTCTATCAGGAAGCTTATTAAAATCGAGCTTGATCCTGACAATCAAAAGATTAAGAAACTTTTAGACTTGTTCAAACTGCCAGCAGAAAAGAAAAGCTTACTTTACGATTAATTTCTGAAGAAGGAGGCAAGATGAGTGACCTGTTACCTCTCATCGAGCAGCTTGAAGAAGCTGTTATGAATCGCCAAATGAATCAAGTAAACTTTTATATCATGGCTTGTAAGACTGACAAAGATTTTTGTAATGAAGCAAGGAATAGTTTGCGTACTGCTGTGTATGAAGCAGGAACAACCGGGGGTTATCAAAAAAAGTATATAGAGATAGCTACCAGATTGATGAAGGCAGGTGTTCCTTGTACAGACGATACGGATGACCCCGCAGGCTATTACGATAGTTTTGCTATTGCGCTGCGTTATAGAAACATTGAGTTAATAAAGTTAATGCTTAAACATAGCGTAGGCATTAGTCTGTATTTAAATACAAATGATATTTGGTTAAGGCATGTGCAGCCAACTAAGTATAGTTATCTCTACTCAGCTGATTATGTGTTTTCTGTGTTAAATTTGATTCTTAAACGTGTTAGTAGTTTAGCTAAAAGTGCTAGTCTTGCCTCACTGGCTAATAATGTTGCAGAAAATGCAGATATCAGGACTTTGCGGCTTTTAGTATTAAAAGGACTTGATATTAATACACGCTTAGGGACAAATGGCAGTTCTTTGTTAATTAGCGCGTGTGCAGGAGGGCAGTATCATTTATACAGAGTTGTACAGTTTCTTATAAAGAATGGAGCAAATGTACATACTAGAACAACTCGTGGCAAAACAGCATTACATTATGCAACCTCAAGAGATACTACATGGCATACATGTAGTTATGTAGCAGTGCAGGAATTGATAAAAGCAGGTGCTAATATAAATGCACAGGATAGTTTAGGGCGTACTCCTTTAATGAATTGTGTACTTTGGGAGTGTAGTACTCACTATATAGCTAAGCGTAACGAGAGGCTAATGCAGCGAAAAATAGCTCTTGTACTTATTAATGCGGGCGCTAAGCTGACGTTAAAAGATAAAGAAGGTTATACCTGTATGGATTATGCAAAGAACCATTGTGCAAAAACCAAATTATATCAAATCTTGCTCGATAAAGGAGTAGTCACTAATGAAGAAGAAACAGAGAAGACGAGCGTTGAGAATACAAAGGAACTTTGTAGAGCGTAAAAAAATCTTAAGATATGCAGGCTCAGGGAGTACTCGGGAGCTTAAAAAGATGTTTGATATTTTATGCCATACAGGCAACAAAACTAGATTTGTTAGTAGTAACATATCTTCCAGTAGTATTGCGGCCGTACTCTTTGATTGTATAGTTGAAGCAATATGTAAAGGTAAAAAAGAATCATTGATTTTTTTACAAGGCTACTTGTCAGATAAGAGACTTGTTAATACTGGCAATAAGAATCACACTATGTTTGGTATTTCTCATTTAATAAATGATGAGTTCCGTTCGAATTCAGGATTTCTTGTATATAGAGTAATACTTACTGTACTAGAGCGTTTTAGCATGCATACAGTTGCACCAAGTATTCCTACATTAATATGGTGGCTCACTGAATTGTTGGAACTGACTATTGATGCTATTATTCTGGAGCTTGCTACCGTCATCCCCTCTAGCGGAATAGGTATATCTAAAGCTAAAGGACAGCTACTTCCGTTTCTAAAGGAGCTTTGTTCAGATCAACAATTGTCCATGCTTTTGTTTGTTAAGTATGATTCTCCTGATAATTATGTAAGAAAAGTAGTGCAACAACTTATACTAGAAAAGGAGGCAAGGCATGAAAGATTACAGAGTTTTAGTAGATGAAGAAAGATTGAGTATACTAGGCATTGCAGCATACTTTGAAGCACCTTTTTCATTTTCAGGTCAATTGCCTAATGGCAGACTATGTTATTACTCCTCAGAGCAAGAGACTTGGTTTGTAAGGATAATTTCAAATGCTAAATGAATACAATGAAGGTTTTGAAAGAGGCAGAGCTTTGGGGTATCAAGCGGCTATGGATGTTTGTACCAAGAAAAAAGATGAGTGGATTGACGAAGGATACGATATAGGGCATGATGAAGCCGCTGAAGAATATAAAGTGAAGATTGACCAGATGGAACGTGCTCATGACGCAGAACTTACACAACTTGAACAAGAAAAAAATGATGCGGAAGAAGAAGCTGTTGATCAAACAAGAGAAGAATGTGAGAAGGAGTTTGCTAGCAAATGTGAAGACTGTGAAGAGGCACATGATGAATCTACAGAACAAGCACGTCAGGTTATAATTGATGAGTGTGTATGGCCATTAATTGACATTATTAAAGAAACTGACCCAAGTATAATAGCACGCTTACTATTTGAAAAAGACGTTGATCCAGTATTAAAAGAGCTACTAAAACTAGCCATTTAAGTAGGGAGGCGCTAATGACACAACGAGCCGCACAAGCTGCATATAATCGAGGCTATAAGGAGGCTGAATATGATGCCAGAGGAGGGAATGTAGAGGCAGTTAGACCTATCCTCGAGCAAGTGGATTCTATAATATTATTGAGATTTTTATTCGATCCTGACATTAAGTATGAATTTAAGCAGTTAATTAGATCTATAGTACTCAAACGAGAAGGAGAAACAATGAGTGAAAAAACAAACAACCAGAAAATAATTGATAGTGTTGCTGCATTACAGAGTAGAGAGGACCTTCACCCACTTACTTGCGGCAAAGATAGTAGACATGGTTTACTTGAAGCAAAAGAAGTTGATGGTAAGGTAGTTTTAGTATGTCCAGACTGTGACTATGTACAGACGTGGATTCCGGGCTGTATACATCTAGTACCTCCTGCGGGCTAAATAAGGTTAATAGGATGAAGCAACAGGATGGTTCTGCAGTAATACTTCAGCAAGAGCACAAGCAGAATTTAGAGAATGTATATTCAATGGTCTCTAGTATGTGGCCTGCCAGAAAAGTTGAACTTGCTATAGAGAATCTTGAAAACATGTTGGAGCTATTAGGAGTAAAAAATGAAGGAACTTGACAAACAACTCTTCACTTTAGATACTATCAAAAAACCCGAAAAACTAAAGTTTTACATCATGGCGGGAGCTGATGTAGACGCAGTTAATGCTTTTGGTCTAACTGCATTACTACTTGCGTCAACTTATGGCTATACTAGATCTGCGGAGATTTTAATTGAAGCAGGAGCTGATTTGAATTTCCAGGAGCATGTGCATGGCTGGACAGCTTTATTATTAGCTTCCAAGCTTAATCATATTGACATTGTTAAGCTCTTAGTAGAAGCAGGGGCAGACGTGACTCTTAAAAATAATAGGAATAGAAATGCTATTTTATTAGCTAGATGGAAGTCTCATGAAGATGTAGTAGAACTTTTAAAACAACAAGGAGCAACTTATGATTGAGGAGGTTGCATGAAACTACGCACCGGCTTTGTGTCAAACTCGAGTTCGTCTTCTTTTATACTCCATACTAGGCATGTGACTTGTGGCCAGCTTGATACAATTAAGACTAAAGTTAGGAGTCTTTCTCGTGATAGTGCGTGGCATTATTATTCTCGAGAAGGGCTCAAGCTCGAATTTTACTGTTCCATGGATAACTTTGATTTGATTGAATTTATTATTAACGATGTCGGCATAGATGAAAAATATATTGAACACAAAGAAAGCTTTTGAGGAGAAAACAAATGGGTAAAAATAAACAAAACCAGGTAACGCTTGACCTGGATAGTGACAAGACTTATATAGTTGTTTATTACCCAGATCATGATGAATGGGCTGTGAAAACTATGACTGCTAAGGAGATACATCAGGAATTTTATGATATGCTTGC
>Ga0114918_10002156_pt1 | contig 17692 bp, 17 predicted proteins | sample LantaG_FD_87015 | JGI IMG/M metagenome (GOLD analysis project Ga0114918, IMG submission 87015) | Deep subsurface microbial communities from Baltic Sea to uncover new lineages of life (NeLLi) - Landsort_02402 metaG | ecosystem: Environmental > Aquatic > Marine > Oceanic > Sediment | place... | reverse complement strand
CCTGTGGGCAGTCCTGCGGACGACACATACTGGCTGGACACAGTGGCCACGTCCTGGGGCATCTTCCAGTGGAACCAGACCACGGGCGCATTCACGGTACAGACACCCACAGTGATCACCAGTGTGAGTCAACTCACAGGGGGTGAACCCAGCCAAGACGTGGGCAGTATCGGTGGCTACGCCGTGGTGGCCACCAATGCCAACAATCCTGTGTACTACAAGAATCTTGACAATGTCTGGGTGGAAGTTGGATCAGATGCCTGGAAACTTTCCTGGGCCACTGTGCAGGGTGCCAACAGTGTGACAGGATCTGCACTGACCCAGGGCAATGTGTTGATCATCAATGGTGAGACCGTGACCGTGGGTGCCACACTCACACTGGCTGCTCTGGTTGCGCTGATCAATTCAGCGGGCATTCCCGGTGTCACGGCTGAAACTGATCTCACACGCACCAGCAACAAACTGGTGCTGTATGGTGACAGCGATGCCGAAAGTGATGGATCTAGCGCAGACGGTGGTGTGATCAACATTGATCCTGCCAGCACCGCTGGCCTGCTCACCACGCTGGGCATCACGGCCGGCAGCTACCTCACACCCGAGCTGCAACAGAGTCCCAACTTTACTGTGCCACGCTGGCGTGTCACTGACACCGGCGGTGGCCGTCCCACTGGTTCGGTATGGAATCTGACCACGGCAGTGAACCAAGGTGCCGACATCATCGTGAAAAAATTCGATAGTGTGCTGGGAGCTTTTGTGGCGCAGACCGCACCTATCTTTGAAAATGATCAGAGTGCGATCCAGGCTTTAGATCCTGCGCGTGGCGGCCTCAACATTCCGGCTGGCACGCTGTACACACAGTTCAACACGGATCCAGAACCTGTGAGCAATGGATTCAACAATACCTTCACACTGAAAGTGTTTGAGCGTGCCACTGCCGGTGTGCTTACTGTGGTCGGTGATACCACCACTCCCACATTTGTCACGGCCGAAACATTCACCATACAGAACAGCACTGCCAATTCCAGTGCCTTGAGCACAGCCGTGATAGTGACCCTGGGCGGCACTACAGCAGCCGCATTTGTCACTGCAGTGTCTGCGGCATTGCCCGCAGGCTCGCCCGTGAGTGCTGCAGTGACTTCGGATGGAGCCATTGCTTTCACCCACAGCCAAGGTGGTGTGATCGTGCTGAATGATGTTTCAGGCACACCCGTGGCGGATGCCGGATTCAACACGGATCTGGATCAAGTACGCGACGGCGTAGATGGTGACCTCATACTGTCAAACTGGGTGGCCTTGACCTACACTGCCAGCGCAGATGCTCCCAGCCAGGATCCTGCAGACGGACGCCAATGGTATTATTCCGAAATTGACGACGTGGACATCATGATCCAGAACAACGGCAGTTTCGTGGGTTATCGCACTGTGAGCAATGACGTGCGTGGATTCAATCTCACACAGACTGATCCCGCAGGTCCCATAGTGTCAGCCACTGCACCCACTGAACAGAGTGATGAAACTGCCTTGGTTGAAGGCGACATTTGGTTGTCCAGTGCCAATCTCGAAGAATGGCCCGACATCTATCGTTGGCAGTCTGTGGATGGAGTGCTGCAATGGGTGCCCATCAACAACGCCGATCAGACCACAGAAAACGGCATCCTGTTCGCTGATGCGCGCTGGGCTACCAACGGTACCACGGATCCCATCACGGATGCCATCCCCACCATCACCAGCCTGTTGAGCAGTTCATATCTGGATGTGGATGCTCCAGATGCTGCTCTGTTTCCGGAAGGCATGCTGCTGTTCAACACACGCCGTTCGGGGTTCAATGTCAAGGCCTTCCAGGTAGACTACTTCAACGCCACTGATTTTGCCTTTGATTCCTATTCGGCTACCACCACTTATGCAGTGGGAGATCGTGTGCTGTTCAATGGTGAACTCTACGTGGCCATCGCGGGCACCACGGGCAATGCGCCTTCCAACACCTCGTTCTGGGCGGATCTTGAAACCAATACCTGGCTCACTGTGAGCGGCAATCGTGCAGATGGCTCGCCTTTCATGGGACGCCAGGCAGTGCGCCAGATCGTGGTGGCAGCCATGAAGTCGGCCATAGATACCCAGGACACTCTGCGTGAAGAACAGGTAGAATTCAATCTGTTGGCATGCCCGCAGTATCCAGAACTGATCACCAACATGGTGGCCTTGAACAACGAGCGCAGCAACACTGGATTCGTGGTGGGTGACACTCCGCTGCGCCTGGAACCCACAGGCACCGCCATCACGGCCTGGGCCAACAATGCAGCTGGTGTTGCCGTGGACAGCGAAGATGGCCTTCGCACTGCAGACGCTTTCTTGGCCACGTTCTACCCTTCATGCCAGACCACGGATCTTTCTGGCAGCCAGGTCGTGCAACCTCCCAGCCACATGATGATACGCACCATAATCCGCTCGGATGAAGTGAGTTTTCCCTGGTTGGCACCGGCCGGTGTGCGCCGTGGCGTGGTAGACAATGCAGAACGCATCGGTTACGTGGATGCCCAGAGCGGAGAGTTTATAACCATTGCCACAGGACAAGGACTGCGCGATACTCTGTATGAAAATCGCATCAACCCCATCACGTTCATTCCTGGAGTGGGCATCACCAACTACGGACAGAAGACCGCGGCCGCAACGCCTAGTGCGCTGGATCGCATCAATGTGGCCAGGCTGGTGGCATTCCTGCGGGGACGCCTGGAAGAGATTGGCAAGACCTTTGTGTTTGAGCCCAACGATCAGATCACTCGCAACGAGATCTCCAATGCCATTGATGGACTCATGGTGGATCTGGTGGCCAAACGCGGTATCTATGACTACCTCGTGGTGTGCGATGAAAGCAACAACACGCCGGCCCGCATCGATCGCAACGAACTGTATGTGGACATTGCCATCGAACCGGTGAAAGCAGTGGAGTTCATCTTCATTCCCTTGCGTATCAAGAACACCGGAGAGATCTCCTCGGGTGAAGTAGCATCATCTGCCACAGTGTAGCCCATGGCAGCAGCAACACATGGGGTGGCAACACCCCATTTTTTTGGCCTGATCGGCCATAAATAATTCAAGCAAGGAGACCACACATGGCCGTTTCATCACTACAGAGAATGACAGTGCCCTTGGCACCATTCGCCAGCGATCAGAGTAATCCAAATCAGGGCCTGCTCATGCCCAAGATGAAGTATCGTTTCAGGGTGTACTTTGAAAACTTTGGAGTGTCAAAACCCACCACTGAACTCACCAAACAGGTGATAGATTTCACCAGACCATCAGTGAGTTTTGAAGACATTGAAGTGCCCATATACAACAGCCGACTGTACTTGGCTGGCAAGTACCAGTGGGAACAACTCACCGTTAACCTGCGTGACGATGCATCAGGCCAGATCACACGCCTGGTAGGTGAGCAGATACAGAAACAGTTTGATTTCATGGAGCAGGCATCTGCTGCATCCGGCATAGACTACAAGTTCACCACTAAGTTCAATGTGCTGGACGGTGGCAACGGTGCCGCTGAACCCAATGTGCTGGAGACCTGGGAGTTGTACGGATGTTATGTGACATCGGTCAACTACAATGATGCCAACTATGGCACCAGTGAGCCCATGACCATTACCATGCAAATCCGCTTTGACAATGCACTGCAGACACCGCTGGGTGATGGCATCGGTGCTGATGTGGCGAGAACTGTCAACGACGTGATCACCGGATAATCCTGCCATGGCCTTTGGGCAGGATTTCCTCCAGACTTTCTTTGGCAACGACAATCTCCGCGATTATCGTCATGCCAGCAAGACTTTTCGCACCAATGGCTACGAAAATGCTCCCCGCCTCAAGTTCCTGTTCCATGTGTATTTCAACCTCAATGACAGCATACCCGCGCTGCGCAACGGTCCGCAGGCAGTGTTTGGTAACAACGACACCAGCACCATTGGACTCCTGGTCAAGACCGTGGATCTTCCCAAGTTCCAGATCGAAACTGACACACTGAATCAGTACAACCGCAAACGCATCATCCAGAAAAAAATCAGCTATGATCCTGTGCGAGTGACCCTGCACGACGACGGTGGTGATCTTTCTCGCACACTGTGGTACAACTACTATGCCTACTACTACAAAGATCCTAGCCAGCCCTATCGTGGACAATCTGCCATGAACGGTGCTCTGGGAGTGAACAGCAATCGCACCGCGGGTTTTGGTTACAATGTGCGCGATACCTATGCACAGGATCGTTTTGTGAACGACTGGGGTTTCATAGGCGAGAGCTATCAAGATTCTGCCAACAGCACTGCCGGTGCGAACGGCACCGGAGGCAAGCCGGCATTTTTCCGTGACATATCCATATATGGATTCAATCAACACAAGTTCGTGGAGTATGTGCTGATCAATCCCATGATCACTGCCTGGAATCATGACCAGTATGCCTACAGTGAAGGCTACGGGGTGATGGAAAACACCATGACCATACAGTACGAAACTGTGAAATACTATTCAGGTGCCATTGGAGCCGTGAGGTCCGATACCAATGTGCAGGGATTTGCCAGCTCAGAACACTACGATCAAGGGCCTTCACCGCTGGGACGCCCTGGCGGCACACGCAGCATCCTGGGCCAGGGCGGCCTGTTGGATGCCGGCATTGGCATCTATGAAGATCTACAGACCGGATCTGTCAGCAGCCTCATTGGTGCTGCGCAGAAAGCCGGAACAGCGTATCAGACCTTCAAGGGCCGCGATCTCCAGGCCATAGCACGCGGAGAAGCAGTGGCCGGAGCACGAGACGTGCTGCGCAACACCATTCCCGGACAGGTCAGGGCCCAGCCCGGCATCCAGAGTGCAGTGAACACCCGAGTGGTGGGACCCATATTTCCCACTCCGCCCAGGACCTGACGCATGGGCACTGTGAACGCCATAAATCCTGCCATCGATATCACGGTGCGGGTGTTTGATGACTTCTACAATTTTGCCGTGGAAGTGGATGCCAACACCTATGACATTGTGAACGCCTACATGCTCAGTGTGTTCCGTACCGCAGATGCTGCAGAAAATTTCACCACCACGCTGTTCCGCATCGCGCAACAAACCCGTGTGCCAGTGCTGGACATACTCGCAGAGATACAGGGCATGGATACCATACAGCTCACGGCCACCTTGGCCTACTATCTCAATGGCCTGCGCAGTGGCACCACGCTGCTGGGCATCAATGAACCTGTGACACCAAACTTCTACACTGCGCGCAATGTGCTGCCATGAGCAAGTTTGCACAGGGTGTGTATCAGCCGCTGAATCCTAAGAAATATCTGGGCAAACGGCCACCCCGCTACCGGAGTGGCTGGGAGTGGGCGTTCTTCCAGTTCTGTGACAGGAACGATCATGTGCTGGAGTGGACCAGCGAAGCCATCTCCATTCCTTATCGGCATCCGTTCACAGGCAAAATCACCATGTATGTGCCGGATGTGTTCCTGCGCTATCGCACCAAGCACAACAAAATCTGTGCAGAACTGGTGGAGATCAAACCTCGCAAACAAAGCGTGATCGAAGGCCGCATGACTGAAAAAGACCGCATGGTGGTGGCCATCAATCACTACAAATGGCAGGCAGCACAGGCCTGGTGCAAGAGAACCGGCATCGTGTTCCGGGTGCTGAACGAAGAGCATCTTTTCCGGCAAGGAAAAAAACGGTAAATAGGCACATGAGCCTGCCACAGAATCAAAAGTTGGAAGACCTGTTTGACCTACCCAGAGATCAAGATGACTCAGATGAATCCAGTGCGGATGATCACCAGGCTGGCAGTGATGCGACGCAACTGCCCATCATGCCAGCGACTCTGGCTGCTCTTGACAAGATCGAAGCAGCCCTGCCAGCGGTCCGCGGGCTAGAAGCATCTGACACCGACATGGACGACCTGGTCGCCAAGGCCACAGAAAGCTTTGATGATCTCATGACTCTGGGCATGCAGGTGGACAGCAGATACAGCTCTGAAATATTTGCCGTGGCCAGCACCATGTTGGGTCATGCCATAACAGCCAAAACTGCCAAGATGAACAAGAAACTGCGCGTGATCGACCTGCAGATGAAGAAACTCAAACTGGATCGTGATGGCGGTGCAGATCCTGCGGCCATGACCACTGCTCAGGGCACAGTGCTAGATCGCAACGAACTCTTGCGCAGAGTGCTGGCATCCACACCCATGACACAAAACACCGAGACCCATAAATACACCAAGGAATCCTGACATGAAAACATTCACACAATACCTGGTCGAAAGTGAAAAGACCTTTGACTACCGGATCAAGATCGTGGGCGATCTGCCCGGCAACTTCGTGAAAGAGTTCAGCACTCGGTTGAAGAAATTCGATCCTGTCAAGATCACGCCTGTGAAAAGCACACCGATCTTGGCACGGCCCAGAGACTTTGAAGCCTTCCCCAATCAGGCCGTGAGCATGATGGATGTGACCTTCCGCTATCCGGCCATACCACCACAGATACAGCAGATTGCACAGTTGCTGGGACTGGATCCAGATCGCGTCGTGATCAACGAACTGCACTATTGCGATGGCATGGATCGTGAACTCATGGGCATCGCCGAACAGGGTGATCCCTTGCTGAACACGCCCTATCCTGCGGACACACAACAGCAGCGAGATCTCAAGAAAGACTATGCTGCGGTTGGTCCAGACAAGCAGGTGGTGCGCAATTCGGCCGAAGACGCTGTGTTCACCGTGGCCGGTGGTGCCACACCGCCTGCCAAAACCACCAACGATCTGCCCATGGGTGTGAAAAGCCCCATGAGCACAGTGAAACGACCGCCTAGACCAGCCACTGGTTTCTCATCTCAAGGAAGACAAAAATGAACAACATGTATGATATACTGGCCAGACTCAACTCTGTGGACCAGACCCCTCTCAACGAAGATGCAACAGCACCAGTGGTCAAAACTGCTCAAGGCTTTGCAGCCACAGCGCCCAAAGGCAAACAGTTGCAGACCACCCTATCTAAGGATCATCCATTGCGACCCACAGATGTGCGTGTCAAAGAACAGATGTCAAACCAGCAGATGCTGCAGCAGATGTCCGGAGACATGCTGAAGAAAGCCATGCGCGACACCGGCATGCTGGATGCAGAACCTGAAGCCAGTGCCAAGCCTCCCATGAAGATCGACATCGACGGAGTTGGCACGTCTGGCAAGCCTCAGGCCAATCCTCAGAATCCACGCATGCCTGGCACACCAGATAGCCAAGCCCCGATGAAGATTAACATCGACGGAGTTGGTACTTCTGGCAATCAAGATCCTGCCAAGGGTGCTGTTGACTACAGCCTGACCGGATCCAAGCGGCAAGACACACAAGAAGCCGAGGGATTTCCGCATCGGTCATCGCCCACATTTGGTAGCAGTCGCTCCATGCAGCCCGGGTTTGATCCCACATTCACCAGTCCCATTGGCAGTGGTGCCAACAGTGAGATTGAAGAACTGGAATACCTCATGAGCAAAGGTGCCATGACTGGGCAAGAACAGAATCGCCTGTATGCGTTGTATCGCAAATTTGGCATTCGGCGCCCAGAGGACATGGAGAAACTGCCCCAGCTGCGCCAGCAAGAACTCGCGCGCATAGAAAAACTCCAACAAGAACTGAAACGCCAATCTGCCGAAGCCAATGTGGCCAGCCGTGATGAACTGGAGCGCCAGCGCGCGGCCCGGGTGGGAGTGACTCCACGTCCTCAGTCAGCTGTCAGCGACGATGCTGAATTCCGTGCGGCCTATGACCGAGCAGGTCGTGCGCAGCCCGCTGTGAGAGAAGGTGACGAACTGGCGGAACAAGCTGCTTTCCAGTTCAGCCCTGAACAAGAAGCTTTCCTTGGCAACGCCAATCGCCAGGATCCCTACATCCTGGCTCGCATGCCAGGACCAAAACCACCCGTCAGCTATTTCACAGATCCTGAAGATCAGGCCATAGCACAGAGATTGAATTTTGGTCAACAGAATCTCAACCGTATCAAGAGTTTTGTTGGTTCCAAGCCCGGCGATGCCGAAGTGTTTGCCACGGGCAAACCAGCGACCCCCACAGACATCAACACCACTGCAGGATTCAGGAAGGCCTATGATCAAGCAGGGAAACCTGTTGGCGGCCAGACACCAGCACCGAAAGGGCCGCCAGTGACATCCACGCCGTCTGTGCCTGGCCAAGGACCAGTGGCAGCAAAGAAGACCGCGGGGCAACAGTTGGCCATGCCCGATAGAGGCACCGCTTACCGGATAAAACCCGGAGATACTCTTACCAGGATAGCGGCCAACAATGGTACCACCGTGCAGGCCATCATGGCAGTCAACCCACAGATTCAAGATGCCAACCGCATACAGGCTGGTGCGCAGCTAAGATTGCCTGCCAAACCAGTTGCCGGAGCATTAGCTGGGGGCGGAAACATCGGCGACATCACAATGGCAGAATCTACAAAGATAGCCACCGCCGAATCACGGCATGGCCGCAAGCCGGACTTTCCAGATATCGATCGTGACGGCGATCGCAGCGAACCCATTGGCAAGGCAGCCAAGGAAATGAACGAAGCCGACGTGGAAGAAGGCAACGACTTCACCAAAGCCAGATTGGATGCCATCAAAGCCGGCAAGCCCACCTTTCGACTCAACGGCAAAGTGTTTAAAGTAACCGGTGACACTTCAGATGAGCGACGTATGGATGAAGGCTATGTGGACTTCATGGACAAAAAAGAGATGTATCGCCGCATCGGCGCAGATGTGGAAGGCCGGGCCGATGACTACACAGTGACATTCAGAGATGGCACGCGCAAACGCTATCAAGAAGTGGACGGTCGCCGTAGGGTCACGACACTGGAGCCCGTGGATGCTGCGGAACCACAGGATGACGAAGGCAATGTGGTGCAGCGCGGTCGCGGTCGGCCCAAGGGCAGCAAACGTGCCATTGGTGCCAAAGGTCCCACAGGCCGTTCAAAGCTCATGACCCGCGAACAAGATGTGGCGGAAGACTACGACAAAGACGAGTACGACGAAGAAGGCGAGATGGCCAAGAGCCAAGCCCGCACCATCGAAGATGCTGCCCGTGAACTGCAGGAGATCCTGGCGGATGACGAGAATCTTCCAGAGTGGGTGCAGAAGAAGATCACTCTGGCCTTGGACTACATCGACACCGCTCGCGACTACATGAAAGCCAATCCCGACGAAGAGGACATGGATGTCGACGTGGAAATGGACGACGAAGAGATCGTGGCCGAGAAAGCCGTGAGCAAGGCCCAGCGTGCTGCAGCCGGCATCGCACGTGCCGCCCAGAAAGGCGAAATCCCCAGATCAGAACTGCAGCCTGCCTCCAAGGCCATGGCAGACATGCCTGCAAAGGAACTGCGCAAGTTTGCCAAGACCAAGGAAAAAGGCCTGCCCGAGAAGGTCAAAGAAGAAGACAAAGAAGACAAAGAAGAAGTGGACGAGACCACGGTGTCGGGTTCGGTGGCCACCAGCGATGCAGCACCCAAGGCCAAGAAAGGCGGCATGCAGTTTGGCAAAGGTGTGTATGAAAGCCAGATCGCCGAAAGTTTCGACCGTAAATTAAACATGCTCACAGAAGGCATGAACATCAACATGAGCATGGACGAAAACGGCAAGAAAAGCCTCACTGTGAATGCCACGGATGAAGATGCCGAACAGCTGGCCGACATACTGAAAATGGCCGGACTGGGAGGACATGCTGCCAGTGCTGCCTGTGGCGTATGCGGCGGACGAGACATGCACGAAGACGGATGCGATCAGCAGGACATGATGGAGCATGAACTGGCCAACAGTCCCGATCCCAGCTATGCAGCCCTGGGTGACACCCGAGACTATGGTGTGGCCGGTGGCGTGAATGGACCCAAACTGCAGAGCAATCCCAACAACCCCGGTGACAATCCCCTGGCCATGCGGAGTCTAGGCAGCCGAGGTGCATCTGGACAGCTTAATTTGGGTGCCGTGGTGGAAGACATCAAGCAACAGACACACACACGCCTGATGGATCTCTACAAGAGTATTTCGTGATGAGATCTCTGCGCGACTATGTGGCAGAATCAGAACACTGGGCAGATCGTCCGCGTGTGGGTGATGATCTTGACATCGAGCTTGCACCAGACGAACTGATCGAAGGCCGAGTGATCGAATCCGACGGTGAATACATCGTGCTGGAAATTTCTCAGTCTGCTGTGGGTGCACTGCAGCAGCGTGGACTGGTGACCGAACGCATAGGCCGTTACGGCGCCGTGGGCTCCAGCAGAGGCATGGGCTACAGCCTGGGCGAAGGTGTGATGAGTGAGATCGATCTGGATCTGCGGCACATAGCAGACAGTGGTGATCCTGGTGAACTGATAGACGCGCTGCAGGGTGAGATGGGACTGAAGACCGCTGAGTATCTCCAGCACATGATGCAGGAGATCCAACAGGATCTGCAGCGCCGTGGCATGGGTGATCGCAGTGACATGAATCGCGACCTAGACATCCTGATGGATCGCATCCGATCACAGTATGCCGACGACCAAAACATGCAAGAACAGGTTGCCATAGAAGAAGATTACATGGGCCGCATGCTGGAACTGGCCGGAATCTCCCAGTCCATGGCAGAGACAGCACCCATGCAGCCCAATCCCAACGCCGCACGCACAGATCCCTTAGCAGCCAAGGCCGCGGATCTGGCACCTGTGGGCACCATGAAAGATCCCGGCACTGCTGCCACAGTGGATGAAGGTGCCATGAAAGATATTGCCACTGAACTGGCAGAAATCGCCGATGACGAAGACTATGACGCACTGTACGATCTGCTGACAGCGACTTCACCAGCGGGCGAACTGGCACAGGACATGTACGCAGATGTGTCTCGTGATTTTGGCCTGCATCCTGATGATGATCAAGACATGATCCTGGATCGCCTGATGGATCGCATCGTGGATGACTACGGTGATCGTCTGCAGGAAGTGGCACGGCCCGACAATGTTCGAGACCAGGTGGCAGACAACCTGGGGCGGCAGATTGGCATCAATCTACCGGCTGGTGCCGAAGATGACCGACCCCTGTGGCAGCGCGCCTATGACAAGATACAGTCACGCATGAAATCGGCCAGCCGCACGGAACTGGATCGCGACATCGAAGCCAACAGAGACGCCATGCGCGATGCCCGGAACACACAAGGTCTGAACGAAGATTATGATCAACGCCGGGCCGATGCCTACAATCGTGCGGTGAGATCTGGTCAGAGTCCGGAAGCAGCAGAGAAAATCGCTGGCATCCGCGATGAGGACATGCACTTTTATGAAATAGACACTGACGGGCAGATGAAGCGGTTGCGAGTACGTGCTGCCACGGCGAAACCAATGAAAGAAGCCGAGTATCAAGGTCGCAAGGTTGAACTTAATAAACCAAAACGAGGCGGATCAAAGAAATTTTATGTGTATGTCAAGGATCCAACAACCAAAAATATTAGAAAAGTATCATTTGGTGATCCCAATATGAAGATCAAAAAATCCAATCCAGCCAGGCGGAAAAGTTTCCGAGCACGCCATCGCTGTGACAATCCTGGTCCCAAAACATCAGCCCGATACTGGGCATGTCGTTCCTGGTAAGATGGCATATCTATATAAAATTACCAATCTCGAAAACGACAAATGCTATATCGGCTGGACCGGTAGAACCGTGTTGGACAGATGGCAGAGACATCAACAAGACGCACTAAAAAACCGTGACAATCGCAAGTTTTACAATGCTATCCGTAAACATGGAACCGATTGTTGGCAGGTAGAAACTCTGTTAGAGGTTTCATCTGTAGAAGAAGCAAAATCCAAAGAGATAGAACTGATCGAACAATTTAACTCCTATCAGCAAGGATATAATGCTACCAAAGGCGGTGATGGCAACAATGGCATCGTGATGTCCGAAGAATCTAATCTCGCTAGAAGCCTGGCCCAAAAAGGCATACCAAAAAGTTATGATCGGATGAAGGGCAAAAAGCACTCGGAAGAAACCAAAGCCAAAATTTCTATGGCACATCAGGGCATGAAAAAACCCTGGGTAAAGCCTAGCAGAGAACATATTGTAAAAAATGCATTGGCAAGACGATCTCTAAGTCAGGAACAATACGTTGAAATACATCGATTGAGATCTCAAGGACAACCAATAAAAAGCATAGCCATAGCCGTAGGGACCACTAATGACCTAGTGAAAAAATGGTTACACAAAGAATGGAGTTTGTAAAATGGCCAACGTATACACCACAGTTTCAAGCCAGGCATGGTTCACTGACAAATGCCGCATCAGCACCGGCAACACCGCCGTGACCTTCCAGGTCAACATGCTGACTGCCACACCCAACACAGGCAATCTCTACAGCAATGCTGTGTCAGTGCCAGCCGATTCTAGTTCCGAAGTTTGGGTGGGTGTGGGCAACGAACTCACTGTCACTGGCTCAAACTTCACGGCGCAGGAACTGGGCACCACGTCATCGGGCGCAGTATCCGTGCAGGCCACTACCGCGGCTCAACTGGGGGCAGATGCCAACTACGGTATCTGATCATGAGAGCGCGAGAATTTGTCACTGAACGCAAAGGACAGATAACCCAACGCCAGCAGTCGGGCACCGTGGGACTGCATCTGTTCAGTGATGGCGGCCGAATGAATACTACATATACGCTAAACAGATTGATGATGGCCGCGGCCATGACCGACGGTACTATCGAACCAGACATGGACGAAACCAGCTGGATAGGCAAGATGAAATCTGCGCACCCCTACACCAAACAAGAAGCTGACATGCTGAAGATGGCGTACAAAACAGTGGGTGCCACCTACAAGGACCTGAATCATGGTGACCTGGCGTCAGAAGAACCACCTGGTGGCAACGATCGCAGCCCTGTGATTGGATTTAAGGGATATCCAAGGTGAGAGCACAGGAGTTCGTGACGGAACAGCGCCGTGGCCGAATCAGCGCAGTGGCACAGCGAGCCATGCCCGGTACTTGGCGTTTTCGAGATTCAGGTGTTGACCGTGCCTACAATCTCAATCGTGTGATGATGGCAGCGGCCTGTGCGGACGGCCGTGATGGTCGTGCTGTGGACATGGATGCCAGTGCCTGGAACGATCGCTACAACACAGCACACCCTTACACCGAGGCCGAGCACAACATGATGCGCCAGGCCTTTGGTGCTGTAGACACCGAATATGATCATGCGGTCACTGACCATGGCAGCAGAGAGCATCCGGAAGTAAATAAGACAAGCCCCATAAAAAGTTTCCAAGGGTATCCGAGATGAAGATCAGTGACATACTGCGACAACTGGCGGATGTCATGGATCAAGCGGATCCCAGCAAGCCCGACGGCAGTATACACAATGCTGCCGGCCTGGCCCGCGAGTACTACGGTGAGGCCAAACAGTCATGGTGTCAGTAACGGATCTGCAGCGCCTGGCTGGCATACGGCAGGAGGGCTACGGCAACAGTGTGCGTAGCACCACGGAAGGTTCAAACATCTCCATCACAGGAACAGAAAAGGCCGAGCTGCAGCGCAAGCACAACATTGAACCTGGTACCCCGGAGTGGTTCCAACTTTGGTTTTCATTGCCGTTTTGGTTTAAAGAACCACCAAACAGGTAAATACAGGCGCCGATCGAGATCCTGGCAGATCCACCGGCTCTATGATTGTAAAGGAATCACAGCATGAATACTTATCCACCAGGTTATTATGTCTACGCCTATCTGCGTAAAGACGGTTCACCTTATTATATTGGTAAAGGATCGGCCGCTCGAGCCTGGACCAAAGGATCAAAGGAAGTTGGAAAGCCAACTAATTGGTCAAAAATAATCATAGTAGAATCTAATCTGTCTAGCGTCGGAGCCTACGCTCTTGAGCGTAGGTTGATTCGTTGGTACGGTAGGATTGATCAAAATACGGGTATTCTGCGCAATCAAACCAACGGAGGCGACGGTGGCAATGGCGCACAACTTGGAAATATCCTATCCGAAGAAACAAAGAGGAAAATATCAATAGCGCATATAGGTAAGAAACGAAAACCAATGAGTGAAGAGTCAAAGAAGAAACTTTCAGAATCAATGAAGGGCAAAAATTTAGGAAGGCAGATGTCCCAGGAAGAAAAAATAAAAAGGTCAAATACTTTGAAAGGTCGGCAAGGTAGACCATTATCAGAGGAAACCAAGCAGAAATTAAGAGCGTGTCATTTAGGTAAAACAATTGGTCCAATGAGTCAAGAACAAAAAAATAAGATATCTAAGGCTTTAAAGGGAAGACACAGAAGCCAAGAACATTGCAACAATTTGTCAGCGGCGCTGAAAGGACGGATTGCAAGTGATAGAGAAAGAACTGCCTATTTGAGATCATTGGAACTTGGCAAAACAGTTTGTGAACACTGTGCAAAAACTTTTCACAAAGGCAACTATCTAAGATGGCACGGTAAAAATTGCAAAAACTCACCGGCAAAAGCCCACAGGTCCTACCCGGCACAGTTAAATATCCTGGACAGGGATATCCATGAACACGCAACTCAAACTGAAGTTCTACTATGATCATGTGCTGGGCACTGTGTACACAGAGGGCGACAGTGCGTTCCATCGCACCATCACTGAAGATGTAGTAAAAAGGTTCATCGACCCTTTAGATCTCGCCAAGCACAGCGTGATACGCGACCTAGGCTGTGGTGCCGGCTACTTCCTGGATGAGATGGCAGCACGCGGTTTCAACAATGTGCGTGGCATCACGCTCAGCGCCGAAGACATCGCCACCTGCGCTGGCCGTGGTCACCGGGATCTTGTGCGCGGCGACATGAATTTCCTGGAAGATCGTGACGAAAGCGTGGATCTCTTGTTCTGCCGCCACAGCCTGGAACACTCGCCGTTTCCCTACATCACCCTCATAGAATACAATCGTGTGCTGCGACCTAATGCTGTGCTGTACATCGAAGTGCCAGCACCGCAGTGCGAACTCGCACACGAGCGCAATCGCAACCACTTCAGTGTGCTGGGGCGTGACATGTGGTTGAGCCTGCTGGAGCGCACCGGCTTTGATGTCTCCTGGCATGACTATGAGTTTCCGTTGAGATTTGAAGATGATCAGGGTACAGTACAGGAACGCTACTACATCTTTGTGTGCCGGCGCCGCAGGTGCATGGACATAAAATAATGCCTCGATCCGAAGTTGTGCTGATCAAACCGCCGCACACCTCGGCCGTGTACAGCGATGACCAGATACGTGAGTTCGCGGCCTGTGCGGATCCGGTCTCAGGGCCCCGGTATTTCATGGAGCACTTCTTCTACATACAGCACCCCACGCGCGGTCGCATACAGTATGCGCCCTATGACTATCAGCGTCGCCTGATCGATACCTATCATGAACACCGATTCAGTATCTCCATGATGCCCAGGCAGACCGGCAAGACCACATCGGCTGCTGGTTATCTATTATGGTATGCAAATTTCGTTCCGGATTCAACCATCTTGGTTGCTGCGCACAAGTACACTGGCTCTCAGGAGATCATGCAGCGCATCAGATACGCCTATGAATCGGTGCCGGATCACATCCGCGCCGGTGCCGTGGACTACAACAAAGGCAGTCTTACATTTGACAACGGATCCAGGATCGTCAGCGCCACTACCACAGAAAACACCGGCCGAGGTATGAGTATATCGCTGCTGTATGCGGACGAGTTTGCCTTCGTGCGTCCTACCATAGCCACTGAATTCTGGACTTCGATATCGCCCACCTTGGCCACTGGCGGCAAAGCCATCATCACGTCAACTCCCAACAGTGACGAAGATCAGTTTGCGCTGCTGTGGAAAGGCGCCAACCGCTGCGAAGATGAATATGGCAATCCCACTGCAGTGGGACAGAATGGTTTCCGTGCCTATCGATCATTCTGGAACGAACATCCAGACAGGGATGAGGCCTGGGCTCAGCAGCAACGCGCTGCCCTGGGCACTGATCGCTTCCGTCGTGAGCATGATTGCGAATTCATCATCAACGATGAGACCCTGATCGCTCCGGCCAAACTGATCGATCTCGTGAGCCGTGAACCCGAGTTCAAGACCGGTGAAGTGCGCTGGTACCGCAGACCTCAGGCAGGTCGCATCTACTGTGTGGGCCTGGATCCCAGCCTGGGCACCGGTGGTGATCCTGCGGCCATACAGGTGTTTGAAGCCAACTCCACAGAGCAAGTGGCAGAATGGCGCCATAACCGCACAGACATCCCCACGCAGATCCGCATCATGACCACGATCATACAGCACATACATGATGCCACTCGCGACGACAAGGGCACCTACTACACCGTGGAGAACAACAGCATCGGCGAGGCTGCCTTGATCTCGATCGCGGAGTTTGGCGAAGAAAACATCCGTGGCTATTTCCTCAGTGAAGCAGGCCGCGCTCGCAAGGGTTTCAACACCAGCAACAAGCCCAAACTGGCGGCCTGCGCCAAGCTCAAACACATGATCGAAAGCGGGCGCATGCAGATCCACAGCCGCAGTCTCGTGAGTGAACTCAAGACCTTCGTGGCACACGGCATGAGCTATGCTGCCAAACCCGGAGAAACTGACGATCTTGTGATGGCCACGCTGCTGATAGTGCGCATGCTGCAGACCCTGCAGGACTATCATCCCGAACTGGACAGCCGCATGCGCGACCATGCCACCATGATCGAGCCCTTGCCTTTTGTGATGACCATGATGTAGTGCTGGATACGCATAAATAACTAATATGGAAAACAACGCCGCTCTTGGTCTCTACAATCTCTTGGTCACCCGTGATTTTGATCCAGAAATACTGGACAGCGCTGGTCGCGCCGTGTCTGATCCTGCCGAAGCTGAACTGTTCAGTTTTGACTATCGTACCGATCGCAAGAACTACGGCACCGTGGTGGTGCTGATGGGTGCAGATCAGGAACTGGAAGTGTATTACGGCGACAATCTGGGCCGTGGCATGGAGAGAGAGGATCGTGCAGAGTGGTACCAGTTCCTGCAGCAGTTGAAATCCTTTGCCACGCGCAATCTCCTCTCATTTGAACTCAACAATCTCAACCGGTTGAAATACACCATGCAGGGCATGGCAGCCATCCGAGAAGGCCTGTTCGAAGGCTACTATGGCACCAGGAAGATGAGCTACAGTGATCAGCCCAAGCGGACCAAACTGGTGATACGCCATGATCGCACCCTGGGCGAAGGTGACAAACGCTACCGCCACATAGAAAGCCTGTTTGTGGAAACTGCTGATGGTGAGCGTTTCAGAGTGCCCAGCCGCAGCCTTGCCCACGGCAAGATGCTGGCACGCCATGTGGCCGAAGGCGGCACACCATATGATAGTTTTGGCCAGCACATCACTGACATCGTGACAGAGATGGCCACCATGAGCCGTTTCGTGCGGGCTGCCCGTTCCAGACCTTTTGAAGGCGAAGCCGGCGCCATGGTAGAATCTGCTGTGCGTCACTATCAAGATCTCAAGGCCAAGGCCAAGCGCATGATCAGCCAGCGTGGTTATCGAGAAGAACGTGAACAGTTCGACCCCGCGGCATTCACCGACAGCGAAGTCACAGTGGAAGCCATACGCGACATGTTCATAGACAACAGCGTGGATCAGCGTATAGAAGAAGCCCTGCCTATCCTGGCTCGCATCGCCGTGCCCATGGT
>Ga0114918_10002155_pt1 | contig 17692 bp, 17 predicted proteins | sample LantaG_FD_87015 | JGI IMG/M metagenome (GOLD analysis project Ga0114918, IMG submission 87015) | Deep subsurface microbial communities from Baltic Sea to uncover new lineages of life (NeLLi) - Landsort_02402 metaG | ecosystem: Environmental > Aquatic > Marine > Oceanic > Sediment | place... | reverse complement strand
TTTACCGACTTGTTGGAATAGGGCCTGATAAGGCACTTGCTTTTAGTCTGATGGTCAGAATAACCGACCTTATAGGAGCGAGTATAGCCATATTTTTAATTATTCATTTTGGGTTGAAAAGATTTTGGGAAAGAAAGGAATAATGCGGATTTGTTTTGCCTCTGATCAAGCTTTTCCTGCTGTTGGAGGAGAAGGAATTTCCACTGAGAACTTTTCTCTGGGGATGGCAAAAAGAGGACACACTGTCATTGTCCTTACCTCCCAAGGTAGCGGTTTGATTTATCAAACAGGTAGCGGTGCGATTTATCACACAGGTAGCGGTGCGATTTATCGGTTTTTCTCTCTTCTCCTCCCTGGGCAAAAGGGCTCTCTTGCTTTTCCCTCTTTAATAAAGATTATTTCCATTTTAAAAAGAGAAAGAATAGACCTTGTACAGATTAACCTTCCTAGTTATCTGGGTTGGCAGACATTAAGAGGAGCAAGAAAGATTGGAATACCGGTAGTTTTAGGATTTCATGTCCAGGTGGGTAATATCATCCCTTTTTATTTTCCTTTCTCTCTTTTTAAGGGAATTCTGGAAGCCTGGTTTACTTACTTCTACAGCAAAGCAGACACGGCAGTTGTTCCTTCTCGCTTTGCCAGTGAAATCTTAAAAAAGTATACCTATAAACCTATACGGATAGTGAGTAATGGAATTGACTTGAAAGCCTTTGACGTAAAAAAGCTCACCTCAAAGGAAATAGAAACTTTCAGAAAGAGATATTCTTTGTCTGGATTCTCTGTCTTGCTCTATACAGGGCGATTAAATTATGAGAAGAATATAAGTTATCTTTTAAGGATAATGCAGGCTTTAAAAGAGAGAAAAGGAAGAGTTAAACTATTAATTGTAGGAGAAGGAAATTTAAAGAATAGACTGCAAAGCAAAGTGGCCAGGTTAGAGATAAAAAGAGAAGTTATCTTCACTGGTTTTTTAAGGGAAAAAGACCTGCTCTGTGCTTATGCTTGTGCGGATATCTTTATCTTGGCTTCTTTTTATGAGCTCCAAAGTATAGCTACTCTGGAGGCCATGGCTATGAGAAAAGCTATTTTGATAGGAAGAAGTAAAGAAAATGCAGCTCAGGAGCTGGTTAAAGAAGGAGCTAATGGATATACTTTTAGTCTCGAAGATCCCAGGGAAGCAGTAGAGAAAATCAACAGAATTCTCTCCCATGAGAAATTAAAAAAATATATGCAGGAGAAATCCTACCAAATGATACAGGCTCACCAAATAGAAAAGAGTATCTCAAAGCTGGAAAAGATTTATGAAAGCCTTATCAAAAAATAGCGTTTAGCGTATAGCGGGTAGCGTATAGTAAATCGTAGCGGTTTGATTTATCAAACAATTGTCGGATGAATCCGACCGCTACTATCCGCTAAAAAACGGGAAAAAACAATGTATGAATTAATGGTTAAGACCCACTTCGCTGCTGCCCATCAACTAAAAGAAGCTGGGGGCGGCTGCGAGCGCCTACACGGACACACATGGAGGGTGGAAGTATTTCTTCAGGGAGAAAAGTTGGGCAAGGAAGGAATGCTTATAGACTTCAGGGAGGTTAAAAGAATAGTCAAGAGGTGGGTAGATAAGCTGGATCATCAATATCTAAATGAGATTTTAAAAGAGATAAATCCCACCACGGAAAATCTAGCTAAATATTTATTTGAGGGATTGGAAAAGGATATAGACTCGGAAAGGGTAAAATTAAGCAAGGTAAAGATTTGGGAAGCTGAGGATACCTGTATAGCGTACAGCGTTTAGCGGATAGCGTATAGTGGATGGTATCTCGGATAAGCTTGGATATGAAGTTTCTCCTGAACTTTTAGAGGCTTTGAAACCCTATCGCTAAACAGGTTAATATCCTGGCCACTGACCTGAGAAATGAAAAAAGTATTATTTGCAAGTTTGATTCTTCTATCTTGCTTAATTCTTATGGAGACAGTTCAGGCAACTGAGATAACTGATGTGGTCTGGTATTCTGATGTGAAAGTTATTGAAATAACTCTTGATACATTTCCATCTACCTGGGGTAACTGGACAATGTATGTTGATGGTAAAGAGATATCCATGGAAGGCGGTGTGGGAAATCCAGTTATCCGTCCCAATGCACCTTTGGAGGAGCCCCCAACTGGTCTTATCGTTGGAACCCAGCCCTGGGTCAGTGGTCTAGCCGAGGTTGATTTTCCCCCGTGTGGAACCATCCAGTTTGATATCCCTGGAGAAGGGCTTACCAATAAGTATAAATTCAATCTTGTTGACTTTGGCTGTGAAACTGCTTCCGAAAAGGAATGTGCATCCGAATGGATAAAACATTACGGAGACCTGGTGATAGAAGGCAGAGAACCCAAAATCATAGAAAACACAAAGTATTTCCAGCAAGGCAACATATACATTAATGACGAAGCCGGGCTCCTCATCAAAAACTCTGAGTTGATGATTGGACGAGGCAAGGTGCCGACAATACATACTTATATATTTGTCAGTGAAAAGGCTTCTCTAGAAATAGAAAATTCCCTTATTTTTCCAGCCCCAGAGGGAGGCGGCCTTGTATGTGTCTTCAACCATGGAAAGGTAGACATTATAGATTCCCCTACCTCAATTCATTATTTTGATATGTCCAAAGGAGCTCAGCTAACCATGAGGAATTCTGAAATGGTATTCACCATAGGTGGCCTTTTGCAGGTAGCTGGAGGAGATATCAAACTCATTGATTCTACAATTGGTGCGCTTGGGTTAAGTGTTCCTCGGAATGCACACCTTAATATAACCGGACTTAAATCAGGAGTTTATTTTGAGGTATGGGATGTTCATGATATGATTCCCGAGGCTGATTATAATCTTGTTTTAGAAAGGACATCTATTCTAAAAGATGATTTTACAGGTGAACTTAAACACGGGCCTTATGAAAGGGGTTGGCTGTTTTTTCTTGACCCAGATGCTCATGTGAGGATATCCGATTCTGAGCTAAGAAAAGTCTTTATTGACCTGGTAAACGAGAATGTAGAATTTGAAAACTTAAGGGTGGGGATTCCTTCCAGCCTTAAGTATCGAGATATTGAACTAAAAGATGTTATCATAATGGGTCAGTGGCCCTTTACTATAATAGATTCAAATGTAACTATAAGTAATTCCGATTATCTTTTTCTGCAGCCAAGTGGAGAGTCGAGGATTACTTTAATTAATTCGCATATGGTTGAATTTATTCCCAGGGATTTCTTTGGAACGATGATTTTCGAAAACGGGCTATGGACCAATGCCGGAGAAATAATCGCAGGTGTACCATACCACTCAATGGAGAATGATTTTACCATTAAGGGAAGTTTAAAGATTGGAGAAGGGGTCAGAGAGCATCTACAGTGGAAAGAGGCCCGGGTAACAAGAGAATACGAGGTCATAGTCAGGAATGAGAATGGTAATCCGGCTGAAGGAGCTTTAGTTAAAATTGATGGGGAAACCCTCGTATCAGATAGTGCTGGCAAAACAAAATTCAGCTTAATCTTTAATGAGTTCAATTACATTGAGCCAAAAAATTTGCAAGTGTGGGAAGGAGAAAATCTTATCACCCAAAAAGAAATAGATTTTTTTACGGAAACTCCTATCCTATTAAATTAATTCCTTTTCGAGTTTCATAAGGTCTGAAACATTCCGCAATCTTTACAATAAATATAAGAAATACTTTACAATAATGTTATGCTGTATTACAATCAAGACAGCAAATTGCTGTAAGGCAGTTGATTTTATGATAAGAAGAGCGAAAGCCAAATAGTTACTTTACAATAAAAACAGATTTCACTTTACAATATTTGACAAAAGGAGGAAGATATTTATGAAGCCCATACTTCAAATAGCCCTGGATTTTGTGAACTTAAAAAGAGCCCTAAGGATAGCTGAGGCGGCAGCAGCGGGAGGCATAGATTGGTTAGAGGCAGGAACCCCTTTAATCAAAAGTGAGGGCCTGGACGCTGTTCGCCAGTTAAGACGAAGATTTCCTCATTATACTATTGTTGCTGATATGAAAATTATGGATGTGGGGAGGATAGAGGCAGAGTCAGCTTTTAAGGCAGGAGCTAACATTGTCTGTGTTTTAGGGGTAGCTGACGATTCTACCATTAGGGAATGCAAAGAGGCTGCTGAAAACTATGGGGGAAAGGTAATGGTTGACTTAATAGGAATAGCCGAACCTCTGAAAAGAGCCAAAGAGATAGAAAAAATGGGAGTAGATTATCTGGGAATACATACCTCCATCGATGAACAGATGCGGGGAAGAGATCCCTTCTTCTCACTAAGAAAAATTTCTCAAGCGGTAGATATTCCTATTGCCGTAGCAGGGGGAATAAATTCAGAGACAGCGGCAGGAGCGATAGAGGCAGGGACGAGTATCGTCATTGTAGGAGGAGCTATAATTAAAGCCAAAGATCCCCAAAGAGCTACCGAGACAATTAAAGAGGCGATAAGGAATAAAAAGATTATTAAAACAAAACTGTTCAAGAGGGTAGGAGTTGATGGAATCATCAAAATTTTTCATAAAGTTTCTACGGCCAATCTATCTGATGCCATGCATCGAGCCGGAGAAATCAAGGGTCTTCTAAGAATCACTCACCGAGTAAAATTGGTAGGTCCCGCTCTTACGGTGAGAACATACCCCGGAGACTGGGCAAAACCAGTAGAGGCTGTAGACAGAGCAAAGAAAGGTGAAGTAGTAGTTATAGATGCAGGGGGTGTGGGGCCAGCAGTATGGGGAGAGCTGGCTACTCATTCTGCTGTAGAGAAAGGACTGGCCGGGGTGGTAATTGATGGGGGCATCAGAGATACCTCAGAAATAATAAAACTTAAATTTCCTGCCTATGCCAGGATCATCACTCCTACCGCCGGAGAACCCAGAGGTTTCGGAGAGATTGGCATTCCTATTAATGTAGGGGGAGTAAAAGTCTTTAGCGGGGATTGGGTTATTGGGGATGAGGATGGAGTGGTGGTTGTTCCTCAAAAGAAAGCAGTAGAAATAGCCAATAGAGCTATGGATGTTCTGGAGAGGGAAAATCGTATTCGAGAAGAGATTAAAGCGGGAAGCAGCTTATCTTCTGTTACTGAACTTCTCCGTTGGGAGAAGAAGTAGCGGTCGGATTTATCCGACAATCGTGCCATGAATGGCACCGCTACTATAATCAATGAACTATGAACAACGAACTACGAACTAAGTTTATAGAGGAGGTGAAAATCCTATGGAGAGAAAAGATATGCTGGTAGGGGAGGTAATGAAGAGGAAGGTGGTTACGGTAAAAAGATACACTACTTTAAGAGAATTAATAGAAATCTTTGGTAAATTTACCTTTCACACTTTGCCAGTAATAGAGAAAGACAATAGGTTGGTTGGAATCGTTGCCTTAGAAGATATTCTCAAGATATTTGAGCCGTATCCTTCTCATATTTTAGAGATGCTGGAAAGAGTTCCCTTCTTAGATGAATATGGAGAGAGATCCCTTCTGGAAGTAGATATCCCTTCGGAGATGGGCATGCTTTGTGTAGTTGAGGATTTAATGAATACCAATGTGGTTACTATTTCTGAGGAGATGACTACCTTTGAGGCTCGTTCCTTAATGAAGCTCCATAAATTAAGAAGACTGCCCGTTACTGACAAAGAGGGTCATCTGGTGGGTATTATCAGTCTATTTGATATAATCCTGGCTGTTTTTAAGAAGAAAGGAATTCTTTAGGTAGAGGAAAGCTATAGCCATGAATTCGATATTAGCCATAGGAATATTAATAATCGCTGGATTTTTTGGTGGTTTGGTAGCTAAGAAAATCAGATACCCAAGAATTAGCGGCTATATTATCGTGGGGATGCTGTTGAGCCCGTCAGTCTTGAATGTCATACCTTCGGGATTGATCAGGGAAGATTTAAGTGTAATCACCGACATCGCCTTAGGAGTAGTTGCCTATTTAATTGGGGGGAGTCTCAATCTAGAAAGATTAAAAAAGTTAGGGAAAAACATTGTTACTATCACTCCTTTTGAAGCACTGGGAGCATGGATTTTTGTTAGTTTATTGATAATATTCTTAGGTCATTTTGTGATAAAATTTGATATCTTAAATCCTAACTTTTACCAGACTTATTTACCTATGGCCATAATTATCGGGGCTATATCATGCGCTACTGCCCCTGCGGCTGTCCTGGCTATCATCCATGAATATAGAGCTAAAGGCCCCTTAACTACAACATTATTAGGGGTGGTCGCCCTGGATGATGCTTTTGCCATTGTCGGCTATGCTATTGCCATAAGCATTGCCGGGGTACTCATCATTGGTGTACAAGCTCTTTCCCTATATCAAATGCTTATAGTCCCCATACTTGATATTGCTGGTTCCTTACTAGTAGGTACAGGCTTTGGATTTGTTCTGGTTTATATGAGTCGCTTTGCTAAAACAAGAAAAACATTATTAGTCACTGTTCTGGGGATGATTATGTTATCTATTGGAACAGCCAAGATTTTAGGTATTTCTAGCCTTCTGGCAAATATGGCTATGGGATTCGTCATCGTAAACAAAATGAAGCCTAGCGAGGAGATGTTCCGTGTTATCGATGATATTGAAGATGTAATCTTTGCCATGTTTTTTACCCTGGCTGGAGCTCATTTCGATTTGGGAGTAGTAAAAACTGCAGGGATATTAGCCCTATTGATTGTTATAGGTAGATTTAGTGGCAAATTTATAGGAGCAAAAATGGGGGCAGCTATTTCTGGGGCACCTGTAGTGGTTAGAAAGTATTTAGGGTTTGGTCTCTTGCCCAAGGCAGGAGTTACAGTAGGGTTAGTCCTATTAGCCCAGCAAAATTCTACTTTTACCATTATAGGACCCATAATGGTAAATGCCATCTTAGCTTCAGTTATCATAAATGAGCTAATTGCTCCACCCCTCACTAAATATGCTCTCTTCAAAGCAGGAGAAGTTACAACATAATTCGTATATCGTACTTCGTATATCGTGCCCCCTCACCTTAATCCTCTCCCCGGTGGGGAGAGGGGAAAAAGCACATCGTGCTTTTTCGGGTGAGGGGTAAAAAAAATGCCGAGCATAGGATAATATATTATGGATACTCTTCTTTCCCTTGGTGTTATTCTGTTGGCTGGTGTTTTAGCAGCCAAGTTTCTACGGCGAATAAAATTCCCTGCCGTAACGGCTTACCTTTTATTAGGCATTCTTCTTAGTCCAGGAATCTTTAATCTCGTTTCTGAACAAATTCTTAATGCTTCCGGTTTAATTTCTAATATTGTTTTAGGTGTTATTGCTTTTGGCTTGGGGCAGAATTTTTCTAAAGAGAATTTTTCTAAAATTGGTAAATCAGTGGTTTGGATTTCTCTGTTGGAAGCCAGTGGTGCTTATATATGTGTTACTCTCGCCTCTTTTTTATTATTGAGACAACCTCTTTATCTTTCCTTGCTCTTTGGAGCAATTGCTTCTGCTACTGCCCCGGCAGCAACAGTAATGATAATTAGAGAATATAAAGCCAGGGGAACTTTTACCAATACTCTTTTGGGGACAGTGGCCGTCGATGATGCCTGGTGTCTTATAATCTTTGCCGTCTCTTCAACTCTTGCTAAAGCTTTGGTATCCCCTTCGGTAGAGAATCTTTTTCTTTCCAAAATCTTTCTCTATTCTTTTTTGAAAGTCGGCGGTGCTTTCGCTTTAGGCGCATCAATTGCCGTAGTTTTTGCTTATTTTTCTCGTTTTTTAAGGACGGAAGCAGATCTTCTCATCTGTACCCTGGGTTTTATTCTTCTTAACACAGGTATAGCTTTGTGGCTTCATCTTCCAGATCTTCTGGCTAATATTTTTTTAGGAGTAGTATTGATTAATATAAGCAAAAAAAACATCAGATTTTTTGATATTTTAAGAAGAGTTGATTCTCCTCTTTATCTTTGCTTCTTTGTCCTGGCCGGAGCGAATTTAAATATTACATTACTGGGGAAAGTGGGGTTGATAAGTCTTTCTTATTTTCTTTTTCGCATAATAGGTAAACTGGCAGGCGCCTCTCTGGGCGGGTATCTTACAAAAGCTAGTGGCTCGGTAAGGAAGTATCTTGGTTGGGGACTTATTCCTCAGGCTGGTGTAGCCTTAGGTGTAGCCTTAATTGCTGAAGCAGAGTTTCCTCAGTTGGGAGGCATAGTATTTACCACCATCGCTACAACTACTGTCATTTACGAACTCATTGGCCCCTTCTGCACTAAGTTTGCCTTAAGTAAAGCCGGTGAAATTGAAAGAGAGCGTACAGCGGGTAGCGTTTAGCGTATAGTCTCGCTTCACTCTTTTTCTCTAAGGTTCAAGTCTCGAAATGCTAAAAAACCCTATCTACAAGGATTTTATTTAGACATTTGGACACAAAATAGGGACAGCGACCATTTTTTTCTTATCTAGGCGACATTTCACTATCAAAAATTCCTTAATCATCCTATTTATCTGCGTTCATCTGCGTCCCAATTTCCTCTCAAGAGCCTTATTCAATTCATCCTTATACGAAGGAACGAGAGCTCCTCCTGAAATGATGAGTTGGAAAGCTTTTTGTATTCCAATGGAAAGAGGTGCAGTTTCCTTTTCCGCAACCAGAATAAGATATCCAGAGGTAGGATTGGGAGTGGTGGGGATAAATATACTTAATATCTTTTGAGGTGAGCCCTCTTCAGGAGTTTCCAAAAGTGTTTCTGCAGTAACAAAACCAATACTGTATACTCCTCGGCGGGGGTATTCGAGCATAACTACCCTTTTAAAAACATACTTTTTCCCTGTAAATAATACGTTATTGATCTCTTTAATAGGGCGGTAGATGGTGCTTATGAGAGGAATTTTAAAGAATATCCTTCTCTCTAAAAAATCAAGAATTCTTCTACCTACTACTCGTGAGGTAAAAAATCCAAATAAGGTTATTAATCCCAGTACAATCAAAAGAGCGGCTATCTTTATTCCTATGGAAATCAGTCCTCCTGCTTTCTCTATTATAGAAGGAGAAAGAAAGGTAGAGATAATTGGAGGTACTAACTGGCTCAAGAAGGCATCCAATTTTTGAAAAACATAGACCAGAATAATAATGGTAACTACCAGAGGAAGGAGGGTGATCAAGCCGGTAATAAAATAACTCCTCAGTTTTTTCATTTTCTTATTTTTTGAGGTTTCCCTCAGGTTTTTGCCAGATTTTAACTTTCTTTATCCGCCTTTCATTTGCCTCCACTATAGCTATTCTCAAGTTCTTATATTGGATTACTTCTCCTTCTTTGGGGACTCTTCCTAGAAGATCAAAAATAAGCCCGCCTATCGATTCAAAAGCATCTGTTTCTTCTGGAAGATGAGTACCTAATTTTTCATTAATTTCATCGATATCCGTTTCCGCCCTTACCAAAGCAGATCCGTCTCTTAAAATAACTATCTTCTCTTCGCCACGGTCATGTTCATCCTCTATCTCTCCCACGATTTCTTCTAATAAGTCCTCCAGAGTCAACATCCCCGCCACTCCACCATATTCACCCACTACGATAGCTAAGTGAGTTTTTTCCCTCTGAAGTTTGCGGAACACCTCACCAAGGTAAGTGGTGTAAGGAACAAAAATAGGAGGATGCATTATTTCTTTTACTTTTATTCCTTTATCTAGCTCGCTGGTAAAACGTAATAAATCTTTAGCATAGGCTATCCCCGTTATGTTATCTACCTTTCCTTGATAAACAGGTATTCTCGAGTATCCAACCCTTTTTATTAAATCTATTAGCTCTAAGAGAGTTGCCTCCTCATCAATGCAAACCATGTTGATACGGGGAATCATTATCTCCTTAGTCTGAGTTTCATCGAACTCCAGGGCGCTATGAACCAATTCCTCTTCTTGCTTGTCTAAGGCCCCTTCTTCCTGGCCTATATCGATAAGGGTATGAATTTCTTTTTCCGTAATTAAATGATCCCGTCCGGATTTCTTTGACCCTGCAGCTTTCAAGACAAACTGAGTAAAAAAGGTTAGGGCTCTAACTACAGGACTCAAAACTGTGGAAAGCAAAAGGATTGACCCGACCACCTTCAAGGAAATGATCTCGGCATGTTGTTGGCAGTATCTTTTAGGAATAATCTCCCCAAAAACGAGGATTATGAAAGTCATCACTCCGGTAGCTATCCCCACAATTTTACCTGGAGTTCCTCCTACTGTCTCTCCTACCAGAAGAGTAGCCAGGGATGCAGCAGCAATGTTAACAAAGTTGTTGCCAATTAAAATAGTGATCAGCCATCGGGAAGGCTTTATTAACAAAAATTCTATCTGGCGTCCTTTCTTCGGCTTCTCTTTGACTAACCTTTTCAAAGTTATCTTATCCAGTGAAGAAAGAGCAATTTCTGAGCCGGAGAAAAAACCTGATAATCCCACGCAGACAACCAATAATACTCCTATGACCCATACACTACCTAAAATAATTCTACCTCCTGGAATACTTAATTTCTATTTTAGTGATTTTGTCAAGGCGTCTTTTATGCCTTTCTCCATCAAATTCTGTAGTTAGCCATTCTTCTACTATTCGCCTGGCAAGGCCTTTTCCTGTTATACGCCCTCCCAGCACTAATATATTAGAATCATTATGCTTACGAGAAAGACGAGCGCTAAAAACTCCATAGCAGGGAGTAGCTCTAATTCCGGGCACCTTGTTTGCTGTAAGGCACATTCCTAGTCCTGTCCCACAGATAAGGATGCCCCTTTCAAATTCACCTTGCGCCACTTTCTCAGCTACCTTTATTCCCCAATCAGCATAGTCCGTAAGGCTGGTATCATAAGTACCAAAATCATAAAATTCCACTTTTTTTTGCTCGAGAAAATTCTTTATTTCCTCTTTCAACTCATATCCACCGTGATCTGCTCCCAAAGCTATTTTCATTTACTTTACCTTTTGTATTCAGCTAGTTTATTGGCCAGAGATTTATTTAATCTTGCCTTAATGATAACCTTGTTCTTTAAGTAATCTTTACCCAAAACCTCTCCCTCTGAGTGAATAAGAGAAATTAAATCGTTCCTTTTATAAGGGAAAGCAAACTCAGCATAAACTCTTCTTTTCTCCAGGATTTGGATTATTTTATGAAGAAGCTTATCCAGACCTTGCCCATGCAAAGCTGATATGGTTACAGTAGAATCGAAGTTTCTCTGAAGGCGGGAAAGTAGATAACCGTTGTTAATTAAATCGACTTTGTTTAATACATTAATAATTGGTTTATCATCCACTTTCAATTCCTTTAGCACCAAACAAGTAGCTTTATTTTCTTCTTCTAGTTTTGGGTGAGAGGCATCAAGGATATTAATAAGAAGATCCGCCTCTTCGATTTCACTTAAGGTAGCATGAAAAGAAGCTATCAAATGATGAGGTAATTTGTTGATAAAACCCACCGTGTCAGTAAGGAGTAATATCTGGTGATTAGGTAAGACTATCTTGCGAGTTGTGGGATCCAGGGTAGCGAAGAGCTTATCATCTACCATCACCCTGGCGTTGGTTAAAGCGTTAAGGAGAGTGGATTTACCTACATTGGTATAACCTATAATTGCGGCTGCATAGTAGGATTTTCTCTTTCTGCCTTTTTTTAAAACTTCTCTTTGCCGCTTAATATTCTTTAGTTTTCCTCCTAAGGCAATAATCTTTTCTTTAATTCGGCGCCGATCAACTTCTAGTTTAGTCTCCCCTGGTCCTCTGGTTCCTATCCCTCCTCCCAGACGAGAGAGCATAATCCCCTTTCCTACCAGACGGGGAAGTAAATAAGTTAGCTGGGCTAGTTCTACCTGTATCTTTCCTGCCGCCGACCGAGCCCTCTTAGCAAAAATATCAAGAATAAGCTGCGTTCGATCGATAATTTTAACTTTTGCCTTTTCTTCCAAATTGTACTGTTGGGTAGAAGTTAAATCATTATCAAAAATAATTAAGTCCGCCTCTAGTTCTCTGGCTAAATTAGCCAACTCAGCGGCCTTACCCTTCCCAACGTAAAAGGCATTATCTGGAGTGCTGCGATTTTGGATAGTTTTCGTAAGAATCTTCGCTCCGGCTGTCTCGGCAAGACGTACTAACTCCCCCAACGAATCTTCTGTTGTCCACTCAAGAGGAGTCCGCGGATTTCTACTTTTTAGAGCTACGAGGATGGCTTTTTCTTCAGACTCGGCCTCAACTTCTCTTAGGCTATTTTTTCCCGTAAAAATCTTCCCTCCTTTATTTAGCGTTTAGTGTATAGTAGCGGTCGGATTTATCCGACTGTACTGTTTGATAAATCAAACCGCTACTCTACTACTCACAGGTCACGAGCAACAATATTATATTACTACTTCCTTGAAATTTGTCAAAAAGTGCCTCAGGACCAATTCGTATCTCGTCGCTCGTATCTCGTATCTCGTCAATTAATCTTTTCAGGAATTTTGAAAATTACTTTATTTTCTTAAAAGAATGAAACTCACTTTTCATTATTCCCATCGTTTCAACATCTTCTCACTAACATTTTGATCTTTCTTTTCGAGATACGATTCACGAGATACTAGATACGGCTTTTAATGCCTTTACTATAGCCTTGCCAAAATCTTTAGCTGCGTGTGCACCCTCACCAGTGATAATTTTTCCCTCTACCTGGAGAGGTTTTCCTGTATAAATGGCTCCCTTGGCCTTTAATCTTTCTTTCTCTGAGGACCATACAGTAGCCTTTTTTCCCACTAGAACTCCGGCATTAGCCAGAATAACCGGAGCAATACAAATGGCGCAGAGGATTTTTTCCTGCTTTACCGCTTCCTGGCTAATTTTGTGAGCGAGAGAATCATCCCAATATTGCCTTGCCCCTCCTCCTCCTACAAACACGATTACATCATAGTCCTCTACCTTAGCATCACTTAAAAGTATATCTGGTTTTGCCGTTGTTCCGAACCTCCCCTTGGCCTCACCCAGAGAAGTAGAGGCAATAACTACTTCTATCCCTTTTTCCTTTAGGATAGCTTTAGGTTCTAATAGCTCCTCATCCCGAAACTCCTTCTGGGCTATAATCATTAATGCTTTCTTTCCTTCCAACTGAACCATTTTTTTCTCCTAACTAATTAGCTTAACTACAGTCTCTACAAGAGATTCTACATCGAGTCCCTCTATTCTAAAAAGCTCTTCAGGGATTCCTGAGCCAGAATAATTTTTTATACCCATTTTCTGAAATCGCGGATTAAGAGAACTTTCAGCAAGAAAATTAGCTATCAAACTTCCCAGGCCAGTGTTTACGTTATGATCTTCGTAGGTAACAATTACCCCTGTTTTAGCTGCTTTTTTTAAGGTTTCTCTGTCCAAATCACTAAGACAAGAAACATTTATCACTTGTACCTGGTAGCCTTTCTCTTTTAGAATTTCCCAAGCCTGGACGGCATACTGAAGCATACTTCCCATAGAAATGATGGCCGCCTGATTGCCTCGCCGCACTAAATCTGCTTTCCCATACTGAAACTCGTAATCCTCAGCGAAAAAGGGCCTGTCATCCCCTGAAAGGATTACAGAAAGCTTCGAGCGACCCATCCCCACAAAGAAATTACCCCATACACTGGCTATGTAACGAATGACTCTATCAGTCTGATTGGGATCAGCGGGGATGATAATCTTATACCCATAAAGATTGTTGATTATTCCTATGTAGTCAATACATTGATGAGTTTTTCCATCCTGACCCACATCAATTCCGTTATGGGTACAAATAAGCTTCAAATTGGTCTGATTAATGTCATTCAAGCGGTGCTGATTATAGGTTTCATCAACACCAAAAACGCCAAAGTCAGCAAAGAAAGTGACTACACCCTGAGTGGAAAGAGCTCCAGCTATAGTAGCCGTATTATGTTCCTGAATTCCTGCCTGGAAAAAATAGTCTGAGCACGCAGCAGCAAATTTATCAGTTTTTACTGAGCCGATAAGATCGCAGTCCAACGCAGCAATAGGAGTAAAACCCTTATGAGATGAGTTAAGTTGGCCTAGATCCTTCAGGGCATTACCAAAAGCACTTCGATTATCAGTTTTTTCTTCTTTGCTGTAAGTATGAGGCCTGCCGGAGACTATATTTATTTTCGGTAGAGGCTGTTGGTCAGCAGAGGTTTCTCCCTTCCATTTTTCTCTTTGGCGAGAGTATTTATCTAAGTCATCAGGAAGGCCAAACTCTGATAAGGCAGTCCTGCATTCATCTAAAGATAAGGGCTTACCGTGAAACTCAAATTTATCCTCCATAAAAGATATTCCTTTCCCCATGATAGTTTGAGCCATAATAGCCACCGGTGATTTTTTGCGACTCACCGCCTCGCGCAAAGCCTGATAAATCTCTTGATAGTTATGGCCGTTGATCTCCAGAACATCCCACCCATCTGCAAGATAACCTGCCTTAATATTTTGAGGCATAATTTTTTCAAGAGAGCCGCTCAGTTGCAGGCGGTTATAGTCAATAATTACCGTAATGTTATTCAACCCGAACTTTTTGGCAAAACGCCTTGCCTCTCCTACCTGGCCTTTTGACTGCTCTCCATCACTCATAACTACAAAAACCTGGTAGTTTTTATGGTGAAGTCTAGCTGCTAAAGCAAAGCCACAGCCAGCAGAAAGACCCTGACCAAGATTGCCACTGCTCCATTCAACGCCGGGAACTCCCCGTTCTACATGGCCCTCGAAGATAGTTCCTGCTTTTCGAAACTCAGTAATAACTCTATCTATATCAAAAAAGCCCGCTCGAGCTAAACCAGCATATACTCCGGGAGAAGTGTGTCCATGACTAACTACAATGCGGTCACGCTCAGGATAGTAAGGATCGCTCGGATCTATATTAGCACATGAATATAAAGTGAGGTAAATATCTATACTGGATATCGACCCTCCGGGATGGCCTGATTTAGCCAGAGTGGTCATCTTTAGAATATCCCCCCGGGCAAGTCTGGCTAATTCTTTTGATCTGGCTATCTTTCCTTCATCCAGTTTTTCTTTTTCAAATCCCCATCTCATTTCAGATTATCCTCCTTTTCGCTTTTAACCATAATAGTAGCGCTGGTAATGACATCGTAGCCTTTGGGGCTTTTTTTCTCTACCACAAGTTCCTTAAATCTCTTTCGCCAAGAAGAGAAAATTGCCACTGTTTTTTGAGGAAATCTAATAGATATTGAAGAAAATAGTAAAATAATCCCCATCACTCCCAAAATGAACCATTTTACCCATGGTGGTTTTGAAAAAATATCTTTAGTTTTTCCCTCCTCACTCATCCTTGTCCTCCTTCTTAATAGTCATTGTTCATAGTTTGAACGATTTTTAGTTCTTAGATATTCTCGATGTTTGTTCCTCCCTCACCCGAAAAAGCACAATGTGCTTTTTCCCCCTCCCCACAGGGGAGAGGGAACTTCTCCATCGATTAACTCCTTATCCTCTAGCCCTCATTTTAGTAACTAAAAAAGGATTTGTCAACCAACTCGGCCTAGTACCTCAAATCATTATGATAAGATTCTTAAAACTCTTCGTCTTCACTATAGGCTATCCGCTAAACGCTATACGAACAACGAGATACGATTTCTAGTTGACGGAGCTCTCTTTTTGCTGTAATATAGAATTATGATACACTTATAGTGCCATACGGCACTATCAAAAAAGAATAAAAAAGAAAGAGAGGTGGTTTGAGATGTCCGGTCATTCTAAATGGAGTAGTATAAAGCATAAAAAAGCAAAGAAAGACGCTCAGAGGGGTAATCTTTTCAGTAGATTTTCCCGTAAACTCACTGTTGAAGCAAAGGCGGGAGGTGATCCAGCCACGAACCCGGGCCTGCGTTTGGCTGTCGATATAGCTCAGGCAGCAGGAATGCCTAAGGAAAATATTCGAAAAGCTATCCAGCGAGGTACAGGTGAACTGCCTGGAGTCAATTACACAGAATTTACTTGTGAGGGATATGGGCCAGGAGGAGTGGCTTTACTTATTGAGGGAGTTACCGACAATAAAAAAAGAGCTATTCCCCAGATTAGGCATATTTTAAGCCAGCACGGAGGCCATTTAGGAGAAGTAGGATGTGTAAACTGGCTATTTGACCGTAAAGGGTCGGTGGTTTTAAATAAAAAAGAGATAGATGAGGATAAAGTAATTGAGATGGCCGTTGAAATAGGAGCAGAAGATATAAAGGAAGAAGGCAGCAGCCTGGAAATTATTTTTGCTCCTGAGCAATTTAATCAGGTTAAAGAAAATATAGAGAAGATAGGTTATGCTCCTGGATTACTTGAATTAACTATGATTCCACAAACTACCGTTCCTTTAGAAGAAAAAGAAGCTCTTCAAATGCTTCGTTTAATGGATTTATTGGAGGATTCTGAGGAAGTGCAGAAAGTTTATGCTAACTTCGATATCCCTGAAGAAGTCATGGAAAAAGTTAGCTAAAAAACATGAAAAAAGGGCTGATTCAGATTTACACTGGAGAAGGCAAAGGAAAGACCACCGCTGCCATAGGGCAAGCAGTAAGGGCGAGAGGAAGAGGCTATAAGGTTCTGTTAATTCAATTTTTAAAGGAGAAAAAGGGCTCTGGTGAAATTTCCCTTCTAGAGAGTTTGGGAATCAAGGTAATTTGCAAAGGAGGGAAATACAAATGGCCATTCTTAAATAAGATAGGAGAAGACGAAAGAAAGAAGATCAGAACAGAGTGGACTACCCTATTAGACAAAATTACTCAAGAAATTTCAGTCCAAAGATATGATTTGCTCATTCTAGATGAGGTAAACGTGGTGGTTCATTATGGGTTAATCGATGAGGATAGGGTGATTAATTTTATAAAAAAGAAACCGGATTTTCTTGAAGTTATTTTAACTGGACGCCATGCATCTCCTAGATTAGTTCAGGCTGCTCACCTGGTAAGTGAGATAAGAAATATTAAGCACCCTTTCGAAAAAGGAGTGAAGGCAAGAAAAGGAATAGAATACTAACTACTATATAATTGTTTCCTCGTAGAGCTTTTGAGGAACAAGTTTTCTCTTTCCTACCGCTTCTTTTAAAGGTACGGAAATAATTTCAGTTCCTTTAAGAGATGCCATCTGACCAAATTTCTCTTCCTTTACTAATCCTATTGCCTTTATACCAAAGCGGGTAGCCAGGAATCTGTCAAAGGCAGAAGGTCTCCCTCCTCTCTGTAGGTGTCCTAAGATAACAGATCTAGTTTCTATCCCTGTTCTTTTAGCGATTTCTTTCTCCAGTACTTCAGTAATTCCTTTCAAGTAGATATTGCCAAAGGCATCCGTTTCCCCCTCTTTCACTACCTCCCGAGAGAGAAACTTACTTCCTTTGGCTGCTTTTGCTCCTTCTGCTACCGCCATAATGCTGTAAGTTTTCCCTTCCTCTTTTCGCTTAGTTAAAATCTGGCAAACTTCTTCTATATGAAAGGGAACCTCGGGAATGAGAATAACATGGGCTCCTCCGCCAATCCCTGCCTCCAGAGTTATCCAACCGGCATGGCGTCCCATTGTCTCCACCACTATAACCCGATGGTGGGATCTAGCTGTAGTATGAAGTCTATCTATAGCTTCCACAGCGATATTGATGGCTGTATCAAAGCCAAAAGTATAATCAGTAGCTGAAAGATCATTATCGATGGTTTTGGGCACACCTACCGCTTTAATCCCTTCTTCATAAAGCTTATTAGCCACTCCCAGGGTA
>Ga0114918_10002153_pt1 | contig 17698 bp, 19 predicted proteins | sample LantaG_FD_87015 | JGI IMG/M metagenome (GOLD analysis project Ga0114918, IMG submission 87015) | Deep subsurface microbial communities from Baltic Sea to uncover new lineages of life (NeLLi) - Landsort_02402 metaG | ecosystem: Environmental > Aquatic > Marine > Oceanic > Sediment | place... | reverse complement strand
TTAAATTGGCTTTCTTTATTGTATCTTTTAATATATTTTTATCCATAACACAAATATACGAAAAGATTTTTAATATATAGAATATATGATAAAGAAATTTAATAAATTTATAGTTGAAAAAGTTCAACCTGGTTGGTTTGATAAGAATCCAGATTTTTATTTATCAAGGAATGTAAAGGATATAAATAAAGATAAAGAAATGGATAAAGAATATGAAAAATCAGAAGAAGAATATATATCTAAATTAAAGAAAATTTCGGTAAATGATATAGAATTTGAAAAAGTATCAAAAAAACATTTTGGAAAATTATATGTTAATTATAATATTATAAGTCCTAATTTTTTAAATAGTGATAAATTTAAATTATATAATAATAGATATGGGTTATCTATTTATAACCAAAACGAATATCATTATAAAATATATTTAGCATTTATAAAATATAAAAACATTTGGAAATATTTGCGTAATAAATCCATTGAATTTGAAAGAGTTAGTAAAGATGTAATAAATCCATTATTTAAAGAATTATCTGAATATTATAGTTTATATTATCGTGATGATTATGGACCAGTTTTATACTTGACTAAAAATAAAAATGATTATACGGAAAAAATCAATTTATTAAAACAAGAAGGTAAAAAAATAATTTATTATAATAGTAAGGTAAAAGGAAAAGAATTGACAGATTTTGAAACAATTGAAGTTTCTAAAATAAGAAATCAATTGAAAAATATTACAATAGATGATATTTATTTTGATAGTGATATTGATAATTACGATCGAAAGTTTTTTAATGTTAGATTTAAAGATAAAGAATTAGATAGTAAAATTAAAAAATATAAATTAGTAAATACTGATTTTTTTACACAAGAAAAAGATACTCGTAAAGTTTATTTTGGACATTTAAAAAATAGATATCATACAAGAAGTATATCTTCTGAAGTAAAAGGGATAGGATTAGGATATAAGATTTATAAAGCATTTTTAAAATTCAATGGTTACATGGTTTCTGATGAACAAACATCTGTAGATGCAAGAAAGATATATTATAATATGTTAAAAGATGATGATATTTATTATGTTGTAGATAAAGATAACAAAGCGGATTCCGATAAAATAATGATAATGTGGAAAACATATCCAAAGATAAAACAATTACTAAGGATTGTTAGAACACACGAATTAAGAAATGGTAGAACATATGAGTATGATAAAGCTTTATTAAAAGATTTAAAAAATATAAAAGGATGATAAAGAAATTTAAATTATTTGAGAAATTAGGATATAATGAGGATGTTGAAAACTTTGCTAATAAGATTATTGAAATAGTTGAAAGTAAAGTAGAACAACTAAAATCAGGTGAACTAGAATTTGCTAGTAAATGTGAAGGTAGTAAAATAGATGATCTTTGTTATAGTTATATAATGCCTTTAGATAATGATATAATTTTAAATAATACAGAGATAAAAGAATTTAGGGTAATCATATATAATAGTATTAAAAAACATTCTATGTTAATTAAGAAAGATGAAAATGATGAATTGAATATAACATTGAAATTATCAGTTGAAGATTTTAATGTTAAAAAATCTTCAATAAATCATGAAATAATGCACATGTTTCAAAAATTATCAGGGAAAGTATTACCAAAACTTAATAGAGATGTTAATCTTCGTAGAAGATATTTAAAAAAGGATGAAGATTATGATAGATTTAGATATTTGATTTATGTTACATCTAATTCTGAAATAAATGCAAGGGTACAAAGTTGTTATATATCATTAAAAGATAAAGGAACGACAAAAGAAACATTTAAAGAAAATCTTTTAGAAGAATATGATTATAAGGTATTAACTAAAATAACAGATTATCTTGATAAAATTAAAGAAACAGAAAATCCAAAAAAATTTATTAATGGTTTTTTGAAAAAATTAAATAAAGATAAAAGAGTAACAGAAGAAGAAGCTAAAACATACTTAGATAATAAAATTGAATATTTTGAAAAACAAAAAAGAAAATTAAAAACTAAGTTGATAAAACTATACGAATTATTTTAGAATAAAAAATTTTAATATATAACAACATGTTAAATTACTACGAATTTATAAATGAAACAAATATGTCACCTGAGAAGGCTGAAAGTCATTTGGAATTAAATAATAAAGGTAAAAAATTACCACCATTTGAAGATTATTATGTACAAGAATTAGATGATAAGTATTATTATGTTTTGAAACATATAAATGCAAATGAGTACGATCCAACAAATAATAGAGTAACAGAATTATTAAATTCGTTGTGGTTAGATACAGATGAACCTAGAAATAATGTTCTTTTAAGAGATGTAAATTTTAATCCTAATAATTATTATTTTTATCAATTAGTAGTAGCTGAAAGAAATAAATATAAAATGGAAATACATGGTGTAACTCTTCCTTATAGTGATGATAGATTTGATCCTTTATTGACAAATGGTAGAAAACATTTTGTAGTAATTAAAAAAAAGTCAAATGTTCCAAATGTTAGATTAAATACTGGAAATGGAAGATCAGCTTCTGGTATTAAATCGGAAGTAATTATAGCTAATAAATTTGGATGGGAACCAGATGGAACATCTATTAGTAAGGAATTGATATCAAATGGGGTCATTGCAAAATTTACAGATGTATTGAAAACACAAATGGGTATATTGGATAATAATGAAGATTTATTTGATTTGGTTGATACAAATGCACATTTAAATAAACATGATTTAATAATAACAAGTGGTGAATACATTGGTAAAAAAATTGAAGTTAAGAAATATGATGTAGCTGATCTTTTTTATAGAAATAACACATCAAAACCTATTATGATGGCTGAACAATTTAAAATTGCAACTAAAGGTGGATTAAAAAAACTTGTTATGATATATAATGAACTTAACCCTGATGTTAATGTTCAACCATTAATTGGTAATTATAGTGAGGATGGTGGAGTTGAATTAAATGAATTTTTTAAAAAAGATTATAATGGTGAACATGGACAATTAATTCAAAATATTAGAGATTTCTATAATAAAAGAATTGATTATATGTTCAATAAATTTAGAAAATTAGATCTTGATTTAGTAATGAGAGACGTGTTCGGTATATATTTTTTCAACAATGAAAAAGGTATTGATGGATTTTTAATTAAAACATTTAATATTGAAGATCATAGAATAAATATAAGTTATTTTTGGGATAAAATTGAGTCCCAATGGGGATTAAATAGGATCAAGTTGTTATTTAATGTAAATCCAAATGCATATAGATATGTGTGGTTAGGTGAAGAAAAAACATTTGCTAAAACATTTGAAGTAGGTAGTAGAGAAAGATTGAGAGAACTTAAAGAAGAAGATTCTAAAACAGAACATAAACCAATTATTGAAGAAGTTGAATGTGAAGGTGAAGATAAATTTGGAAATAAAATAGTTTATTATAAAACAATACAATGGGATTCTACAAATGGTTATTGGGTTGGAATTGACGAAGAAGATGAATTATTACAAGGTGGTGTTCATATGAATTTAGGTCATAAATCTAAAAGTCAAAAACAGAGTAGTGAAATATAAAATAAAAAACCCTGATGAAGGTCAGGGTTTTTTATTTTAATCTATTGATTATTAACCTTTTAGTTTTGGTGTTTTGAGAGCGTATATAGGTTGGATGTCGTCAAGAAAGTCCTGAACATTTCCACCACCTACTGTAAGAGCTTTTTCAATTGAACCTTTTGTTACTGATAAAGATTTATTTGCTACAATCAGTTTCATTTTATCATCGTCAGAAATGTCGGTTGATGTTTGGATGAAGTTACTTATAACTTCTGCATATTTGTTAAGTAGTTGACTGTTGAATGCAAATTCTACATCTTCTGTAACAATATCGTCACCGTATTTACCTTTTAATCTTTCAGCATTTTCTTCGTCAAGTTTTAGGTATCTATCACTTGGTGCAAGTAGATAAGAAGCTTCTGAATCACTTGTTACTAAGGCTGAACCAGGATATTTACCAGTTGTTTTATATAAACCGAACCATTTGTCCAAAGATACTTCTTTGATGTATCCTTTAACCATTGTTAGTTGAGTTTTAACTTGTTTTTCTTGGTCGGAAAGAGCAACAAAAGCTTTTAAGTTGACATCAAACTCATCACCTGCAATATTGATTACTGGTTTGTCGTCTTTTTTGGCTGTTTTCTTAACTGTAGTTCCTTTGGCAATCTGATCAAACATATTCATATCGGTATCTTTTTTTAGTTATTATTTCGTTTCTTAAATATGGTACAAATATACGGCGAAATATTATACCCCCGACAAAAAAGATGAAAAAAATTATTTAATATATAAATAAAAAGAAATTTAATTGTGAGTACGATAATGATTATAGGTATAATTGCTGGTTCTATTACTATTATAGGTTTTTTTATAAGTATATATAGACAATTTAAAAAAAATTATAAAATAATATCAGAAAGAATAGATAATATTGAATTGTCATTAAATTCTAAACAGAAGTTTAAATTATTACAGGGAACTAAAGTTAATATTGAAAATTCAAATAGAATTTTAATTTTGGATAGGGATGAAGAATTTATTTTAGATAACATAAAAGATAATATAGTTTTTGGAAAAATATATTCAAATACCGTGAATATTAAAATTACCATTTCAGATTTAGACGAAGAAATATAAAATAAAAAAACCCCAAACTTTCGTTCAGGGTTTTTAAAAAAAATAATATATTGGTGTTATGTTGTTTCTACTCCTTCTTCTTCTTCTTCTTCTATTTCTTCTTCTTCTTTTTCATTATATCCATCAATATCTTCAAGATTTAATGTTGGTATATATTCAAGTAGTTCATTTCTTGTCATTTTTGTTTCCATCTTTTGTGATTCAATTACAAGAACCAACCCATCCCAGAATAAATCATCATAATCCACTTGGAATTTTTGTAGGAAGTCTGAAATTATACTAACTTCTTCTCCTAATCTATCACCTGATAGGTTTATATCAACCATTTTATCACCGATAAATGATACATCACTTACGTAATCAAATTCTTTATCAAAGAAGAAATTAACTTTTACATCTTTTTCTCTATTTTTCAAATAATCAGCTGGTGAATTATCATATTCATCATCAAAGATATATTGATTTCTTTGATTGTATCCACTTTTGTTCTTACCTGAACCTTTTCCACCCCAATAATTGTAGTAATTGTCTAAGTACTCGACATCTCCAGGGTTTCTTGTAATTGGTAAATTTTCCCAATTAACTTTTGTACAAGCTTCACAAAGGGATGCTAAAAATTCTATATCTTGTGTTTCATTGTCGGAGTGTTGAGCGAAGTAACCTACTGATACATTGGTACATTCAGGATAAACCCCTGCGAATTCAGCACTATCACTATAAATTCCTGAATCATCTAAATCATATTCAAATCCATTCTTATTTAATTCAAGAGCTAAAGCATTGCCAAACACGTCACTACAACATCGTTGCTCCATCTGATGCGTTATAATAGAATTATAACCCATTCTATCAAATGCGATAGCTTTTGTTATATTTTTATAAATATTTTCTTTAGGTACATCAATTTCTACTTCATTGTCACCTATTACTACTTTTCCTTTTTCGGAATTCTTTAACAAATAATTGGTTAATTTTCCTGATCCTATACAACCAACTTCCTCACCAACAGGAAATAGGTAAAAACCAGGTACTCTTTTCTCAATCATGTAAAGCATTATAACAACACCAGCTTTATCATCAGCTCCTAATATGCTTTTACCATCTGTCTTAATAAATCCACCTTCTACATCATCCACAATAGTAACTTCTTTATCACCACCTACTGTATCAAGGTGAGCCATAAACATAGTTGAACTATTTCCAATGATGTGATAGTAATTTCCAAACTTGTCTTTCTTTAAATAAGATGGTAAAAGGTCTTTTAGGTATGAATCCTCCTTACCGAATGGTACGGTGTGTGTTGTCCAATCTAAAAATGTTTGTTTAACGTCCATTATATATTATTTTATTTTTCTTTTTTACGAATATATGCAAAATTTACTTAATTACAAAAGTATATATAAATTTTTATATATGATTTTTATTTCTATTTTAATTAAATATTATTTACTTTTGTATAAAATTACAAAATAAAAGTGATAAAACAAATAAAATGAAAAGTGAAGAACGTATTATAGATTATTTAAAAAAGATTTAGATATATTAGATAAAAAGGGAGCTGATATAGAAAGTGATGAATGGGAAAGAATGATGGATTTAATAACAATTAAAGAAACTTTAACATGGGTTTTGAGTAAATAAAATTCCTGATAATTTTTTTATTTAGTAATAATTAAGTATTTTTAGAAAAATTGAATAAAGTATATGAAGAAAGTACAATATAAACTTATATTAAGTGAAAATTTTGTTGAGATTCTTAAGAGTATCAATGATCCCATATCACGAAAGTTATTATTTTTAAATAACAATAGTGATTATGGTTATCCTATGTCTTATATTGATATAACAGATAAAACTGATTATATAAAGTATACACCTGCAAAAAAGGTTATAGATAATAGAGGTAATATTCCTGAAAACTTAATGTGGAATTCAAGTAGAAATGAGCAAAAAATCGGTAGATTTATTTCTAAACTTATTATGGATCATCCTAATAAGGTTGAAGCTTTTGTTAATAAATTTAAGGCTGAAATTAAATCTTTAAATAACTTAGATAATTTTGAAATTGTTAATGGGAATAAGATTTCAAGGTTTTATCACGAACAAAGTTACACACCAGGTGGTGGTTCGTTAAATAAATCTTGTATGAGGCATGATAAGTGTCAAGATTTTTTCAAATTTTACAATATAAATCCTGATAAAGTAAGTTTAGTTGTATTATATGAGGATGAAAAAAGAAAGCATATTTTAGGTAGAGCTCTTTTATGGAACATTGATGATCCTAAAATTCAATTACTTGATAGAATTTATACAACAAAAGATTCTGACCAAAATTTATTTATAAAATTGGCAAGAAAGAATGGTTGGTATTATAAGAGTGATCAAAGATTTGATTCAACTGGTATATTGGATAATACTGGTAAAAGTGTAGATTTAAAAGCTAAGGTTTATTTAAGAAAAGAAAAACATAGATATTTTCCTTATTTAGATACATTTTATTTTTATGATAAAATAAATAGTTATATTACAAATGATGTTGAAGAATATAAAAACAATAAAAACATTGTTAGATTGAGATCAACTGATGGTGGTGATAAAGGAAATGAGAACTTTGTTTTTGACACATATAATAATGACTTTATAAAAACTAGTGAATCAGTAAGTGATTATAATGGTAATCTCATATTAAATAGAGATGCTATTAAAATAAGTGGTGGGTATCGAACAAATCCTAATAATATAAGATTATCAGAGTATGATGGTAAAATATATTTAAAAGATGATACTGTTTGGTCTACGACACATAAAACATTTATAAATTCTAAAAAATCATTCAAAGTTTTCTTCGATGAAAAAAATAGATGTGATTTCATTCATTCAGATTTAAAGGGTGAAACATTTGATTATGTTTATGATAGAGATTGTTATTTTATCAAAGAACTATTAGTGAAAGGAATAGATGATAAATTTTATTTGAAAAAATATTATAATGAAGAAGAAGTTAAAAAGAAAATGGTTAGTAGAAGTCGATTTGACGAAGCTAGTGATTTAAATATATACTTTGACGAATTTATTAAAAAGATAAGTACTAAAGAAAAGTTTGATATGGATTATGGAACTTTTGGAAGTACAGGTGACAGATAATATAATAGGAAGGAACTTTTTTAAGTTCCTTTTTTTATATATACTAATATGTTAAAATATTCAACATTCATAAACGAAGATAAAACAAATAAACCTAAAAATTTCGAATTATATTATTCTAGAGATTTTGGTACAACAATAGGTGTGTTCAAATCAGATCCTATTTCTACAGATATAATTAATTGTTATGGTGAAACAAAGACAAGATATACTTATCTTGATATTACAGATAATGATGATATAGTTTCATATATACAAAGTGATGTAGCTAAAGATATACCTGAAGAAGATGCTTGGACTGATTCAAATAGACAACAAATGAAAATTGGTAGGATGATTAATAAATTATTTCCTGATAAATATAATGCAGAGGAAATCGAAATTTTTGTTAATCAATATAAATCTGTAATGAGAGAAAATAGAACATTTTTCAAATTATTTAGTGGTGAAGAAATTACACAATGGTATAGTGAAGAAAGTACACAAGAAGGTGGAACATTGGGAAATTCTTGTATGAGATATGATAGATGTGAACAATATTTAGATTTGTATACAAATAATCCACAAAAAATTAAATTGTTAGTTTTATTTGAACAAGGTAGTTCTAAAATAATTGGTAGAGCTTTGATATGGTATTTGGATAGTCATGGGCATTCAATGATGGATAGAATTTACACAACACATGATAGTGATATAAATTTATTTAAGAGATATGCCTATAGGAATGATATGGTATTTTCAACATTTGATGATGAATATAATGGGTTAGAAAATATTTATACAATTCTTAAACCAGAAAAATATCAATTTTATCCTTATTTAGATACTTTAAATATATATCAACCCGATACAGGTATTCTTACTGATTCTATTAGAAATATACAAGATGATGGTGGTAGTATTTATGTTTTAGATGATACATATGGATTTGCTCGTGAACACAAAATATAATATAATGTGATGATAAAAAAATATTACCAATTCTTAAAATTAAATGAAGATGTAGATTTATTTGCTGATGAAGAATGGGATTTTGAAGAGGAACAACCAGAAGAACCAGAAGAAATGGTAGAAGATTATAGTGGACATGAAATACTAAAAAGTGAAGCTGTGGAATGTGAAGACGGTAGTTGGTGTCATGAAGATGAGGTATTGTGGTCAGAATATGATCAAGTTTATATAACTCCATATAGTGATGATTATATATGGGTAGAAGGAGGAAGAAGAGGTGGTGATTATATGCACAGAGAAGATTTAACGTGGTCAGATAGAGATAGTGAATATTATTTGATGGATGATGCTGTGTGGTGTGACCATGAAGATGATGCTTGTTTATGGGATGATGCTATTGAATGTGAAGATGGAGAATTTGCATTTAGAGAAAACGTTGTGGAAGATAGTGAAGGTAAAACACGACACACAAAAGATGTCACATATAATGAAGAAACTGAAGAATATGATTATACTGGATAGATTATTCAGTTTTAAATTATTATATATAATAAAAAGATATATTTTTTAAAGTAGAAATAAAAAATTATATTTGTAAAAAGAAAAATTATTTGAATGAGCTTATTTAATTATAAAAGGTTTTTAATAAACGAACAGACTAAGAATGAATCAGATAAGAAAATGATTTATTCCGAAGATTTTGTTGATGTATTATCTAGAATTGATGATAAAGTATCGAAAGATATTTTAAAATTAAAGGATACTGATAATGCAATATCGTATATTGATATAACAGACAAAAATGATTTTGTATCATTTATTCAAAAACATAATATAAAAGGAGATCCTTGGAAAGCAACAGCTAGGCAAGAATTAAAAGTAGGTAGATTTGTGAGAAAATTACTTGGTAAAGATTTACCACCTAAAGAAGTTGAAGATTTTGTAAATCAATACAAAGCTTCAAGTGATTATGAACAGTACGAAAAAAGGTTTGAAATCGTTGAAGGTGGTGATGTTACAAAATACTATTTGTGTTCAAATCAAATTTATGGTGGACAACTAGGAAAATCCTGTATGGGTTCAAGAGATCAACAATCATTTATAAAAAACTTTTTTGAATCTAACCCACAATCGATCAAAATGTTAGTTCTAAGAGATAAAGAACAACCAGATAAAATTATTGGTAGAGCTAATCTTTGGTATTTAGAAGATCCAAAAGGAAGAGTCTTTATGGATAGGATTTACACTACAGAAGATTATTTAGTTAATATTTTTATTCAATATGCGGAAATTAATGATTATATTTATAAGACTAGACAAATATATGGAGGAAATGTTGTACCAGTTATTGATAAAGGTAAGGAAAAGAAACTTGTTATGAGTACTACAATGGATAAAAGAAATTATGATAGTTATCCCTATGTAGATACATTCCAGTTTTTTAATAAAGAAACAGGTGAAATAACTAATGATACAGAAAAATGGAATTTAACTGAAGGCGATAGTGATTGGATAGCTTTAATTCATGCTGGTGGTAGATATTTAACTAAAGATAATGATCAAGGATTTAAGATGGACTATATCGGGAGAATAGTTCATCCATATTTTGTTAAATGGAGTAACATAGATAATTGTTATATCCATGTTAATGACGCAGTTTATTTATCATACAAAGATGATTATTGTACACCTGAAAGAGATATCGTTGAAATAGACGGAAAAAATTATCTAAAAGAGGATACAATTTTTGATAATGAAACTAAAATATATAAAAGAAAAAAATAATATAAAAAAGATGAATGTAAAAGAAACTTTTCTAAAACTAACAACACATACTACACCTTATCAAAAGGAAAAGGAATATTTAAAGGATATATTACCTATGAACATTCTTAAAGAAGATCCTGTTGGGAATCTTTTTGTAAAAATTGGCAATAGTAACACAATGTTTGCGGCTCACCTTGATACAGTAGGTGGTGATGTTCCTATCGAACATGTTATTGAAGGAAATATAATTAAAACAAATGGTAAAAGTGTTTTAGGTGCAGATGATAAAGCTGGTGTTGTAGTATTGTTATATATGATAGAAGCAGGAATTCCTGGAATGTACACATTTTTCTTAGGTGAAGAAGTTGGCTGTAAGGGTTCAAGAGCTTTATCAGCTTGGGTAGAAAAGAATAAAAATAATGCAGATTATAAAGATATAAATAAAGTTGTTTCATTTGATAGAAAAGATGTTGATAGTGTGATAACATATCAGATGTCAGAACGTTGTTGTTCAGACGATTTCGCCGAATCGCTTATTAAAGAACTCGGTGCAAATGGACTTAAATTCAGGAAAGATACAGGTGGTGTTTTGACTGACTCAGTTCATTTTACAGATGTATATGCTGAATGTACAAATTTATCTGTTGGATATTGGAATCAACATAGTAATACTGAAAGACAAGATATAGAATTTTTAGAAAAATTATGTGTTGCGTGTACTAAAGTTAAATGGGATGATTTAACAATTAAGAGAAAACCAGGTGAAACTGAAAGACTTTCATACGGTAGAGGTTCTTACTCTACATATGGTGGTGGTAGAGGTTCTTATAATGATTGGGATGAGCATGATTATGGTAATTATTACGGCGGTGGCGGCGGCGGAGCTGGTTGGAATAATACAAGAAGTGATACATATTCATCATCATCAAAAACTGGTACAGGTGAGTATGTGACTGATTGGAGAGGTGATAAAGTGAAAGCTAAAGACTCCGTTTATTGTGAATTTGATAAAAAACATTGTTTGAAGGATGAAGCTATTTGGGTAGATTTATTAGGATTTTATACAACTCCTGATGAAAATACTAAACGAAAAACAACTACATCATCAACAGGTGGAAATTCAGAATCAGCAAAAGCATATAATGATAATAAATCACCTGAATTGAAAAGTGGTAATGATTTTTCACAGAACATGAAAATTATTCACCCTACTTTTGGTGAAGGAGAAGTAGTGAACAAAACACCAGATGGTAAAAAGATTGAAGTTAAATTCAAAGATGGTAGAAAAACTTTATTAGTATCTGTTGCAAAAATGAAAAAGGCATAATGGCATTAGAAAAATATAGTAATTTATTTGAAAATTACGAAGAGAAGAAAGCTCCACCAAAAGTTTTGTTGGTACTTTCTTATGGTCTTCGTAAATTATTAGAAAGGATTATTAAGAGAAGTGAAAACAATTTGGCTCGAGATTTTCTTAAACTACATAAAAACGCAAGTTATACAATATCATTTATTGATAGATCAAGAGATGTAGGACAAATATCTTATACTCGATCTACTAAGGTAATAGATGCAATAACAGATAAAGGTCTAGAACCAATGGATTCAGATATTTATCTTGTAAAATCTGGATGGGTTGAAAATAGAGAAGTAGCTAAAGTTGGTAGATTTATAAATAAATTACTAAAAGATAAAGGTTATTCAGCTCAAGATGTTGAAACATTTGTGAATTATTTTAAAGCTGAATCTAAAAAAGATACTACAGGTTTAGATTGGCAAAGAGTACACGGACGTGATATAAATCAGTGGTACTTAGCTGATTATTATGTAAAAGGTGGTGGTACATTAAATAGATCATGTTTAAGAAAACATGATAGAAATAAATTTGTAAATTTTTTATCAAACAATCCAAAATCATGTAGATTACTTATATTAAAAAATGATCAAAATCAATTATTAGGTAGGGCACTTTTATGGAGATTGCCTGATAAACGAATATATATGGATAGAATTTATACAAGGTTTGATGAAGATGTAAATCTTTTCCTTGATTCAGCTAAAAAATTGGGATGGTTATATAAATCTAAACAAACATATGGTGGGGATGTGACATTAATAGATGGTTCAACTGGTGAAGAAAAATGGATTAAAATGGAAATTCCTGATTTTATGAAAAGAAATTTTGGTGGTTATCCTTATATGGATACATTCCAGTTTTATGATGTTAAGAAAAATTTATTAACAAATGATGAAAGTACATTTACGGCTGATGGTTCAGTTGTTAAATTAAATAGAATTGATGGTGGGTATAGTTCATATGATGATGATGCCGATGATGATGCAGATATGCTAGATTAAAAATAAAAATTTTTATGTTAAACAAATTATTTGAAGCAAAACAAGAAAGAGTAAGATCATTAAAACCTTTGATTTTATCAGATGGATTTAAAGTGGTTCTAAATCAAATATTAGATAGGGGTAAAAGTAATATTGCCACTAGACTATTAGAATGGGAAAATGATCCTGAACATTTATTTGATTCTACACATATAAATAGGACAGATGATGATGATAGAGTAACATTTATACAAAGTGCAAGGTTACAAAGAATGGATGATCAAGGTGAAACCGCTGATGATATTTGGACAATTAGAGGTAGAACTGAAACAACAATAGGTAGATTAATTAGAAGATTATTCGGTACAAGATTTGATCAGAAATCAATTGAGATTTTTGTGAATAAATATAAAGCAATAATTAGAGGTGAACAAGCTTTTGCAAATTTTGAATTAGTTGAAGGTGACGAAATTGCACATTGGTATTTAAGAGCAAGATACGAAGATAATAATGGTCGTGGAAGTGTATTAAATGGTTCATGTATGAGTGGTAGAGAATGCCAAAACTTCTTTGGTATTTATACTAAAAACCCTAATCAGGTTAAAATGTGTATTTTAAAGAATGATAAGGGAGATAAGATAAAAGGTAGAGCTATTGTGTGGCAATTGGCTGAACCTGAAGGATATACTTTTATGGATAGAATTTATACACATCAAGATGCTGATGTAAATGTATTTGTAGAATATGCTAAACAAAATGGTTGGGTAACTAAACAACGTCAGACATATAGAGGAGATGCATTACTTTTACCTGATGGGAAAAAACGTGAAAATACAAATTTAAAAGTAGTATTGGATGATGTTGATTTTAATAGGTATCCATATATGGACACTTTTAGATATTTTTACCAAGATGAAAAGACATTATCAAATGTTCCACTTAGAGATTTGGGTGATGGTTGGACATTAAACGACACAGGTGGTTATTATGATGAGTATGATGAAGATTACGAACCAACATATGTAACTGATTGGAGAGGTGATGAAATATTAGAAGAAGATTCTGTGTGGTGTGATTATGAAGAAGTTCATTGTTTAAGAGACGAAGCAACATATATTAGTAAAGGTGAAAATGGTAGAGGTAAATACTTCCCACCAAATACAAAATTGTTAGTTTATTCAGAATATAGTGATTCTAAATATCATAAAGATGATTGTATTTATTCAGAGTTTATGAAAGATTGGGTATATAAAAGATATGCAGTTAAAATGTATTTTGACCAAAACAAAGAAAATTGGGTATGGGTTCACAAATTGACACTTCATGATGATATGGGTAAAATTGGTGATGATTATTTTGTAAATGATATATTATATAGAGACCAAGTTAAAAAAGATGGTAAGTTAGTACCAGGTGATTATCATTTTATTGATGATGAATTTGGAAAAGAAGGATTTGAAGATGAAGATGAATTCTTTGGTGATGTTCCAGATGGTGTACAATTAGATAAATAAAAAAAATATTATGAAGATTAGGAAATTTAACGAAAATAAAGAAGAATTAAATATAGATTCAATTATTAGATTTTGTAAAGAATATAATATTAATGATATTGATGAATTCGGTCGTAAATGTTTTTATGAAGGGAGAGAAATATATGAAGTTGACGAACATGGTAGCCCAATTTTTAGTTTCCCAACATATAACGGATATTTGAGATATTTAAATGGTGATGAACATGAAAAAAGAAAAATTTAAAAAATTATGGAACTTATAGAAAAAAATGCATTAGATTTAGCCGTTGAAAGTATTCAAGATAGAAAAGGTTATTCTATAATTGAAATCGTTAATGGAGTAGTAAAAATAATTAACTTCGACAATAAAGCGGAACTTAATAGAAACTTTGGAGTAAGCGGTGGTAAACTAGTACCAAGAAATAGGCTTGATAAAAATGAAGATAATAGTTATCTTTGTAGAATAGATGGTGAACAAGTTAATCTTAATATTGATAATCTCTACTTAGTTGTGAATGGTGGAGTAAAAATAAGAAATAATTAATATGAAAATTAAAAACTACTGAATATAAATTTGCAAATGAAGGTGAAGATGTTTTTGAATTTTATTATACAGATGTAAGAAAATAAAAAATCAATTAAAATAAAATAAAAAATGATATTAAAAGATTACAGAGGATTTGTAAACGAAAATGTTAAAGGTTTTGATTTTCAGAACCTTTTTTTACAATTAACAGAATACACTACTCCAGCAGGATATGAAGAAGATTTAGTACCGATTTTAAAAAAATATGTACCTAATTTACAAAAAGATAGTATAGGAAATTATTATACAGAAATTGGTAATAGTAAAACATTATTCACATCACATCTTGATACATTTTCTAAAACAAGAAGAAAGATTAATCATGTTATAGATGGTGATATGATTAAAACGGATGGCGAAACTGTTCTTGGTGGTGATAATAAGAACGGTGTAGTTATTCTATTATATATGATAACACAGAACGTCCCAGGGACATACTATTTCTTTATTGGTGAAGAATCAATTGTGAATGGTGTAGGTTGTTATGGTTCAACAAATGCTTTGTTACAAAATCCTGAATATTTTAAGAAATTTGATAAAGCAATTGCTTTTGATAGAAGAGGTAAAGGTTCATTTGTTAAAAGACAAGGTGGAAGATACTGTGCATCAGATGAATTTGCAGATGCAGTTATAGAAGAATTTGCTAAGAATGGTTTAGAATTCGGTAAAGATAATGCATATAGAACTGATTCAGCAATCTTTATGGATGTAATACCTGAAATAACAAATCTTTCATCAGGTGGTGTTTATGAACACACTTATATGGAGGGTACTGATATAAAATATGTTGAAGAAATTGCAAAGGCATCAATTAATATTGATTGGGATAATTTACCAATAGTAAGAGTTCCTGAAAAATTATCAAGTGAAATTGCAGAAGAAATAGAAATAACAGAAGAATTAACTAAAAATAGTAATGAAACATTTCTTAAAGTATCTAAATTAATGGGAGCAAAAGGATTTGTTTGTCTTAATAAAGATGATTTTCAACCAGGTGTTGTTATGATTTTTGATAAATTTTTAGAAGACAATGTTGTTAAACTTGTTATTAAAGGTAAAGGAATTAAATGTATTGAAGGACATGGTAAGATTGCTAAATTTAGAATGGGTAATTTTGAAGAGTTTAAAAAGAGACAAAAACTTAGAATTAGAAATTTATCAAGAGGTATATGGTTAGAATCAGCTAAGAAAATGGATTCCGATGGAATTTTATCAAATGATGAATTTATAAAAATACTTGATAGTTACGATCTTACATATGATGAATTCAAAGAATATATGGAAAATGAAGCTGAAGAAAAACAATATTTAGATTTTAAAGAAGATCATATTGAAATGGATATAAAAATTCTTCATCATGGACTTAAAAAGAAACAACAAGATCAAGAAAAGGTTCTTGGTGATAAAGTAACAGAAGCTGAAAAACAAAAAGAAATAGGAGAAACATTAAAAATTCTTAAAGGTTATGAAATATCTAATGTTAATAAAACTAGATTGTTAAAATTTATAGAAAATAATGATGATATTGCAAGATTTTTTGGTATTGAAATTTTTAATAAAGTTAATGGTAGTTGGGAAGGGCACACATGGGATAATGATATACTTAAAATTTTAAATAATAAACCACAAATTATTTATGATCGTAAATTAGATGTTGCTTATGAAAAGGGATATAAGGATTTTTCTGATGATAGTCAACCAAGTTTAGTAAAATCAACGGAAAAAGAAATTAGACAGAAAAAAATGGATAATTGGAATAAACGTATTAATAAATTTTAAAAATTATGGAAAAATATTTAAATGAAGCAATTCAACTAGAATTAAATGTTGCAAAATTGTATATGTTATTTTATATCAAATTAAAAATAAATTTTTGGTATGAATTATCAATTGAAGAATTTAATCATGCATCTTTATTGAAAACAGCAAAAACATTTTTAAATAATAATATTGATGTTTCTGATTTAGTAGATAAAACAATTACAAATCAAATAATTGAATTTAATAAATTATTTACAGATTTAGAAGAGGATTTTCTTAGTGATCCAACATTAGAAAAATCTAAAGAAATTGGTATATTTATTGAAAATTCAGCGGCCGAATCACATTATCAAAGTGTGATGAGTATAATAACTGATAGTAAAATTATGAAAATATTTCAACAATTAAATAAAGATGATAAAGATCATCTTCAGAAAATTCAAGAATTATAATCAAAAAAATTTAATTTTTATCTATTATTAATTTTTTTTTATTGTATATTTGCAATAAAATAAAATTATGGATTATATAATAGTATTAGTATTTATTTTATGTATTTTATTTATTTCTAGAATTCCACAAGGTATAACAAATATATTTGGATTAATAGGTAAATTTGTTGCATTATCTGGTAGGTTTTTAGGTTGGATAATTGGTATTATTCTTCTTATGTCAATTGTTATATATCTTATAACATCACTATTTTAAATAAATCTATATTTTTGAGAATTGTAATTTATATCCAAGTATAAAACTAAACCATCTGTTACTATTGTATTTGGTCCTGCTCCTACTCCCATTTTATATAAATCTATTTTTTAAAACATTATAATTTTGAAGAATTTCTGTTGATGATAAATTTCTATTATATTGTTTAACAATTGCAATTCGACCTTTAAATTTATAAGAATTAGTTTGTATTG
>Ga0114918_10002152_pt1 | contig 17698 bp, 24 predicted proteins | sample LantaG_FD_87015 | JGI IMG/M metagenome (GOLD analysis project Ga0114918, IMG submission 87015) | Deep subsurface microbial communities from Baltic Sea to uncover new lineages of life (NeLLi) - Landsort_02402 metaG | ecosystem: Environmental > Aquatic > Marine > Oceanic > Sediment | place... | reverse complement strand
GCTAACCACACGGTCCATTATCCCGGAACTGTCCTGTTTAATGGTTAACGGTAGAGCTACAAACTGAAGAAGCATTCGTAGGTACCATGACCTTTTTAACGTAGTCCCCGAAGCGGGGACTGAGCCTGGTTGAGCCATGCCTAGTGCAGAGCACTGGGCCAAAAATGAATAAATTTCGTGTGTACACGGATGTATTAGAAATTTATTCAAGCCGGGGACTCAACAATAGGGAAACAAGGTCCTGGATAGATCCAGGAATCTTTTCCGAGGAATGTTGTCTGACTCGCCAGTAAACAGGGAGCTGCTAAACCTTGCCAACAAACCGGGGCATTATTTCTCATGAGTTTGGTGGGATCTCTTACCCCGTAATTATCCTCTTCAGAACAGATAGAGATATGGTACAGAGTCAGATAGGCGACGTTCATGCCGCGGAAACCCTTTTCGTAAAGAGACAGAATTAAACATGATTCAAAGTTTTCTTGAAGCTTCTCAAATTGTTGGGTCATCCATTCCGACAGGTGTTCCCGGCTTCTTCATACTGGCAGTTTCTGAGGAACGACCGAAACCTTGAGGATTTTTCAAGGAAGTCTTCCGCTAGTCTTCCAACGTTGTCCGTCACTGTATTTACTCCCCCAAAAGTATCCTTTCCACCAATTGCCGAGATCAATAAAGGGGCAGAGGATCCAAGGTAAAGTAAATACCCTGCAAGAGGGTGGTAGAAAGAACAAAAGAACCAAAGAGAGTAAAATTATTATTGCCGCCCCGTAATTTGGGGCAAAATGTATGATTCTGGGATACGGGAGTCTTTTCTGAGTGTCCCAGACGACTCGGGCAAATACAAATCTAGTTTTGTCGGGCCACGGTTTTACCCAAAGGTGCCGTGGCCACCATCTTTTGGAGTCTCCGGTTTCGGTGGGGACCAGCAGAAGAACCCACCAAGACCATTCCATTATTTCATCCTAATTTCTTTGAGGGAGAAGTTCAAGCAGCTTCCTCTTCCGTTTGCCTTACTCTTTGCAAATATTTACAACTTACCTACGGACACAAAAAAAAGGAAAAGAGCCCCTCAGATGGTATTATTAATCGGCCGAAGAGGTTACGTGTACCGTTGAGGACCCGGGATGGGAGATCATAAAAAGGTTGGGAGACCCAGTAAGTATCCTTCGAGACTTACTGTTTTTGTCTCTCAGGACACCCATGAGATGGTGATGTGCCTCAAGGTTTTGTATAAGGAGAATTCCCCGGCCTTTTTAAGGAGAGTGATCCTGGCAGGAGTTTACTCTCTGTCCCACGATGCAGAGCAAGAGTTGGAAACCTTGAAAGCCTCTTTAAACAAATGGGAAAAAATTCTGGAGAAAGAACGGGAAGAACGTTGAGGAAAGGTTTTTCACGATAAAGGTTTTATTTTGTGCCCTCCTAGAAACTCTGTGGAGGGCTGTATAGATGAGTTCCAAGATTGCGAATAGATTAATTGTATCTTGCGGGAAAAATGAAAGGCTGAGAAGAGCTTGTTCTCCTCTCTTGAGGAAAATTGCTAAGAATCCGGTAGATCTGGCAGAGGTTTACCAAATTCCGGGGAGAGGATTAAAAAACCTCTCCGAAACCATAACTCTTGCCCAGTCCCCCGCTGCCGCCTCTACTCCTAGTGGGCAGGAGACGCAGCGCTTTGCGACCCTCGAGAAGAGTCAGATCACATTCGGTCGAAGGAAACGTTCCTCTTTCATCCCTTTCCTCCAAGAGATCCGGAAGTTGAATTCTGGTGCAAAGAGGGAAATTCGGGAATCTTTCGAAGAGCACCTTGAAGATCCGGAGGACCCGAGAGTTGCCAGAAAGTTTGTGCAAACGGCACTTAGTCACGGCATCTCCGTGCAAGCCATAGTGAATGTGGCAAAAACTTATGATATTTCTTCTCGAGGGCGTAGGGTTTTATCGGAAGCCATAAGAGAGTGGGTTGACGCTGGGAGAGGAGGTCCCTCCTCTCCCCTTCCGGAGGAAAAGAAATTCTTTCGGATTAGGGAAGTTCATGAATCTTTCGAAGAGTACCTTGAAGATCCGGATAGTCCGAGACTTGCCAGAAAGTTTGTGCGAACGGCGTTTCGCTATGGCTTCCCCATATCAGATATAATAAAGGTGGTGAAAACTCATAATATTTCTTCTCGAGGGCGTAGGGTTTTATCAGAAACCATAAACTCGGAGGCCTCCGGAGGCACCCCCGCTGCCTCCCCCGCTGCCTCCCCCGCTGCCTCCCCCGCTGCCTCCCCCACTCCTAGTGGGAAGTACCTTAAAGATCCGGAGGACCCGAGACTTGCCAGAAAGTTTGTGCAAACGGTACTTCGTCACGGCATCTCCGTGCAAGCCCTAGTGGATGCAGCAAAAACTTATAATATTTCTTCTCGAGGGCGTAGGGTTTTAGCGGAAGCCATAAAATCGGAGGTCTCCGGCGCCTCCCCCGGTGCCTCTCCCGCTGCCACCCCCACTCCTAGTGGGAACTTGAATTCTGGTGCAAGGGGGGAAATTCGGGAATCTTTCGAAGAGTACCTTAAAGATTCGGATAGCCCGAGAGTTGCCAGAAAGTTTGTGCAAACGGTACTTCGTCACGGCATCCCCGTGCGAGCCTTACGGGATGCAGCAAAAACTTATAATATTTCTTCTCGAGGGCGTAGGGTTTTAGCGGAAGCCATAAGAGAGTGGGTTGACGCTTCTTCTCCCAGGTCCACCACTCCAAGTAGGTCCCCTATTAAGGGGCTCTCAAGGCATATGGAAATTCTTATGGGGTATTGGAAAACTTACCCCAGAAAGGAGAAAGCTGCTAAAAGTATTATTCTCCAATCAGAGAAGGAAGGGATTTCTTACCGAGAGCTTCTCTCGATAGTCGAGGCTTATGAGATTCCTCGAGAGGGCCAGAGAATTTTGGCCGAAGCTCGCAGAAATCTAGCGATCTCTAGAAGATGACCAATATTATATCTTGAGAATTTAGCTAAATAATTTGACTCATATCTCCGACGCCCCCTGGGCCCAACCGTTTCTTGTTGGGTTTCAGAGCGTTGGCTCTTCTTATCTGAAATTGCCCTATTTTTTGATGGCCTGAAGGTAGAATTATGGACATTCCCCTTAGTGTCGGGGGTACACTTATACAGAGGTCCGTTCCGATTCTCCCTCGGAATAGGGTATTGACAGACTCAGGGCCAAAACCGGCCAAGATCTTTTGGAGGAAATGTAAATGGATATTCGTCTTCTAGTAATCGATCCTCAGAATTCTTTCTGTAGCCCCAACGGAAGTCTTTTCGTTCCAGGTGCCGATAAGGACATGGAACGGTTGGCCATCATGGTTGATCGTCTCCAGCCCAAGCTTACCGACATTTGTATTACGATGGACTCCCATCGGGTCGTGGACATCAGCCACCCTGGTTGGTGGAAAGACAGTTCTGGGAACAACCCCAACCCGTTCTCTGTGATCTCCGTGAAGGATCTGGAGGAAGGGGTCTGGACCACGTCTCTTCCGGGAGCCTTTCAAAGGAGTTTGAAGTATCTCAAGGCCCTTGAAGCTACTAATCGGTATCCCCATGTTATCTGGCCGGAGCACTGTCTGATCGGAGACACTGGTCACAACATCTACCCTGCCTTGGCAGAAGCCGTTCATCGATGGGAGCGGAAACGGTTTGCGGTGCCTACCATTGTGACAAAGGGTTCGAACCCTTGGACGGAGCACTTTAGTGCGGTGCAGGCAGAGGTGCCGGATCCTGAAGATCCCACCACGCAAGTAAACACCGAGTTCGTTCTGGCTTTGGAAGAGGCGGACATGATCATCTTGGCTGGGGAAGCCCGCAGTCATTGTCTAAGTAACAGCGTCCGAGACGTAGTTTCCAATTTTTCTGACCCAAAATACATCGAAAAATTGATTCTCTTGACGGATGCCACCAGTGATGTCCCAAGTTTTGAGTCTTATGGGGAGGATTTCCTGAAAGAAATGACCCAGAAGGGTATGAAAACCTCAACCACAGTCGACTTCCTGTCATGACTTAAATCCAAGTCGGCCTCTTGTCCTAAAAGATTAAACCCAAATAGGAGGGTAAAATGCCTGTTCTTGACCCCACGATGGAAAGTAAATCTCTCAAAGGTTCCCATTACGGCTTCTCGGCGGCCAAAATCAGTGAGCTGGGAGCATCCGAGTATACTCTGGTGACCATTATCGCTGACGTTAGTGGTAGCGTAAACGCTTTCCGACAGGATATTGAGGATTGCATCAAGGAGGTAATCCGATCCTGCCGTCGGTCCCCTCGGGCAGACAATCTGATGCTTCGATTCGTCCTTTTTGATACCCAGTTGAAAGAGGTTCACGGGTTCCGTCCCCTCTCCCAGTGCGATGTCGACTCCTATAACGGGAGCATTAAGATCGGTGGCATGACGGCCTTGTATGATGCCGCTTGCAACGCGGTGGATGCCGGGACCGCATATGCTAAGGATCTGACGGACCAGGATTTCGAGGTGAATGCCATTGTCTTCGTCATCACCGATGGGGCAGACAACGCTTCGACCTATACGATGAAAAGTGTGAAGGAGTCTTTGGGGAGAGCCGTGACCAGCGAGTCCCTGGAGTCCCTGGTCTCCATCCTGGTCGGGGTGAACGTGAGTGACCCTTCGATTGTTCAATACCTCAGTGATTTTTCTCAGACTGCGGAATTTACGCAGTATGTGGAGATTGCGAAGGCGGACGAGAAAACCTTGGCCCGATTGGCAGACTTTATCTCGAAGTCGGTCAGTTCCCAAAGCCAAGCTCTTGGTACAGGGGGGGCTTCCCAGAGTCTTTCATTTTAGGTGGTGGGTCATGAGTGATTCCCCAGAAAAAATGGTCACCTGTTACCTCTGTGGGGGAGACAAGGAAGTCTCCGGAGGTCACAACGGCCTGGAAACCTGCTGGGTATGTGACGGTTCGGGTCTGGTGACCACTCTGGAATATGAGAAGAACACTAATTCGTACCGACAGTGGGCTTCGAGGATGGGTGGGAGCATAGGTGCTCCAGGTAGGCAGAGAATCTCCGTCTACCTCTATGACCCGAAACAAAAGGAAGCCCTCGGACATCAGGGGTGGGAAGAGGTAGGTACGATTTATGGGGCCCATAAACGCTATGCCACGATTTTTGAGAAAGGAGAGGATTCCCTTGCTTTAGGGAACCCGAAAGGCACCCTCAAAAATTTACTGGCTAGAATTGAGGATTTTCCTTTGCGGGATGAAATTATCCGGATTCTGAAGCGCAAAGGCGTTTTGTAGGAATGTGAAATGACTCAAAAGGATTCGTTTTTTACAATCGGAAGCTCTCACAAAGTTTGCCAGGACTATGCTCTGTCAGGAGAAAAAGAAGGGGCAACTTACGCTCTTGTAGGGGACGGTTGCTCTTCTTCACCAAATACGGATGTGGGTGTTCGTATTCTTCTCCACCTTACGGAGCAAGGAATCGGTGGATTTGGGTTATCCGATGTTTTTATGGGTCTTTTTGAGTCCTCGAGGGAAATCGTTTCCAACATGGGACTTCCCGTCGAGTGCCTGGACTCGACTCTCCTCAGTGCTCGGTACACAGGGGAGGGTCAGGTCCAGGTAGAAGCTCTTGGTGATGGATTCATCGCGGCTCGCAGGAGGAGTGGGGGCTTTGACCTGTGGAAGATTTATTTTTCTAACAACTGCCCTAATTATCTAAGATACCTCTACGAATTCCCAGATACTCTTCATAATCTAGAGAGAACTGTGGTCTTCTGGGTTGAAGGTGAGTCCGAAAAAGTTTCTCATGAAAAACTTTCCCAGGAGAGTTATATTTATCGCCTTTCCCTGGACCCAAAGAAATATGATTTGATTTGTTTGTTGTCGGATGGGGCTGCTTCTTTTCAGGAGAAAAAGTCTAGGGAAACCAGCATTGCTTTCGAGGCACTCCGGGTAGAGAAGGTCATTGAACAAGTGCTCTCTGTAAAAGGAGCCCAAGGGGAGTTCTTGGTGAGGAGGTGTAACGCTTTTCTTAGGAAGTGGTGTCAGAAGAAGAATTGGTCACACACCGATGATTTCTCTACCTCCGCTCTTTTCCTGGAGTAACCAATTATGGATGTTTATACTCCCCAGAGAACCAAAATTTCCCTCTCTAAGAGAGATTTTGTATGTCAGGGAGGAGAAGCCCGAGTTTTTGCAAAGGGCCCCTCTGCCTACAAAGTATACCTAGACCCTAAGAAAGCGATCCAATCGGCAAAAATTGGTGAGTTGTCCAAGATCTCCAACTCTCAAGTCATCAAACCAGAGGAACATATTTGTGACTCGAAGGGTCTCATAGTGGGATATCGCATGCCTTTTGTGAGGCATGCTGAATCAATTTGTAGGCTTTTCACCCGAGCATTCAAAGACCGAAACAATATTGGTCCCGACATTATCCAGAACCTTGTCCTTCAAATTAGGCGGGGAGTGGAAGATGTTCATCGGTCCGGAAGTCTAATTGTAGATCTCAATGAGATGAACCTGTTGGTAGACCATAACTTCAAACAGGTATACTTTATTGATGTGGATAGCTATCAAACTGTAAGTTTCCCTGCTACAGCTTTGATGCCCAGTGTCCGGGACTGGAGTTGTAAACTGGGAGATTTTACAGAAAATAGTGATTGGTTCTCTTTTGCTATCGTAACTTTTCAGCTTTTTGTGGGAATCCATCCCTATAAGGGTAAGCATACAAAGGTTAAAGGTCTGGAAGAAAGGATGAAGAAGGGAGTTTCCGTTTTCAATCCGGAAGTAGGTACCCCGAAGGTATGTTATCCCTTTTCTGTAATCCCCCCGATTTATCTGGATTGGTATAAAGGGGTTCTTGAGAAAGGTAAAAGATGTGCTCCCCCCCTCGATTTCCATGGTGCAGCGATCATTGTCCCCTCTATTCAGAGGATCCCAGTTTCAGGGAAAGCTATTCTGATTTCAGATTTCGAGAGTTTTTCGGAGATCATTCGTGGGATTGAGATGTTCCCGGAGGGTCTGGTTACGTGGACAGATAACAATGTCTATCTAGATCAGGTTCGGATAGCGTTGCCACCAAGAGGAGTGTCCTGTTTTGGGAGAACGAAAGGGAAGCACACTCCGGTTGGGGCTCGGATTGAGAAGGGGAAATTGGTCCTGCATACCCTTTACAACCCCAAAGAAATTGAAACCTTGATAGAAGCAACAAAGGTAGTTTCTTATCAGGGTCGTTTGTACGTCCAGAGTCAGGATCGGATTTCTCAGGTAGCTCTGATGGAGATGGGGGGCACTCTGGTCCCTTCTTTGAAAGTGGCTTCAAATATCCTCCCACATGCGACTCAGTTGTTCCCCGGGGTCGTGATACAAAATCTTTTGGGTTCAACTTTTGTTTCTTTATACCCCGCAGAGGGTCACTCTCATCAGGTGCGGGTAGAGGAGCTGGATGGTCGAAAGATCATTGAGGCAAAATTGGATAAGAATGTCCTCATGGTGATGACCTCGAAGAAGGGAGTATATGATCGGTTTATCCTCAAGTTTGAGGAAGACTTTCTTCTTTATGATGTCCGAAAGATTAGGGATGTCGCCCTGTCGGGGTTGAATTTTGTGGTCCTGGATCGAGGGATCTGCATCTGTCTGACAGAGGATGAAGAGATCGAAGTGTTTTCTGCTAGCCGTGGGTCAACGAAGGTCCGGGTGATCAAAGATTCGGCTATTGGGAACGATATGTCTCTGTTCAAGAAAGGAGATGCCGTTCTTTTTCCAAAGGGAGATAAGATATTTAGGTTAAGATTATCCTGATCGAGTATAGTGGGGGGCCAGAACTAATTCACAGGTTTTTTTTATGGCTGACCCAGAAAAACCTTGGCATTTATATGTTTTAAGATGCCAGGGGGGGACCCTGTATACGGGGATTGCAGTCTCTGTAGAGAAAAGGGTGCACGATCATAATTTCACAAAAAAAGGGGCCCGGTATACTAAAACACGTAGACCTGTGGAACTTCTCTTTTCTTGGAAACTCGATAATCGTTCTTTAGCTATGAAGGCTGAGAGGCGATTCAAGAAGCTTTCTCGGGCCCGGAAATTTGAGGCCACTGAAACCGGGACTCTTCCTTTTTCCGTCGAGGAAATCTGAGACATGGCAAAGTTTTACATTTGCACTTCTCTGAAACGAAAAAAAGAACACAACATTGTCAGGGATATCTTAGTTGAAGGAGGTCACGAAATAACTCATGACTGGTCCAAGATCCCTGATCTTGATGTGCTGTGGAAAAGGGAAAGGAAAATAAGCTGTCTTCAAGAGCAGAATAAGGCCGTAGCGGATTCCGATTTTGTAGTTGTCCTGCTTCCGGGAGGACGTGGTACCCATTGCGGATTGGGAGTCGCTTCCTACCTCGAGAAGCCGACGTTTATCCATGCCTACGAAGATTGGGACATGGAAAATTCTTTGTTCTATTGGCACGGGGGGGCTCGTCATTTAATGAGGATGCCAATATATACTTTTGCCCACCAGATCTGCCATATCCTAGAGATTGAAGAAAAGTCCAGGATCCGGAAGGTAGGAGAGATCCAACCTTCCCTTTAATTGTCCTTCCAATTGCCCTGGTCCCAGCAGTCTCCTGAAGCCCTTTACAACTATGGGGCAATTCTAGCTAAACAATAGCGATGAAAGTGTTTCCCTGGAAGGGGCTTATTGTGACCACTATTTTTTCTTCGACTTAATTTTCACCTCGAGACGGTCTCCCTCTTTGACATTCTCAGGGAGTTCTTTGACCGGGAAGTCTACCATCTCGTCTCCGACTTCGAGGACGGCGTAGTCCCCTTCGATCCTATCAACAGTAATCGTCATTTAGGTCTCTCCTTTGGTTTGGAACGGAATTCACTTAATCATCCTACTCCATCCGAGGAAATATAGTCCCTATAAATCCATCTATGATGGGACGAAGAATTAACCGAAGCTTTTGGAGAAAAAAATGCCTCGAATCCTGACCGCAAATGAAAAGAAGACCTTGATTAAAGCTGCTCTTGTACATCCTGAATTGCAGCGACCAGTCCTGAAAGTCATCAAAAAGCAAGCCGGAACATGGCTAATCAATCCTTTGGATCCAGCTAATCCCAGAGAAGGGGCGAAAGGAAACCCCATGTATCACAATGACGGGAACGCGGATTATGTAGATAAGCAAGTCGACAAAATTAACCGAATGTACAAGTTTAAATGGGGCCGAAAAATGAAACCCGAAGAGTTGCTCCTACTCTTCAAAATGGCCATCCTGGAAGTCGGAAAAGGTTTGAAGTCCCAGGGCAAAAAACTTATTGCAGCAGAGAAATCCGAGGAGGTTACCAAGCAGGATATGGACCGAATCAAAAAGGGAGAGATTTGGTGGACCCCTAAAAGGAAAACCTCCCCCCTCCCAGGCACTAAAGTTGAACCTTTCAACCAAGAAGTCGGGGGGCTTATTCTCGGCAACAAGCCCTTGGAGATTATGAGAGAAACTCTGTGGGCACTCCGCAGACGAATAAAAACCGACCTTGGTAGAGACCCTTTCCTCCAAGAACTAGAATATGCAATTCAGTTTAGTACTGGAATCGGTGATAGGCCCCACGACAAAGAACTTTTCGTAGATGATCAGGTCCTCATTGAAGAGGCTGGGGAATTCTAAATCTGGTCAGTTTCTTTGAATGGTGATTTAATTTGAATGGTGATGGTTTAAGAGGCCCTTTCTCAGAGTAGGACTGAGAAAGGGCCTTTCTTTGGTGGGTTCTATGATTCGTAATAATTATATGGGCCCTCACAAGATGGCTGCCGAATTCCTGGCGGAACATAAGATGGTTTTCCCTAACAATAAAGGAAGTTACAGGAGATGTCACACGGGGGGCCAGCTGGAAGGAGAGTTTGAGCTGGCGGATAATTTTGAGGGGGCTGAATGCCCAATTTGCGGAGCCGAAATTGGGCAACAGTGCAGCATAAATGATCCCGATGAAGAAGGCGGGCTACCTTTACCGGAAATCGGACCTGAGTCCCAACTGTCACGGGAATGTTTCGAAATCTTTCCCTAGAAAGAGTAAACCATTCAGAGCAGGTTCCGTAAGATCAACATATTCATCGATTTATAAGAGTGAGAGAGAGAGTCGTTATGGATTTACCAAAGGCGGAAGATTTGGTCTCTTGTGGGGATTTAGAGTATCTGGAGAACCTTACCAGGTTGCTGAATAGGGCCGGTTTCGGTTTTTCGGGAGTCTTTGTAGAGGGTCTCACATCTCAGGAAGCTTTGACTATTGGTAAAAGACAGGGTCCCCATACAGGCACCCGCCGAGTGGCTTGTGGTGATCCAGAGAGGGCTCATCTCTATGCTCGATTAGTAGACAAAGGCCCACGAGAAGACACTCGCCTTGCGGCCTGTAAAGAACCTTATTGGGCTCTCCAATATGCTCAAGATGTAGATAAAGGTCCCCATGAGATCACTCGCCTCGCGGCTTGTGGACACCCGGGTTGGGCCTTGAGGTATGCTTCTACTGTAGATAAAGGTCCCCGGGACGACACCCGCCTCGCGGCTTGTGGTGATCCAGAGCGGGCTTATTGGTATGCTCTGGATGTGGATCAAGTGTCCAGAAAGGATACTCGCCGAGTAGCCTGTGGTGATTTAGAGTGGGCTTATTATTATGCTCGATATGTAGACAAAGGGTTTCACGAAGAAACTTGGGCTTCCGTACGGGGAACTGAATGGGAAAACGAATACCGGACCAAAATTAGATTCCCGGGAACTTGAGTGTTTGTTTTTTCGTGGGAAAGGAGTCGTTATGGATTTGCCTAAGATTGAGGATTTGGCTTCTTGCGGAGATGAGGAATATTTGGAGGCTCTTGCCCGGCTGCTGAATAGGGCCGGTTTCGGTTTTTCGGGAGTCTTTGTGGGGGACCTTACTCCTAAAGAAGCCGTAATTATTGGTAAACGAAAAGGCCCCCATGGAGTCACTCGCCTTGCAGCTTGTGGAGACCCTTATTCAGCTCTTCGATATGCCCAATTTGTAGACAGAGGTCCCCGGGATGACACTCGCCTTGCGGCTTGTGAGACCACTTATTATGCTTACCAATATGCTCGATATGTGGACAAAGATCCTCGAGAGGACACTCGCCAAGTGGCTTGTGGACACCCTCATTATGCTTACCGATATGCTTGGGATGTTGACGAGGGTCCCCGGGAGGACACCCGCCAAGCGGCGTGTGGTGACCCTGAACATGCTTACCGATATGCTCGGGATGTTGATGAAGGTTCCCGTGAGGACACTCGCCAAGCGGCTTGTGGTGACCCTGAATGGGCTTACCGATATGCTCGGGAGGTTGATAAGGGGTTCCATGAGGAAACTTGGGCCTCCGTACAGGGAACTTACTGGGAAAAATTTTACCCGGTTGCTGAATAGGGCCGAATTCGGATCTTCGGGGAAAACTCTCTAGAGAGAAAATTATTGGTCCCATAGTGGCCTCAACATTGGAGAAGTTTATGAAAGCAACATCACTCTCTATTAACCTTGCCGGGGGATGCAACGCTAAGTGTCCCTTTTGTATCTCTAGCTCCACCTGGAAAACAGGAGTTCATGATAATAAAAAACTAGAAAAGGCTCTCCCCAAAGCTCTTGCCTATGCCCGGTACCATAGTGTGGATACGGTTCTGATTACCGGATCCGGTGAGCCCACTCTTCACAAGGATCTTCTTTTCCGCATTGCCAAAGAGACCCGGAATTTGGGGATCCCTGCCATTGAGGTTCAGACGAACGGGGCTCTTCTCGAGAAAGACCCGGGCATTTTGTCCGGCTTCTATTTCAATGGGGTCACCACGGTAGCCCTTTCGATTTCCTCCACGGACCCGGGACGGAGTGCAGAGCTGATGGGAATCGATGTAAATTATCTTACGTTAGCAAAACAGATTGATGAGATGGGGTTCCTTTGTCGAATTTCCCTGAATCTTACTAGGGGAGACCAGTTCCTTACACACCCGGAAAGTCTGAGGGAATATGCTCATATCTTGAAGGGGGCGGGTGTCCGACAATTGACTTTTCGCCAGTTGGGTTTTCCAGAGGTCCCGGAAGAGACCAAATCCTCCTCTGAAAAAATCAAATGGATTGAGCAGAATGGTTTCGGTCTGTTCAGTGATCTTAGTGAAACGGTCAGAAGTTGCGGATCTTTTTTGAGATCCCTTTCCTACGGAGCCGAAGTCTTCGACTTTGAAGGTCTCAGTGTGGTGCCTACTACCTGTATGACTGAAAAAACAAATGGAGAAGAAATCCGGAGCTTTATCCTTCAACCTGATGGTCACATTTATCACTCTTGGAATTATAGGGGGAGCATTCTCCTGTAAACTATCAGGAACTGAAGCCCTATACCTTTTGCCTCGGGGAGCGTCACCAGGTCTTGAGAATAAACGATACGAGAACACTTTCCGGGAGACGGAAAACGATTCGTGGTGAAAAGCTCTTCACACAAACCAAAGGAAGACCTTTTTCTCACTTCAACATAGTCCACGAAACTATTCTTACCTGAATGGGTGATCCTTCTTTGCTTAATTATCCTTTTATCCTTTGGTAGGACAGGGGACTGGCGGCGACGACAAATCATAGGACATGCAGATAATGGAACCACAACAGCGCCTCAATCAGTGGCTCTCCAGCACGGCCCTGCCCCGGCCCGAACCCGAGTTCGCCCCCTTGCGCTACCTCGGGACGGTGTTGCAGGCGCTCTGGGCGTGCGAAATGCACCTGCGAGAGTACGACTCCGAGGGGACCCGGGAACGCATCAAAAAGCTGATTCTGGCCCACATCGAGGATCGTGATCCAGCCGTCCGCAAGGCACGGCTGGAGCGGCTCCGGAATGCTTGTTCCAAATTCGGGCACGTCCTGAAGGTCATCGAGAGCGATTGACGACGGAACGAAGCTTGAAGAAAGGAAAACGGCTCTCTAGAAAGAGACGAAAATGAGAAACGTGACCTCAGGTGAAAAAGACAAAGTTCTTCGGAAAATCGCAGTAGCCCTATCGAAAAAGTTTTCCGGGTGGGCTAAAAGCCTCAACTCAAGATACCGCTTCCGCTCGTATTCGGATGTCAAACATGGTCTTGGATTGTTTATCAAAGGCAGAGAGGTGGGGTGGCCTGCTCCGTACAATGATATCAAGGTGATCGTGGAGTTCCGACCTTCGATGACAGCCTCCGCCGGCACAGAATTCGAAGGAGGCAAAGCTAGCTCCACCCTAGTGCTCGGGACCCCATACCCCCCGACGGAGGAACTGGCAGAGAGCTTGCAGCGTGTCTACAAGGCGCAGAAGGCCGGGAGGGAGCCGGACGAGTACGACATCAACTTTCTGAAGGCCTTTATCATGAACGTGTCCCGCGAGGAATTTATGGTTCATGAGCTGACGCACCTCGTCGACAATATTCGGATTGGACCCAGAGCACAGAAGATTTTTCGCCCATACGCGGACAAACAATCCTATATAAACAGCCCACTGGAGATGAATGCCTTTTTTCAGCAGGCGGCGTCCAAAGTAGACAAACACTTCGAGTTTGTCTTAGATCACGGAGACGCGCAGGATATTAAATACGAGATCCTTCGGGAACCGCTCAGAGGATACACAAAGTTTTTCCTGCAGAATCTCCATCCGGGTGTCTGGGACAACCTCACCCAGGCGAATCGCCATCGATTCCTGAAGCGTATTGCTGGATCGTACAAGGAGCTGCAAGCCGCGGCGAGGGAACGTATGCGTAAATTGCAGGGTGGCCGTTCCTGAAGGTGGCCTCAGGATTTGGGGGCGCCTTCAGTCAGAGTGAGGATTTCCCGGACCGTCTCCTTTACCCAGAAGAGGTTTTCTATGTGGGGGGAGAGAAGTCGAGCCGAGTTCTTTCGGAACTCCCCTGGGAGGCTGAGAAGATAGGCAACGAGGGGGAGATCCCATTCGGGGCTAAATTTTTTAGCCTTCTTAGAAAGAGCTTCACAGAGACCTTTTATTTTTCTCTCAACTTTTTCCCTGTTTTCCACAAGACGGGAAACTTCTTTTGTCAGCTTCTGAACGATCAGTTTCTCAAAAAGATATGTTTTGATTTGGTTAAGAGAGGATCCCCCTTTGATTTGAGGGAAACTCTGAGGGAAAATCTGGTCGATTTGAGGGAAAATCTGATCGATAGTTTCCCATTTTTCCCAGAGATTGCATCCCTTACAGTAAAGAGCATGCTGGAGAACGCAGCAATCGAAACAGATCCAGGTCCCTGACATGGATCCATCTTCCTGGTGCTGGACGTAGATCTCTTCCCGCTCACAGTATCCACAGCAGCCCTTGTCCTCTGTGTAGTAGGACCCCCACCGGAAGATGCCTGTACCTTCACAGTGGGGGCAATTGGAAAGGCATTCCTCACAGGGTTCCTCTTCCCCACAATTTTCACACCAATCCACGTAATCCTCGCAGAAAGGACATGGGACCTCGTGATCAGGGAGAACTCCTTCTATATTAGGCATTTCCTTGGTCCCCATTGAGGTCTATCTGAGCCTGGATCTTACCCCCGGTAGCCGTAACCTCAATGTCCAAATTGAACATGCCAGCAGATTTGAGAACCTTTTCTAGAACTTTTTTGGTGACTGTTTGCATCCTGAGATCCAGGGATGGATCACCGAGTTTTTCAAAGACATAATTGACGAGGATTTCGGGGATAGCTTCCTCTGCCTCTTTTTTCTCAGCAAAGCGTCCCGTTCTCTGGTGATAGGATTTAGCCCATTTCACAAAACGGATCTCAATCTCCTCTTCGTTGTTCTTAATCAGTTCGATGGCTTTTTGGGGGTCAGGAATTGAAATCATACTATTCCTCCTTTTCTCCAGCATTGATATTTGGTTTCGATTGCTTTTTCTTTATTTATAGTTTCTTGGAATTCCCAGAAAAAACTTTTTGCAGCATTTATTGACAGGTAAAGAATCGGGTCTCTCCTCAGTAAATCTCTTCCTTCTTTTGAGGCGGAAAGCTGTTGGCAGATCTGATAAAGAATTCCCCTGTACTCTATTTCTCTTTTTTCTTGCCTGAAACTCATTGTGTAGACCGTTTCCTCAATTCCAGAGGACCCAAGATTTTCCGGGTCGGTATGAGTCGCTCCCGTAAGACTTGGGTTTTCGGGGACCGTTCTTCCATTAGGAGATGGTCAGGTTCCAGTTCATACGGGGACCGTTCCTCTAGAGGCACTACCCGATTTCCGGAAGGTTTTTCGGCTATAGAAGCGAGCGGGAAAACTCCGGGACTTGCCCCGGGGAGCATCACTTATTCTTTTTCTTGGCCGTCGAGTGAATCTTATCGGCTAAATAAAGGAGATGGGTAGCCTTTTCCCTTTTTTTCGTGGAAGGGTCTTTTTGCATTTTTTTTAAGTAACTTAAAACTTTTGGATTAGTGAGGGCCTGGAGAATCCTTTTTCTTTTCTCACCAGTCTCGAGGTTCTTTTTATTCTTGAATTTCAGGAATTTTTTGTAGTAACTATCAACTATGGGATCCTTCCTCGGATTTTTTTTATCCTCCCGGAGATATCCGATATATGTTCTTAGAAGAATCTTTTTTTTAGGTGATTTTCTATTCGGGTTTGGAATATAAACTCTTCTTTTAATGATGGCGGTGATAAAATGTTCCCAATCCCCTTTTCTCTCATTATTTCCCATTTAGTCCCCCTAAAATCAACTCAATAGGTTCTTGTAGGAGAGGTCCTTATAGGAGAAAAATTTTTCCCTGTCACATTTTTTCTTTTTCCTCGTTGACAGGGTAGAAACACCCGTGCTAGAAAAGCACGTAGGAGAACGGAGAAGACAATGTTGAATCTCAGACAATCACATAGGCATCACTGGCATTACCAGGGGGGCCTTGTGTGACCTGAGAACCTTTCTCCACGCAATGACCCTCCCAGGCACAATGCCCCGGAGGGTTTTTTCGTTTCTTCTCTTGAAAATTCTGGGATGAGAGAGATAGCTTCTTTCTTTTGAAAAAAGAGCGTTGAAACAAACAGGTGTCTTTGATAATCAAATAAAAGTATTTGGAGGGTACCGCTTAGGCAGCAAACTAGCCTTGAAAGCTAGGGCGGGCGTAGAAACCTGGAGGTTCGATTCCTCTACCCTCCTTCGGCACGTAGCTCAATGGTAGAGCGCGAGATTGTGATTCTCGAGGTTAGGGATTCGAATTCCCTCGTGCCGCCCAAGGTCTCGAAAGGAATCTCGGCCCATAAAACCAAAACCGGAAGATGGCGGTTTGAAATCGTAGATAAAAAAGACTGGGAAATCCCCGAGGCCAAAAAAGGTTTGCCTATCGGGCTCTTCAGACGAATCTAGGGCGGAAAACCCAGATAAAGAAAGTTAATTCAGCGTATACGTCACAGGAGTGTCCCTCCTGTGGGTACATTCACCGTGGAAACCGCCACGGGACAAGATTCGTCTGCCGTTCGTGCGGACGAAGGGCTCACGCGGATTGGGTGGGAGCGAGTGGTATTCTCAGACGTTCTGAGGATAAAGATATCTCTTGTGCCGATCACCCACGAGTCGTGAAACGGATCCTGAGAGAGCGATTTTCTCTTCGGAGAAACAGTTCTTTGGGAGCCGGGAGGAGTAGCCCACCTCCATCCGCGCCTTTACCGTTAGGCCGGAGGTTTACTACCGAGGTAATCCCGAAAGGGGAGATCGGCACAGCCTCTAACTCAAGTTGACCCAGATTTACCTAGGTTTTGAGGAACGGTAGAAGGAAGGTAGAAACCTGAAGGAGGGGAAATGTCCGAGAAAACTTTGAGGGAGACTTCGAACTACACGGTGATGGAAAATGATTATGGCCTCTGGGTAATCGGTCCGATTCCGATTGATTTTTTTGTGAAGCTGATGGAGGCATATCCCGAATACGAATTGCTCGCCCCCAATATCGCAAACAAACTCGGGGCCTCTATTGCCGTTACTACAAAAGAAAACCTGGGTCCATGGACAGAAGCTCTGTCTCCGGACCCTCTCGGTGTGGAGCCCGCTCTAGAGGAGCGGATTAACTTTTGGCACCGGTCCCTGGACAAGGGAGCCTCTTCCATAAGTATGTGGAAGGTTCTTTCTAAGGTTTTTTCTGGAGAGTCTTCTGAAGAGATCTATATTCCATATGACAGTGCCGATTTCGGTCGCTGTGTCCGGCTCCTCGACCTTATCCCAGAGTGGAAGCCTCGTTTGTCAGAAGTGGCTGAAATTTCTTCCCAGTGGAAGCTGATTATCGATAATTGGGAAGAGCTAGAGAACCGGTATCGGGCTGGGGAAAAGTTCTCAATTCAGGGTGGTGTTCCGGAATCCTATTCGCCGTGAGGAACTCGAGATATGACAACCGCTGACGCTGATCACGGACGCCGAAATTCGGGTTCAACTCCTGATGAGACTGTGATTAGTGAGGTCCCGTAGTTCAATTGGACAGAGCGCGACCCTCCGGAGGTCGAAATTCAGGTTCGAACCCTGACGGGACTGTGATACGACGAAATCCGCTTACAAAAGGCGATGGCGGACGAACGGCTAATTGGAATCTTCTGAAAGAAGAGCGTTGAAATAAGTCTCGGGCGGCTCATCGGAGTCTGATAAGACATGAATAGGGACCTGGAAAGACTATTACGCAGAGCCCTCGAAGGGGATGTCGAAGTATACGAGGCCCTCATCAAGGCCTTGATGCGCAGGGGTGCGGGTATCCTACCGCCCGAGGCCAACCTTCTTGG
>Ga0114918_10002151_pt1 | contig 17709 bp, 22 predicted proteins | sample LantaG_FD_87015 | JGI IMG/M metagenome (GOLD analysis project Ga0114918, IMG submission 87015) | Deep subsurface microbial communities from Baltic Sea to uncover new lineages of life (NeLLi) - Landsort_02402 metaG | ecosystem: Environmental > Aquatic > Marine > Oceanic > Sediment | place... | reverse complement strand
TCCACCTTTCATTTTTTTTAGGGTTTTAATGGTATTATCATAATCATTTAATACAGAGTTATTAAAATCCTCTGGATTATCAATTATATAACCTAAATTAGCCATTTCTGTTAAAAATGTTATTTTTTTCTTCTTATCTGTTTCTTTTGTTTCTTCATTAAAAGGAAGAATTCTTAATCTATTTATAAAAATTTCTAACAGCATTTTACTTATAACCTCTTGATATTTAAAAAGTTAATTCAAAATTAAATATTTACTAATTATCATTATAACAATAACTCTTTCACTTTCAAGAAAAAAATTATTTTATTCAAAATCTAATAAATTATATCTATTAATTTTTTCTTCTTCAATATTATTATTTTTTCTTAATATTAATAATTCGTCATCGTTAAATCTAGCGTTTTTATTTTCTAAATAATCTTCTTTTTTTATAAGAGCTTCGACGCGTACTGTTCCGGATTGGATAGTTATCTGTGTTATTCTACAAAAATAAACATTTTTATTATCGTTACACCATCTAACTCTTATATTTTTATTTCTAGGAAAAAAATGACTTAAATTAATATTCTTTATAATATTAGGATGTGTAATTGCGTGTATGACATAATTATCATTTGTTTCTATTTGTCCTAAAGGAATAATTATATTTTCCATAGCAATCATATCTCCATAAATAGATATAAAGGAATTAGGATAACATCCTCCTCCATAACTCGCAATATTATTTAAAATAGTAATTTTTTCATTTTTTTTCGCGGAAAAATTATTTTATTCAAAATCTAATAATTGAAATCTATTTATTTTATTTATATTATAATAATATAAAGAATTACTATCAGATATATGAATATTAGGGTTATTTAAAAAAGCATCATATTCTTTATGTGGTTTTTCATCAGGAGAGGGATCATTACTTATTACAATTCTTTCATTTGATAAAAAAAATCGAAGATGTTCTTCTAAAGGAAGATTAGAACATATATTTTTAACTAAAATAATACAATTAATATAATTAGCTTCAATATTATAAAAATAAATATCATTTTTCCAAAATTTGTTATTTATATAAAAATATACTTTAGTCATTATTTTTTGTTCATAAAAAAGACATTGTTATAGAGGATGAAAATGCAAATATTATAATGTTTGATTTTTAATAATCCATTTCATATATTCTATGGCTTTTGGGTCTCCCATTTCTTTTCCTTCAGCTTCAGAAAGTTTAACACAAGGAATATTATTTACACTCCATAATTTTATCACCATATTAAGAGGAGGTGATTTTTCCCCAAAATCTCCTGTTAAATGAGTGCCAATTCCAAAGCTACATTGGATTTTTTCTTCACAGTAATTTTTAATTTGTATAGCTTTTTTTACATCTAAACTATCACTAAAAATAATAGTTTTTTCTTTAGGATTTATGTTCATTTTTTTATAATGATTTATAATTCTATCTGTATATTCAAAAGGACATCCGCTATCTTGTCTTGTGGCTTTAAACAAGATAGATTGCTTTCTATTAAAATCTTGTAAGAAAGCAGATACCCCTATTGTATCTGACAAAGCTGTTCCTATTTCTACATTAGGATATACTTTTATCCAATTTTCCATAGCATAATAATTACAATGGTTATAACTATTTAAAACTTGGGCAGCTTGAATTTGTTCATGTGGAACTGATCCAAAACATTGAATATTATATTTTTTAGCAAAATAAACATTTGAAGTTCCTAAAAAAGTGCTATTATTGTTATTTTTGGCATAATTACAAAAACTAGAAATAACAACCTCTTGAGTAAATATATCTCTTCTTCTTCTTGTTCCAAATTCTATAAATTGACATCCTGCTTCAGAAAGTGCTGTAATTTTATTATCTGCCAATTCCCGTTGCCCCACATGACTCCATATAGGGTGTATTTTAAAATATAATTCGCTAATTATAGACATTAAAACTATTTCGAAAAGAACGACTTCACACCATTTTCCGTTAATTATTAAATCTAAATTATTATCTTTTGTTAATTTTATAGTAACATTTTTAGGATTATATTTAAAATTTTTCAAATATTCAAAAAAGGTAGGGGGAAAATAAGAAAAAGTATTTTTCATCCAAACATATTCTTCCTGTGTTAAAGAAAGAGTATTTAATGAATTTATTTGATTTTGAAGTTCTTTAAGAAATTCTGGAGAAAAGCTTTGTTCCCCTCTGTTTTTAAATCTATATTCTACTTTTTCTTCAGGGAACAAAGTCAGAGCATAATTCATAACTGAAAATTTATAAATATCATTATCTAATATACTATTTATTATTTGATTCATGTTTTTTCTTCTTTCTTATTCTATTAGGCGGCACGCTAAAGATATTAATATTATAGTTAAATAAATTATCAAGCCTATACTAATTATTTTTGAAAATATTTTATTTATTTTATGTTTTTTGGGCAATTTTATTAAAAATATCGTTCCAATTAATAATATAATTAAATATATTATTGCAAAAGAGTAACTTATGATATGGGATACTGTTGGGGATGAAGTCGTAAACTCCCGTATTAAACAAATAATAATTCCAACCAAAGATATAACGAGGTATTGAGGAAATATTTTTTTTATTATTATGTCAATTTTAGAATTTTCTTTAAATATCATTAATCTTATTATATCAAAAACCATAAAACAGATTAGTGATATTATAATAAACATAGATATATTTGATGGGTTCATGTTTTTTTCTTCTTTCTTATTTTTGAAAAATATAGAATAAACTCCATATGTAGCAGGAGATAATGCTTGATATACAAAAAATAAGGCTTATTGGAATTATTATAGCAAATATTTTATTTATTATAGAATAGAGGTCATATCTTTTTAAACAAATAACACTTATTTTACATAAGCCTCCAAATAATGTAACGAGTATAATTATTATAATATATAGTAATATTGGTGTCATAATTTTTTCTTTCTTTATTCAAAATCTAATAATTGGTATCTATTAATTTTTCCATATTTTAATTCATTATAAAATTGTTGAGATATTATCTCTTTCTCTAACATATAATATAAATCTAATTTATTTTTAAATTCTTCAATAAAATTTTCAGATAAATTTTGTTTCCAGGATATGTGTTTCCAATTTACTTTATTTTTATATTTCCTTATAAAATTTTCAGATAAAATTTGATACCAAGAGATTTCATTCCAATATACCTTATCTTTAAACTCTTTTATAAAATTTTCTGATAAATCTTGTTGATATTTAGATATCCATTCCCAGTCTAATTTGTCTTTAAATTCTCTTATAAAATCTTCAGATAATTTTTGGAACTGAGATATCCATTCCCAGTCTAATTTATCTTGAAATTCTCTAATAAAATCTTCTGACGGCTTAAGATTAATAGAAAGATAAGTCCAATTAATTTCATTAATATCAAATAAATGACATTTTTCTAATATCTTTTTTAATTCTATTTTTACTGATTCTCTCATAATTTTCCCCATTATATAACTTTTTTTTTCACTTTCAAGAAAAATATTGAAAAGTGAAAGAGATTTAATTAAAAATGTAATTGTATTTTGGTTTTTTAAAAGGATAATATAAATGTCTAACAATATAAATCATTTTCCATTATGGGTCAAATATAAAAATTCCCAAGATGAAAGTGAAAAGAAAAAAATAAAACAAGAATTAGTGAAACTTTATTATCCTTTAGTAAATAGAATAGCGTATAAATTAGCCCCAAAACTTAACTGGAAAGTTTCTGTAGATGAATTAACCTCTTTTGGCATTGATGGTCTATATATAGCAATTGATAAATTTGATTTAGAAAGAAAAATTAAATTCGAAAGTTATGCTCCTATAAGGATATATGGCTCTATGATAGATTGTTTAAGAAAGGAAGATAGAGTCCCTAGAACTGTAAGAATTAATAGTAATAAATATGAAGAAATAAAAAATAAATTAGAATCCAAAAAAGGAAATAAAGCATTAGATAATGAAATATTAAAAATAATGGGAATAACAGAAAAAGAGTATTTAAAAAATATGAAAAAATATAACCCTGTCTCTTTTTCTAGTATAGATAATATTAATGTATCTAATATTAATGGAGAAAATGATTGTCTTCATAATGATCAAAATTCAAATCTTATAGATACAGCAGCTAAAACCCCAGATAGTACATTAATACGAAAAGAATTTTTTAATAAATTATTAGGAAAAAATTTTAGTAAATTAGAACGAAAAATAATTTATATGTATTATTATGAAAATTTGACAATGGATAAAATATCAAAACAATTAAAAATGTCAGAATCCAGAGTAAGTCAACTTCATACTTCTCTCATAGAAAAATTAAAAGATAAAATTAATAGAAATCCTAATTATTTTTCCGATGATATTTATAATATAATGAATAATTCTGATGATAGTGAAATTCTATTTTGAAAATCATATTAGGAAATCCAGCATATCCCAAATCTGAAGCTCTTATTATTCCAGCTAATACTGCAGGAATAATGAATAAAGGCATTCAGAATAAAATAATTAAAGATGGATGGAAAATAATCGCTGAAGAAGCACAACAAAATGCCAGAAAAAAAAGATATGAAATTGGAGATTGTTTCACTACAGGTCCAGGTAGACTAAGAAGAAGGGGAACAAAAAAGATTTTTCATGCAATCATAAGAAATCTACCTAATGATTTTCTCACTATTGATTCTATAAGAAAAGCCTTATCTAATACTTTAAAGGCAGTAATTAAAGATGGAATGAAATCTGTAACAGTTTGTGGTCTAGGAATTAATCCCGGAGAACTAGATAAAACTACAGTAGCTAGAATTATTGTAGAGATATGTGATAAGTATCGAGATAAAATAGATATAAAAATAATGGATGAAAATATTGATTTTATAAATGAAGCTAAAAAATATTGGGAATAGAGATGAGCGTTTTAAATAATTCTGTTTTAATATTAAATAAAATTGGTTAGCTATTCGCATAAAGACAGTTAAAGAATCTATTAAACTATTAACTAGGCATAATAGAGCTTTAATCGTCGATGTAAATAATTATTCTACGTATAGTTGGAACGAATGGATTACATTAGATGTAAAAGATGATGATATTTTTATTCAAACAACTAATATCAAAATAAAAGTTCCTGAAGTAGTAATATTAAGTAAATACGGTGAATATAGTAGTCATAGTGTAAGGTTAACAAAAAATAATTTACTTATGAGGGATAATTATACTTGTCAATATACAGGTAAAAAATTAGATAATAAAAATGCAGATATGGATCATATTATTCCAAAATCTAAAGGAGGTAAAACAGTATGGACTAATGTTGTTATCTCTGATAAAAAAATAAATAGACAAAAAGCAAATAAAACTTTAGAAGAATCGGGTTTAAAATTAATTAAAAAACCTGTTAAACCAAAAAGAAATTTTCTATTTTCAAATTATATAGAAAAATTACCTCCATCTTGGAAAAAATTTATAAATTATGAGAACTAATGATTCTAAAAATAATAAACTAAGAAAAACTCTTCCACGGAAAAAACATATTGAACCAAGTACTACTCATTGGGTTAATGCTTTTAAAAAAATACCTTGTTTTCTTATTGGAAATGGACCAAGTTTAATAAAAGTTAATACAAAATTATTAGAAAATTATTTTACTATAGGTATTAATAGATGTTTTTTAAAAATAGATCCTTCAATTTTAATGTGGCAAGATTTAGCTTTATGGGTGCAAGAAAAGAAAAAAGTAAGTAAAACAGAAGCTATTAAATACTGTAGAGCAGGATCAGATTTGAATTCAGGTTTTTATTATTTTAGATTAAGTGGTTCAAACGCAAAATTACCATCACACCCTAATACATTATTTGGTAGAGGGAGCAGCGGTTCTCTAGCTTTTCAACTAGCTTATATTTTAGGCTGTGATCCTATTATATTAGTAGGAATGGATTGTAGATATTCAGAAAGTGGTTTAACTAATTTTTATGGAAAAAATCCAATGCATAGAGAACATACTCTTGTCTTTTGTAAAAAAGCCCTAAAATGGATAAGAGATGAAAAACATGGAAGAAAAATAATTAATTGTTCAAAAAATAAAGTTTTTGAAGAAAGATTAACCGTAGAAGAAGTAATAGAAAAGAATAATATTCAACCTATTACTAGAAAAGAAATAAATAAAATATTAAAAAATAAAGATAAATGATTAAAGAAGTTAAAGAAGAATTAAATAAGATATTAAAAAAATATCGTTGTGGGAATATTGAATATCTTCAATGGTGGTGGGTATGTGGACATGAACAATTATCAGAAAATTTTATTAGAGAATTTAAAGATAAAGTCCTTTGGAACATTATTTCTTTTAGACAAAATTTGTCAGATGATTTTATTAGAGAATTTAAATATAAATTATGGTTAGATCATTTAATAAAAGAAAAAAAAATATCTCAACAATTTTATAATGAATTAAAAAATGAAAAAATAAATAGATTTGAATTATTAGACTTTGAATAAAAGGAGTAAAAATGACACAAGAAGAAAAAACAATTTATACTTATGAAGAAGCATTTGAAAAAAGTAAAGAATATTTTAGAGGAGATGAATTAGCAGCAAAAGTATTTGTGGATAAATATGCATTAAGAGATTATGACAATAATATTTTAGAAGATACTCCAGATAAAATGCACCATAGAATAGCTACAGAATTATATAGAATAGAAAAAAATAAATTTAAAAATCCTATGCCATATGATGAAATATATTCTTGTTTAAAAGATTTTAAATATATTATTCCTCAGGGAAGTGGATTAAGCGGAATAGGTAATTATTATCAATATACCAGTCTGAGCAATTGTTACGTAGCTTCATCTCCTCTTGATTCATATTCTTCTATTTGTAAAACAGATGAAGAAATTGTTAGCATAAGTAAAAGAAGAGGGGGAATAGGATTTGATATATCTAATTTAAGACCAGCAGGAACTCCCACTACTAATGCTGCAAAAACATCAACAGGAATAATTCCTTTTTGCGAAAGATATTCAAATACAATTAGAGAAGTAGGGCAAAATTCTAGAAGAGGTGCGTTAATCCTTACCTTATCTGTTCATCATCCAGAAATATTGGGATTTATTAATATGAAACAAAATTCTACTAAAATTACTGGAGCTAATATTTCTGTTCGTTTAACTAATGAATTTTTAAATGCTGTTAAAAAAGATAAAGATTATGAACTAAGATGGCCAGTTGATTCTGACAATCCTACTATTTTAAAAAAAATAAAAGCTAAAGAAATATGGGATGCTATAATACATAGTGCTTGGAGTTCAGCAGAACCAGGTTTGTTATTTTGGGATAATATTATAGAAGAAAGTCCTGCTGATTGTTATAAAGATTTAGGATTTAAAACAGTTAGCGTTAACCCCTGTATTACAGGAGATACCATGATTTGTACTGATAAAGGAAATATTTCCATAATAGATATAATCAAAAATGGTATAAATAATTATAAAATTATGACTTATAATAATGATAAAAATAAAATTGAATTAGAAAATATTTTGTGGGCAGATAAAACTAGAGAATATACTGATATTATTGAGATAGAGTTAGAAGATGGTTCAAAATTATCTTTAACTCCTGATCATGAAGTTTATACCAAAAATAGAGGATATGTTAAAGCTTTTGATTTAAATGAAGAAGATATTCTTATAAAAATAAAAAAAAATAAAATTATCGAAAAAAGAATTAAAAAAATTACAGTAAAAAGTAACGAAGATGTATATGATTTAACTACTTCTAAAAATCATAACTTTTTTGCTAATAATATTTTGGTTCATAATTGTAGTGAACTTAGTTTAAGTGTCTTAGATTCTTGTCGTTTATTATTATTGAATTTATTTAGTTTTGTAGAAAACCCATTTACAAATAATGCTGAATTTAATTTTGACAAATTTTATAAGTATGCTCAAATAGCTCAACGTTTTATGGATGATATTGTTGATTTAGAATTAGAACATGTAGAGAGAATAATTAAAAAAATAAAAAAAGATCCTGAACCAGATAATATAAAAAGAGATGAATTAGAAACATGGATAAAAATAAAAAAATCATGTGCCGTAGGAAGAAGAACAGGAACTGGAGCAAATGCTGTTGGAGATGTAATTGCATCTTGCGGTTTAAAATATGGCTCTAAAAAAAGTATTGAATTATTAGATAAAATTTTTAAAACATTAAAATTGGGTTGCTATAGGTCTTCTGTCGACATGGCAAAAGAGTTAGGTCCATTTGAAATATGGGATCATAAATTAGAAAAAAATTGTCCTTTTTTATTGAGAATTAAGGATGAAGATGAAAAATTATGGAATGATATGAAAAAATATGGAAGAAGAAATATCGGTCTTCTTACTTTGGCCCCTAGTGGAAGTGTAAGTATTGAAACACAAACTAGTTCAGGAATAGAACCTATATTTCAAATTACTTATATAAGAAGAAAAAAAATAGATGCAAATGATAATAAAACTAAAGCTGATTTTATTGATGAAAGTGGAGATCGTTGGCAAGAATTTAAAGTATATCATCCAAAATTTAATAATTGGACAGAAATAACAGGAGAAACAGACATTGAAAAATCTCCTTGGTTTAATAGTTGTGCTGAAGATATTAATTGGACCGACAGGGTAAAATTACAAGCAATGGTTAATAGGCATATAGATCATTCAATTTCTAGTTGTTTATCTCCAAATTCTTTAATAGAAACCAATAATGGTTTGTTATATATGCATGAAATTTTTAATTTTGATGAAATCCCGGTAGGTAATTTTTATAAAAATAAAAATTATATTAAAGTTTTAAATCATGAAATGAAAAGTGTTAATTTAGATGAATTCTATAATAATGGAGAGCAACACGTATTATCGATGAAATTACTGAATGGATTACAAATATCATGTACTCATAATGAAAAGTTTATTGTTTTGAATGATGAAACTGGACTAGAAGAATGGAAAAAAATATCAGAAATAAAAGAAGGAGACAGAGTAAAAATAAAGAATATAGATCATAGTATGTTAGAATAATATTAATAATAGAAAGATCTATATGAAAAAATGTAAAAAATGTGGACAAATGTATTTAATAAAAAAAAATAATAAATGTCATAAAAAAGGATTTTGTTCTTATAGGTGTTATAAAAAAACAAATGAATTTAAATTAAAATTTAAAAAAACATTTATAAAAAATCGAAAAAAAAATATAAATATTGAATTAATGAAAATATCTGATATTAATCATCTTTTTCACAAATTAAAATCTGAATCTGTTAAAAAATCTCAATCTAAAAGAATTAAAACCATTAAAAATAAAGGCAAAAATGAATTTAGCCGAATGACAAAGCTGGGAAATAAAAATAAAAAAATAAATTTTTTATTAAATCATAATATAATAAAATCATCAAATGAAACTGAAAGTAATATTAATAGATTGTTTAGTTTATATTTTAATAATATTACTAAACATGGAGATAAGGTAAAAAAGGGGATAAAAAAGAAATATGGAAAAAATATTTCTAAAGAATTTAAAGATAGATATAAAAGAACATTTTTAAATTTTTTACATAATGAACAAAAAGATATAAATAATTTATCTATTGAAGAATATAAGTTTTTCTTAAATAAATTTAATAAAAAACATAGATATAAAGACGTTTTACAGTGGAAAAAAACTCATTTATTAAATCAAGTTGGTATAAGTAGAGATGAAATTGAAAAATTGTCAAAAAAAGAGATATCACAAAAATATTCTCAATATCTTTGTGATCGGATGAAATTAGTAGATAATATATATAATGGCTATAGGCGAACAAAAAAGGGGTATTATCGTTTTAAAAATTTAAATAAACAAATGTTTTTTAGATCTTCATGGGAAGAAAAATTTTTAATAGAAGTTGATGATCTTATTTTTAATAAAAAAATTATAGACGTATTGTCCCCTAAATTTGTAAATTATATTTATCAAAATTTAAAAAGAAAATATTATCCTGATTTTAAAATTATTTTTAACGGAGGATTTAAAGTAATAGAAATAAAGCCTTTATCAAAAATAAAAAATGATGTAAATATCTTAAAATTCAAAAGTGCTAGAAAAGCATATAAAAACAATTTTATTGTTTTAACAGAAAAAGAAATATTTAGTGATTTAAAAAAAGTAATAATTAATTTAATAGGAGAATAAAATAATGGACATAAATGAAGTTATTAAAATTTGCGAAAATGATATAGAAATTCCTATAGAATATAGAACAAATCAAAACAAATGTTTAAAATTATTAAAATATATTAAAAATAATAATATAAATATAAATAATAAAGATATTTTTGTCTTAGCTTCTTGGGTTAATTTTGAAATAGAAAGATATATTCCTTATGATGATTTTTCAGAAGTTGAAAAAATAAAATATGGAGGACTTACTAAAACATATGATTTGCATATAAAAAATGGAAATTCTTATGTCGCAAATGGTATTATTTGTCATAATACCGTAAATTTACCAGAAAATGCTTCTAAAGACGAAGTAGCTAAAATTTATCAGACAGCTTGGGAAGAAAAGTGTAAAGGAATAACCGTATATAGAAAGGGTTGTCGTGCTGGAGTTCTTATTGATGATAAAGAAAAAATTAAAAAAAATCATTCTCCAAAAAGACCAAAATTTTTACCCTGTAATATTCACCATACCACTGTTAAAGGAGAACTATATTTTGTTATAGTTGGTTTGTTAAATGGAATTGAACCTTATGAGGTATTTGCTGGAAAAAGTAATGAAATATCAAAAAATCTTAATGATGTTTGTATCGGAAAAATTAAACGAGGTAATTATTCTATCTATGATAAAGGACATAATATTATTTATGAAGATATTTCAAAATATATAGGAGAAGAACAAGAAGCATTAACTAGAATGATATCTATGGCATTAAGACATGGAGCAGAAATAGATTTTATTGTTCATCAATTAGAAAAAACAAAAGGAGATCTTTTAGGATTTTCAAAAGCTATTTCTAGAGTATTAAAAAAATATATCAAAGAAGGAAATATAGTAATAGGAGAAAATTGTCCTGAATGCGGAGGAAACCTTACCCGTTCCGAAGGTTGTTTAACCTGTTTAGGATGTGGCTTTAGTAAATGTTCTTAATTCAATTAAACAAGGAGAAAAATAATGAATAAAAGAGAATTTATAATCAATGAAAAACAGCAATATTTACAATTATATGACAGACAAGTTATATCTAAAAGAACCCTTTTAGAAAAATTTAGAATTAATCCAGTAGAAGAAGAAAAACGAAGAGCAAAAGAAGGATAAAAAAAGGAAAAACAATGATAAATCAAAAGATTAAGTTTTGGGGTAAACGAATAGATAATAATAAATTGGTATATGGATATTATTTTAAAGCTCCATTAACGTCTGAAACATGGGGATGTGATCATTTTTCTAGTGGAGTAGAACGCCACTGCATAGCAGATGAATATGGTGTTGTATATGAGATAGATCCTGAAACGGTAGATTTTGAAATATATAATAAATAAAAAAAGGAAAAAATAATGAGCAATAATTTTTTAAAATTTAAAAGACTTCATCCTGATGCTGTTATCCCATCTAAAGCACATAATAATGATGCTGGCTATGATTTAATTGCAGTAGAAACTGGATCAGTAAAATATGACAATAATGATAACCTTTTATATATAGAATATAAAACGGGATTATCCGTTCAGCCTCCGGAAGGATATCATACCGAAATTTTTCCTAGATCGAGCATAAGTAAATATGATTTAAGTTTATGCAATAGTATTGGATTAATTGATAATGAATATAGAGGAGAAATTATTTTACGATTTAATGTTTTAGGACATTATATTCCTAATTTAAAAAATGTTTATAAAAAAGGAGATAAAATAGGACAACTAGTTATAAGAAAAACTTATAATATTCCTGTTGTAGAAGTAGAAGAATTAGAAGAAACGGCAAGAGGAACAGGAGGTTTTGGTAGTTCTGGTAAATAATTAAGTTAAAAATATGTTTTGTTAAAATCCTATAATATTTTATTATATTATAGGATTTTTTCTTAACTAAAGGTTTTTAAAGTGTTTTATCGAATATATTAATATAATATATTTTAAATAAAACACACATAAATGCCAATATCAAAAGATAATTTTATAGTAGTATATAGACTCAATAATAGTGATAGCAGGGAATTTGCTCAATATTATGCTGATATTCATAATATGAGTTATAGTAATCCTTCTGATGGAGAGACTAGTGGAACAGGGTGGCTTGTTGATGGACAATTAGTAGGAATAGATTGTTCTGATGATGAAATTTTAGATAACGAAGAACAATTTAATACTCAAGTTCTTATTCCTTTACAAAATGCTATTGATTATTATATTGCATCTCAAACTAGGGTAGTATGGGGAATAGTATTAGGATATAATGTTCCTGGGGGATTTAGAAATATGAGAAATCCCTCTGTCCCATATACTACAGAATTAAATACTATCATTTCGTCAACCTCTAGAGTAGCAACTGGTTGTGCTAAAAGATCGGGTTCATATCATACTTTTAATGGTAAAAAAGAAAATAAATTTTATAATAGAGTTGTTTTTAAAAGATTCGATGAAGATGATGCCGAATTTGCTTTAGTTGTATCTCGCATAGATGCTCCAACTTTAGCATTAGCAAAAGAAATTGTTAATAATGCTTCTTTAGTTAATAAACAATTTCAAACTAATGGAATATTTTATATAGATCCTTATGCTGATAAAATGGGACAAGAAGCTCAAAATTATACTCAATTATTGGTTGATTTTAATGATAATATTTTACCTAAATTAAATTTAGATACCTGGTCTACAATATATATGGACCCATATAAAGATGTTGTTATTCCTTTTGTTGCTAATGATTCTTTTACTTGGTCATGGTTCACAGATAGAGGATATTCTGATTTTTTTCAATCAACTAATGCAATTAGAGTTTTCTTTTATAATGCTGATTTTGATGGAGCATATACAATCAGAAATGCAAATGGGAATACATGGCCTATTTTATCATTAACTAATGGATATGCTATTTCGGCTGGGGCTATGTCAAATCCTGGTATCTCTGGATTTTTAAATCCAACTCCTTTTTTTGAAGCCTTAAATCAAGATGCCACTATAGGAGAAGCATATCTATTTAGTCTACCTTATCTTGATTGGACATTAACTTTATTTGGAGATCCCTTAACTTATGTATCATTTGTTTCTGAAACCCCTCTTGATAATACTATTTTAACAGAAGATGAAAGTTGGTTTTTAATGTCTCAGGATTTAGGTAGAGTAGCTGCCTATTTATATAAAGAAGATATAGAATTATTTAATATGAGAAATATAATTGTTGATTTACAAGAATTAGCTGCTGAAATAGCAATTTTATATCCTTCTAATTCATTATATTTAGAAAATAATACAGCACGAAGAAAAATACAATTGACACAATTAGTTAGTAGTCTTTTTGAATACATAACTAGACAATATAGGTATAAAGGACTAAATGAACAATTTCCTACCATAAATGACTATTTAACTCAAAAAGGTTTTAAAATTAGTAGATTATTAACTGAAGTTGTTAACGAAGAATTATTTTCTTCTTCTAATTTATTAGATGAGGGCTACTGGGAGTTTGAATTTGTTTTACAAAATGATTCTTTTAATTATGCTAATTATCAATTTGAATTAAAAGTATATAGTAATTCCAGAAGACATAAGACAGATAAAATTTATGTAAGAAATAGTGGAGAAGATTCTTCTAATTGGTATTATGAAAAAGAAATAAATACCTATTATGAAATTCCTTTAACAGGAGTTCCTGCAAGTTATATAGGGAGACGAATTAAATATATAAGTGATACAAGTGAATATTTAGATAGAGGAGAAACATATTATTTTGATATAACACAAATTGATATTTTAACAGGAATAAGTTATCAAACTAGAGAAAGTAGTAATATAATTTTTACATAAATGTTAAACCCAAATATATATAAACAAATAGCTGATATTATAAATTCTGCTCAAGCAAAAGGAGTGAATATGTTAGAAGAGATATCTACTATGTCTGATCATTTATCGGATTCTGATGTCAGTGCAGATAATATCAATAAACAATGGCTTTATAATATGATTCAAAATAATTATGTTATTTTTAATAAAAATCATGGGATATATACTCCTCAAATGTTAAATTTTGTTCGGTCATTACAAAAATATATTACTGAGCAATATGGTAGTGTTAATGCTTATTTAAAAGATAATGATACCAAAGTATTCCCAGTATTTGCTGCAATTTCAGCCGAAGTAGGATATCCAATTAATTCAGAAAACATTGACTATGGAGATGGTTCATACTCTCCTCCGGATATTTCTTAATATGGCTAAAAATAAACAACAATTTGTGGGGGAACTTATAGATGATATTAAAGGAAATATCACTTATGATGCAAAACAGATAAATCTTCCTGATATTATTTCTTTTTGTAACGATAAAAAATGGTTAGGCTTACCTCATAATTCTCATAATCCTGTTCATCTTTATCCTATGCAAGAGGTAATATTAAAAGCATTCTATAGGGGCTCTCCAGGTAATGAAAATTTAAGATTTTCAGATGATGATATTAAAAGATGTAAAGCTATAGGGTTAGATGATGATAGTAAAGGAAATATACTAGAAAAATATTATAGTGGAGACTTATTTAGGGAATTAGTTTTAGTTTGGGGACGAAGAGCAAGTAAAGATTTCTTAGTTAGTATTATAGCTTTATATGAAGCTATGAAGATATTAGAATGCCCAGGGGGAGATCCCTATGCTTTATATGAATTATCTTCTTCTGTTCCAATAAATATTTTAACAATTGCTAATTCAAAACCACAGGCTCATTTAGCTTTTAACGAAATTAAAGGAAAATTTTTATATAGTGATTATTTTAAAGATAAATTTATAAAAGATGGAATATGAATGTCATCTCTTTATCTATTGACTCCTCAAGATAAAAAAGATAATAAAGAATTTAAAGAAAAAGGTTTACCACTTAAAAAGGGATCTGTTGGCATTATTGTTGGACATAGTAATTCTGATACTCTTTTAGGAATGGGTTGTATTGTTCTTATTTTAGATGAGGTTGCATCTTATAAAACTACAGGAGGGTCTTCTTCTGGAGATAGAATATATGCTGCCTTGACCCCTACGGTTTCCACTTACTGTCGAAAAACCTATAAAGTAGATAAAAATAATAATTTTGAGTTAGATGAATATAATCAAAAAATAGTTGAGAAAAGAATATATGATGGTAAGATTATTAGTATTTCTTCTCCTAGGGCAAAAGAAGGTAAGTTTTTTGATCTTTTTGATACAGCTAAAAATGCTTCTAATCGATTAGCTTGTAGGTTATCTACGTGGGAAGTTAATCCTAACCATACTAGAGAATCATTAAGAGAAACATATCCTAATATGTCAGAATTAGAATTTAATATGGAATTTGGAGGAGAATTTGCTGGTATTGGTTCAGAAAATTTCTTTACTGAAAGTCAAATAAATTTATGTTTTAAAGGACATAATTTAAAAATAGAACAACATGGTCAACCAGGAAAAGTATATTTTTGTCATCTTGATCCAGCAACTTCTAGTCATAATTATGCGGTAGTAATACTACATAAAGAATTTTTTATGAATAGAGAAACACAAAAAACAGATTTTTTAATAATAGTTGATTTTGTTAAATATTGGCATCCAACTATTGATAGACCTATTTCAATAGACGAAGTAGATCAATATATTGTTAATCTTAAGAAAAGATTTCATATAGGGATGTTAACATATGATCAGTTTAATAGTCAGCAGAGCATTATAAAACTACGAAAAGCAGGTATTCCTAATAAATGTACTAGATTTGCATATGCCTATAAAAATACTATATATAGAGAATTAGAAAATTTAGTAAATGAAGGAAGATTAAAAATTCCATATCACCCAATATTACAAAAAGAAATGGAAGAATTACAAAGAAAATTTGATAATAAAGGATTTAGAGTATTTCCAAAAAAAGACGGAGATGGAACTAAAAGTGATGACGGAGTCGATTGTCTTGCAGGAGCTTGCAATATGGCTCTTCAAAGTTTTTCTAATAAATTGCCCCTTGGAAGGACAGTTGACACAGGAATGTCTTCTGCAACTAATAATATAACATGGAGATCAATGCAGGGAATACCTTATGGGGTAGGTTCAGGGCAACAAGTAGCAGCTCAATTAGAAAAAAGAGCCAGTTGGCCTAGATATAAAAGATAAAAAAAGGATTTTATTTTTTAAAAAATAAGTTAATAATAGGATATATCAGGTGTCACAAAAAGTATATATATATTTGTGACAAAATAAAAAACAGTGAGGACTAAAAATGCCAATATTTAATCTAAAAAAGGTTGCAAAAGAAGAAATGGGATTCAAAAATATTAATAATTTGTTAAAAGATAAGAATAAAGAAACAAATTTAGAAGCAGGAGAAGTACGCAATATTAATCAAGTTTTGCCAACAAAAAACTTGGATAATATTAATATTTATGAGAAACAGTTAGAAGCAACAAGACAAGGAAAAGATAATTTTATAACTACTGAAAAGGCATTAGAAAAAAACGATAAACTATATAATGACAGAAGGTTAGATGAGAATAAACCAATAATGCCAATTAATTTACTTGCTGAGTCTTATGATCAAAAACATTATGAAGCCTTTAGAAAAGCAGAAAAAAATATTAAAACTGATACTTTATTTTGGGATAAATATATTGGAGTTCAAATGGAAGGGGAAAAAACAAAAGTAGGAATTAATATTGAAAAAAATCAATTAGAAAATAATCCTGATAGATTTAAAAACATAAATACAACAAACGTTAAAGATATTGTTAAAGTAGATATTGATAAAATTGCATCTTCTTTAAAAGATGCTGATGCCTTATTGTTTCATATTTATAGAACAGCTTCATATGAAAATAGAAATCTAAATGTAAGGGAAAAAGAAATTATCAATAACATAAATAATGAAAAAATTAAAATTTTGTCTCAATTAACTGCTCCGCCTTATACTAAAGAAGATGAAACTCGTATAGTACAACAAAATGGAGAATTTATTGTTTATGATGGATTAGGAAATGAAAGATGGAGAACTCGTTCTGAAGAAGAAGTAAGAAGATTGTTCCCAGATGCAGAAAGAGAATATTAAGAGGAAAATTATATGCCTAATTGGTATTCAAGACAAAAAATTGATCAACAGCCAACGTCTCGTTATTTTGCAACAATAAGTGCTAGTATTTTTATTCCTCCTATGGAAGATAAGTTTGAAGAAAAAATATGGGCAGTTGAAGCAGTCAGAGATTCCTTATCTGATAAAACAGGGAATTTGCCAGATATTGGCGATTATTCAATTCGATTTGATAAGGATGTGAAAGTAGAGCCTTATGTCTAATTGGTATAAAAAAGCATGGGATCACGGTATCCCTCTTATGGATGAATATACAAATCAAACTCAAAAAAATCCATATAAAAAAGATCCCCGCAGTTTAGTTAATTATGTCCCTGTTTTTGGAACTAATGAACGTCCCGGCTA
>Ga0114918_10002149_pt1 | contig 17712 bp, 13 predicted proteins | sample LantaG_FD_87015 | JGI IMG/M metagenome (GOLD analysis project Ga0114918, IMG submission 87015) | Deep subsurface microbial communities from Baltic Sea to uncover new lineages of life (NeLLi) - Landsort_02402 metaG | ecosystem: Environmental > Aquatic > Marine > Oceanic > Sediment | place... | reverse complement strand
CAAGCCGGATAAACCGAAAAAGGTGCTAGCCTTAGCTCCCATGGCCACCCCCAGGGAGATGACCTCGGCCCAACTCCAGGTTACAAAGGCAGCCTTAGCATTGTCACCCAAGTTTAAGCCATCTATCATACCCGCGCCCAAAGCTATAATATTCTTCAGAGCTCCTCCCAATTCAACGCCGATGACGTCGTCAGTGGTGAACAGCAAAAATCCAGGTGAACTCATCAAATCTCGTGCTCTCTCAGCGACAGTTATATCTTTTGCAGCAACCATCGAGGCAGCAGGCAGGCCCAGAGCAATTTCCCTGGCTAAATTTGGGCCAGAAAGAACACAAATCTGCTGCCTTAAAATCGGGGCTATCTCCTCTGCCATTACCTGAGACATCCTCTTGCCACCATCCACTTCTAACCCCTTGGCAGCACTTACTAATATCATCGAGTTGGTCAAATAGCTCTTAGCCAGAGTGACATTTTGCCTCAATTTTTGGGAAGGAACTACCAAGATTACCAGGTCAGACCCTTCCAACGCTTCCTCGATATTGCTAGTAGAGGAATAGCTATATAATTCCCTATTCAGCCCCTCAGCTTCTGTTTCGCTGCGCGCCCACAGCTTTACTACTACTCCCTTGCTGCTCAGCAAGGCAGCTAAAGTGTTACCCCAGGTAGTATTACCTATAATAGTAGCTTTAGGCATAATTTAAAGCTAGCTTGCCTTTCCTTCCTCGTTCACCACAGCCGGCGTTCTGTACCTTGCTGTAAACGCTTTACATTATCACGATGCTGGTAGACAAGCAAGACTATGGCTGCTAAGCCATAAACTAGATAGATCGGTGGAGAATTATAACTGATAGTCAATGGTACTAATAAACACCAGGCAGCTAGAGCTCCAAGTATAGCGCCTAAGGACATATGCCGGCTGCGCAATGCCGATATGGCAAGCACCTCAATCCCAAATATAGCAGCCGGTGGAGAAATGACAATTAACGTACCAAAGTAGGCAGCTACACCGCGACCTCCTTTAAATCTGGCAAATACAGGCCAGTTATGTCCTGCCACCGCTGCCATGCCAGCCATAACCTGGGCTACCTGCCAGTTTAGAGGTACGCTACCAACGATCAAGATACCACTGCCTATAATCACCTCAGCCAAATGAACCGCCAAGCCAGCTTTAAGCCCATCAAGGAATATGGTTAAAACGCCAATTTTGGTTCCTATAGTTCGCATTACATTAGTGGCGCCAGTTTTGCCGCTTCCATGCTCCCTGAGGTCAATGCCGCTCTTAAGTCTGCCTATGATCAGGCCAAAAGGAATGGAGCCCAGAAGATAAGCAATAACCACCACTGCAACAAACCTGGCAATTATCATGTTTTCTCCACCTTAGTACTCTTATTGCTTTTGCGCCCAGCCTTAGCAAAGATCAACCGTAAAGGAGTGCCACGAAAACCAAAACTGTGCCGAAGCTTGTTCTCCAGATAACGCTGATAGGAGAAATGTACTAAGTTTGGGTCATTGACTTGCAGCACGAAGGCTGAAGGCCTCAATTCATCTTGATAAGCTTGCGCAATACGCAGTTGCCTGGAACCCACGCGAGGTGGAGGATGACTCTCCACAGCTTGTTTAACGACCATATCAACTGCTGCTTTTGGTATACGTTTCTGCCTTTCCTGCCAAACTTGCCAGGCTTGTGGTAAAACCTCATTTACATTGTGCCTAAGCTTGGCAGAGATGTAAAGAGCAGATACGTAAGACATAAACTTAAGTTGCTGTTTCATATACCACTTAAATTGTTGTCTCCGCTCCTGAGTAACAAGATCCCATTTGTTAACCGCCAATACCATGCCTTTGCCAGCTTCAATAATGTAGCCAGCGATGTGCATATCCTGGGCAGTAACAAATTCAGTGGCATCGACCATTAGTAAAGCAACATCGCACCGGTTGATAGCATGAAGAGCACGCAGCAAGCTATAGTAGTCAACACCAGCATCAACCCTGCCGCGTCGCTTGATGCCAGCAGTATCAATAAGTAATATCCTTTTATCATCCCAGCGAACCATAGCATCAAGGGCGTCACGGGTGGTACCTGGAGACTCGTCAATAATGGCTCTCTCATCGCCCAGTAATGCGTTTAGTAATGTTGACTTGCCCACATTGGGGCGCCCCACAATAGCAAATCTAGCCTCCTCCGACTCTACAAACCCAGCCGTCGCAGGAGTAAGATAAGCCAGTACGGCATCCATCAGTTCACCTATCCCTCGATTATGATAGGCGCTAATAGGTATAGGCACGCCTGTACCTAAGTGATAAAAATCAGCTATCTGACTCTCCTGGTCAATAGAATCTACCTTGTTTACTGCTAAGACGACGGGCTTACTGGCAGCACGCAACCTATCAGCGATTTCCTCATCAGCGGCAATAACTCCATCCCTGGCATCCACCAGGAAGATGACTACATCAGCTTGAGCAATAGCCGCCTCTATCTGCTGCTTAACCTTTTGCTCCAGGGCTAACTGTGGCCTTATATGCCAGCCGCCAGTATCAACCAGAGTTAGCTCTTGCCCCTGCCACGAGGCAAGAGCAAAGACTCGGTCCCGGGTAACTCCAGGCAAATCGCCAACAACGGCCAAGCGTTTACCCGCCAGACGATTAAGCAAAGTGGACTTACCAACATTAGTCCTGCCTACAATAGCTATAATAGGTCTTGTCATTCGCTTGCTATTCCCGAGTTTGCCTATGAAAGCATCTTGGCAAGTAATGCCTTTTGCAGGTGAAGTCTATTTTCTGACTGGTCAAAAACCACCGATTGGGGGCTATCCAGAATTCCAGCTGAAATTTCCTCACCATGATGAGCTGGCAAGGGATGCATAAATAAAGCATCTCCCTTAGCTAAAGATAATAATTTCTCATTTACCTGATACCCAGAAAAGGCAAGTCGCCGCTTTGCTGCTTCAGCTTCCTGGCCCATGCTGGTCCAGACATCGGTATATACTACATCAGCATTTCTAACTGCTTCATAAGGCTCGTTAGTTAGCAGAATCTGGCTGCCGCTAAGAACGGCAAATCCTCTGCTTTGTTTTAATATCTCATTCCCGATTTCATAACCCGGTGGCGAGGCAATAGAATAATTCATGCCAGTAAGAGAGGCAGCAAGCATTAAGCTGTTGGCTACATTGTTGCCATCGCCAATGAATGCCAGAGCTAACCCGGCAAGCCTTCCTTTCTTCTCATATATTGTAAGGAGGTCAGAAAGCGCCTGGCAGGGATGTTCTAAATCAGAGAGGGCATTAATAACCGGGAGGGAAGAATGCTCAGCCAGAATGAGTAAAGTCTGGTGAGAAAAGGTGCGAGCAGTAACACCATCAACATAGCTGCTGAGCACCCGCGCTATGTCGGGTATCGACTCCCGCTTGCCCAGACCTACCTCATCTGGAGAGAGATAGATAGCATGTCCACCTAGCTGTTGCATAGCCATTTCAAAGCTAACCCTGGTACGCAAGGAAGGCTTCTCAAACAGCAAAACCAAAGTCTTTCCGGCAAGCACACACGGCGTGTCCCCCCGCTTCATAACCAAGGCTTGCTCTATAAGGCTCTGGATTTCCTCAGGACTGAGGTCAGATACCGAAAGCAAATCCCTCTTCATACGGTTTTAGTATATCATACCTTTAAGGTAGTATAATAAGTTGCAATGTCCAGCAAGGAAAAGCCGCTGCTGTTACTTTTTGATGGCAATGCTCTGGTGCATCGTGCCTTTCATGCCTTGCCTCCGCTGACGGTATCCAAGACCGGGGAGATGGTAAACGCTGTCTATGGCTTCGCCAGTACCTTGCTCAAAATACTCGCCGAATTCAAGCCTACTTATTGGGCGGTGGCTTTTGACCGCCCAGCCCCAACCTTCAGACATGAGATGTTCCAGGAGTACAAAGCACAGCGTCCCAAGACACCAGAGGAATTGAAAAGTCAGATAGAGCGAGTTCATCAGTTGGTACAGGTGTTCCATATTCCCATCTTTGAAATCGATGGCTTTGAGGCTGACGATGTTCTGGGCACCTTGAGCAAGCAGGCTAGTGAACAACACCTCGAAACCGTCATCGTCACTGGTGACAATGACATGCTGCAACTTGTGATGCCTGGAATAAAGGCTTTTACGCCTAGGCGAACCCTCGGGGATACTGTCCTGTATGATGAAGAGGCAGTAAACCAAAAATACGGCATAAAGCCCGAGCAACTTCCCGACTTTAAAGCGCTAATTGGCGACGCTTCGGATAATATCCCCGGTATCCCTGGCATCGGTGAGAAAACAGCCGCCAAGTTAATACAGAACTATGGCAGTTTAGGGGGAATCTATGATCGTATTAACGAGATAGCACCAAGCAAACTGCAAGCAGTGTTACGCCAGTATAAATCACAGGCTCTCCAAAGTAAGGAATTAGTCACTATAGTTAGAGATGTTCCCGTCAACTTAAGCCTGGAAGCCTGCCAGGTAACTAATTATGACAGAGATAAGGTAGTGGAACTTTTCCGGGAACTTGAATTTGTTAAGTTACTTCCCAGGTTGCCACAAGAAACTTGTGAGGGGACAAGCCCCTCCCCAACTGGAGGCATTTACCAAGTGGTGAACACAGAAGCATCTCTAAATGAGCTTATTAATAAACTGGAGAGGGCAAGTGAAATAGTCATTGCCATCGAAACTACAGGCAAAGTGGCCATGACAGCAGAGTTGGTAGGAATAGCAGTGTCGCCAGCGCCGGGGAGCGCGTTCTATATCCCTCTGGGTCACTATGGTCTAAATCAACCGGCGCAGCTTCCACCAACTCAAGTTATGGCTGGACTAAAGCCAATATTAGGAAGTGCGGATAAAGGGAAAATCGCTTACAACGGTAAACATAATATGGCTGTACTGGCTAATTATGGGGTGGATTTAGAGAACATGTATTTCGATATTATGATTGCCGCTTATCTCCTGGGAGAGAAGAACCTGAGCCTTAAAGCACTTGCATTTGACAAACTGGGCCTTGAAATAAAGCCCCTCAGTGATTTTATTGGCACTGGGAAGAAAAAGGTTTCCTTAGCTACACTGGGGGTGAACCAAGTTGCTGACTATACCAGCACTAATGCCAATATCATCTGGGGTTTAAAGGGTAGTTTACAGGAAGAGCTGCGCCAGCAAGGATTATGGCATCTCTTCAGCAAGGTGGAAATACCATTGGTTCCTGTGCTATCGGCAATGGAGAGAAACGGTATTGCATTGGATACCACATTGCTCCGCAAAATGTCCCTTGAGCTCGGAAGGGAAATATTGAAGCTGGAGGCGGAAATCTACAACAGCGTGGGACATAAATTCAATATCAATTCACCCAAGCAGTTGGGCAAGATGCTGTTCGAGGAACTCCACCTGCCTGGCTCTCGCAGGACAAAAAGCGGCTACTCCACAGATGCTTCGGCACTTGAGGGATTGAGAGGTCTACATCCTGTAATTGACCTTGTGTTGCAATATCGCCAGCTTGGTAAACTTAAATCAACATATATTGATGCTCTGCCGGCGCTTATCAACCGCAGAACCGGCAGGATACATACCAATTTCAATCAAACGGGCACGGCCACTGGTCGGCTTTCCTCCAGTGAGCCAAATTTACAAAATATACCTGTCAGAGGGGAAGTAGGTAGGAAAATAAGGCAAGCTATCATTGCTCCTCCAGGTGCATATCTGTTAAGCGCTGATTACTCTCAGATTGACCTTAGAGCGCTAGCTCATCTCTCCCAAGACCCCTGCCTTGTCTCCGCCTTTGCCAGCGATGAGGATATCCACTCTACCACAGCCTCCCGCCTCTTTGGTGTTCCCACAGGGGAGGTAACTCCCAAAATGCGCCGGACTGCTAAGACAGTTAACTTCGGCGTCATTTACGGCATGAGCGATTATGGATTGGAACAAGCTACTGATCTCAGCCGAGAGGAGGCTGCCCAATTCATCGCCCTATATTTTGACAGGTATCCCAGGGTAAGAGAATATATTGAAGTAACTAAAGAGCAAGCCAGAAAGCTGGGTTATGTGCAAACATTGCTGGGCAGGCGTCGATTCATACCAGAAATCAACTCCACCAACCGACAGGTGAGGGAATCTGCGGAAAGAATGGCCATAAATGCACCGGTGCAGGGCACCTCTGCTGATATTATCAAGGTTGCTATGATTAATATACACCGGGAAATACAGGAGCGAAAACTAAAAAGCAAGATGCTTTTGCAAATTCACGATGAACTACTCTTTGAAGTGCCTCAAGAGGAAGTAGAGGGGCTGAAATCCCTAGTTAGCAAACTTATGCCACAGGCTATGAAGCTTTGTGTGCCGTTAAAGATAGATATTAAGCTCGGCAAAAACTGGGGTGAGATGGTATAGATTAACAAACAGGAAATCCTAAACCCTACAGCCCTGAACGGCAGAAATTTGGATTTTGGATTTGTTAAGAGTTTAGAGATACGGATTCAGGATTTTCCCTGGAGATAAGCATAAATATCAGCGGCAGCTCGCCTGCCAGCGCCCATGGCACTGATAACTGTAGCTGCCCCGGTAGCCATGTCGCCGCCACACCAGATTCTTTCCTTGCTCGTTCTGCCCGTAGCCTCATCAGTTTTTATCGTGCCCCACCTGGTGAGTTCGAGCCCTTCAGTTGCTGTGGGGATGATTGGGTTGGGTCTGGTACCCAAAGCAACGATTGCTACATCAATGTCAATGATGAAATCAGTGCCCGGCTTTGGGATTGGCCGACGCCTACCGCTTTCATCAGGTTCGCCAAGATCCATATCACAGCACTCCAACGCTTTAACTCTCCCCTGCTCACCGCCAAGGAACCTCTTGGGGTTGGTTAAAATTCTGAATAGCACCCCTTCCTCCTCCGCATTTTCCCTCTCTTCAGCCCTGGCTGGCATTTCAATTCTAGAACGACGATATATAACATATACTTCCCCAGCTCCAAGCCTTAAGGCACACCTGGAAGCATCCATGGCTACATTTCCTCCACCAATGACAGCTACTCTTCCCCCTACTTTTATCGGAGTATCATACTCAGGAAAGAGGTAAGCCTTCATCAAATTCGTTCGAGTAAGAAACTCATTAGCGGAATAAATATTGCTGAGGTTCTCGCCCGGAATATTTAGAAACATTGGCGCCCCAGCTCCAGGAGCTAAAAAGACGGTGCCAAAGCCATTTCCCAACAGCTCGTCTGGGGTAGCTATTTTACCTATTACATGATTAAGCTTAATTTCCACACCGAGGGACTTCACATAATCAACCTCCGCCTGGACTACGTTCTTGGGCAACCTGAACTCGGGGATTCCATACATCAGTACACCACCAGCAACATGAAGCGCCTCGAAAATGGTAACCTCAAACCCTCGCTTGGCCAGGTCGGCAGCACAAGTTAAACCTGCTGGTCCGGAACCAACAACAGCTACCCTTTTACCGTTAGATTTCACACGGTTTTTTTGTTTTCCCATAACTTCAGGATGGGCTTGTTCCCAATCAGCAACATAGCGCTCCAAACGGCCAATGGCAACAGGAGCACCTTTCTTGTCCAACAGGCATCTAATTTCGCACTGCGTTTCCTGAGGACAAACTCTCCCGCAAACACCAGGAAGGCTGTTTTTGCTCTTGAGTATTCTTACTGCTTCAGGCATATCATGCTCACGCAGCGCTTCTATAAACTCGGGGATATCCACGTTGACCGGACAGCCAGTCTTGCAAAGAGGCTTCTTGCATTGAAGACATCGATTAGCTTCCTCAATAGCTTGTTCTTCAGTGTAACCCAGGGCTACTTCATAAAAATTTCTTTTCCTTACTTCCGCCTCCTGTTTAAGCATAGGCACCCGGCTTAAATTTGTCTTTCTCTTTTCAGCCATAGCTTCTCACCTTCCTGATATTTTTATTTCCCAAAGTTCTAATGATTCCTTTTCCTCATCAAGATAGCTGTGCTGACGATTCATAAGCAAATCCCAATCAACTTCATGCCCATCAAAATCTGGTCCATCAACGCAAGCAAACTTAGTCTCTCCGCCTACCAATACACGACAACAACCGCACATCCCAGTGCCATCTACCATTATGGGATTAAGGCTCACCACAGTTTTGACGTTGAAAGGCTTGGTAGTCAGAGAACAGAACTTCATCATAATAGCTGGACCAATGGCAATTACACGGTTAACCTCCACAGTTTCAAGCAATTCCTTAAGTGGTTCAGTGACCACACCCTTACGGCCATAGGAACCATCATCAGTGGTCACCGTTAGTTCATGGCTAACACTGCGAAGATAGTCTTCCCAGAAGAGAAGCTCTTGGGATCGAGCACCCAGAATAGAGATGATCCTGTTCCCTCGTGCCTTCAGAGCCCTGGCAACAGGAAACATTGGAGCGACGCCAACGCCTCCAGCAACGCAGACCACAGTGCCAAATCTTCCAATCTCCGTTGGGCGACCTAATGGACCAACAAAGTCAAGGATACTGTCACCAGCGTTAAGCAAAGCTAATTTCCTGGTGGTAGTGCCAACTTCCATGAAGACAATAGTTACACTTCCTTCTTTCTCATCCCAATCAGCCATGGTTAGAGGGATACGTTCCCCTCGTTCTTCACTCCTAACAATAACAAACTGCCCTGGCTGAGCCTTCCTGGCTATTTGTGGCGCTTCGACCTTAAACAGATGAATATCCGGAGTAAGATCTTCTCTGAATAGAATTCTATACATGTAACCTCCTCTTAGTAATGCATCTGGCAAAATTCACCTGATTATATCACCGACGATTGAACCTGTAAGGTTGGCATTACTACAGTAATTAAAAATTTCCTGAATCACGCTGAAGTAGGGACACCCAAACTTGTGGCAAACACATCCCGCTGACTTTAGCGCGAGGCTAAAGTAAGTTACTTCTGCCCCCGATTATCAGCCTCTATGTATATCGATAAAGTTAATCTCACCGGATAACTACCAGGGCTGACTTTGAATTGGTATCTGCTGCCTTGCCTGCCTGAGCCTGGAAGAAATAAGGTAAGCTAAATTTTCCATTACTATTTCACCAATGCGAGTGTCAGCTCGACACATCTGAAGCATCTCAGCACCGTCAATAACAATAATACTGGTCTTTTCCAGGCATTTGGCTCCAGCCGTAAACCGATGGGGTTTCACCAAGGCAGACCAGCCAAAGGCCCCTCCGTCAGAAACAATACAGACAGTTAGCGGCTTAGTTAGCCCTTCCTCTATCCGTATAGATACCTTCCCTTTCTCCACCACACGTAGATCCTTAGCCTCATCTCCTTCGTGATAAAGGATTACACCTTCATCATACTCTTCTCTGTTACAGGCCTTCTCTATTAACTTAAGATCATCATCGGTGAGCCCCCTGAAGTACTCGCATTTCCTGAGTGTCTCTATGTAGCTCATGACAATTTCCTCCGTTATTATCCAGCGCTGTCGGGGAATAGTATACCAATAGAACTAAGATATCTTCAACTATCTGGGCGAGACCATCACCTGGCATCTACCAGGTAGCCGCAATAACTTATTCACGCTTTTTGAATACTTGAATAATGAAGGGCTATAATGCTCAAATCAGACAGTAAGATGATGGATCGCCTCAATAGTATTTTTAATCAAGTTTCCAGGCCTGCTCGTTATGCCGGAGGTGAATGGAATAGCATCGTTAAAAAATGGCAAACAACGCCTGTCCGAATTGCCTTATGCTACCCCGATGTCTATGAAATCGGTATGTCGAATCTGGCGCTGCCTATTCTCTATGAGATACTAAATCACCAGCCAGATGTACTAGCGGAAAGAGTTTTTGCCCCCTGGATAGATATGGAGGCAGCCCTACGAAACCAGAATATTCCGCTCTTCACCCTGGAATCCAAACATCCGGTGAAGGAATTCAACATTGTGGGCTTTTCTTTTGGCTACGAGCTTACCTACACCAATGTGTTAAACATCCTCGACCTGGCTCAGATTCCCTTGTTTAGCTCTCAGAGAGACGATTCTCACCCTTTAATAATAGCCGGCGGCAGCTGCACCCTCAATCCAGAGCCAATGGCTGATTTCATCGACCTATTTGTAATTGGTGAAGGTGAGGAAGTAACACTGGAGCTACTGGAAATCTTTCGAGCATATCGGGGCAATAAAGAGGAGATACTGCGGCAAGCTGCCAAGCTCGACGGCATATACATCCCCAGCTTCTATCAAGTCAGTTATAAAAAAGATGGCATCGTAAACAATATTACGCCCAAGATACCTGAGGCTAAACCAAAAATTCAGCGCAGGGTAGTAACTAAACTGCCGTTTCCAGTTACCAACCCGGTTGTCCCTTACATTGAAGCAGTACATGACCACGGCAATATAGAAATTCAGCGAGGTTGCACTCAAGGTTGCCGTTTCTGCCAGGCAGGGATGATATACAGACCGGTGCGAGAACGCCCACAAGAAGAGATAATAGACGCTGTAGGTAAACTATCAAAATATTGTGGTTATAGTGAGGTGTCTTTGCTCTCCCTTAGCACAGGGGATTATTGTAACATTGAGGAACTCGTCACAAAGCTATACCAGCAGCATTACGGAGATAACCTTACATTATCCCTCCCCAGCTTACGCTTAAATGCACCCGCAATGAGGTTAATGGCTCTATTGCCTTCACAACGCAAAATAACTCTGACTTGTGCTCCTGAAGCAGGGAATGAAAGATTACGCCGCGTCATTAACAAAAATATACCCGAAGAAGTGATTATAGAAACCATAGCGTTTGCCTTGAGCAGGAGTTGGACAAACATCAAGTTATATTTCATGTTAGGGTTGCCCACCGAAACCATTGATGATGTCCAAAGCATTATTAGACTGGTGGCCAAAATACGACAGTTGGGGCAAAATTTTAGGCTACAAATCAGCACTTCTACCCTCATTCCAAAGCCACATACCTCCTGCCAATGGCTGGCACAGGAAACACAGGAGCAGTTACTCATCAAATATGACATACTAAAGCAGGGATTACATCGATTAAGAGTGAGATTTTCATGGACTGACCCCAAGATAAGTCAAATTGAAGCGGCTTTATCCCGGGGTGACCGCCGAATAGGCAAAGTCATTTATGCTGCCTGGCAATTAGGCTGTAAATTTGATGCCTGGACTGAGCACTTTAATTGCCAAAAGTGGCTCAATGCTTTTGAACAGAATGGGCTAGACCCCTTATTTTATGCCAACCGCGAGCGAGATCTATCTGAAGTGCTACCCTGGAACCATATTGACACGGGAGTAACTGCTGAATTCCTCAAAAGCGAGTATTACAAGCTATGGCAGGAAAAGGAGACTCCAGATTGCCGTGGTGGAAAGTGCAACGCCTGTGGACTACAGCGCTGGCAAATTAGCTGCCGTGATAAATACAAGGAAATTAAAGGGTATGTAAAAACTGTTCAATAGCTTGGTTAACAGCCTCGGGCTTTCCCACAAAGAAATAGTGAGTGCCACCATCAACTACGGTGAGCTTTGAGCCCGCAATCTTGGCAGCCAAATAAGAACCATACTTTGGCGGTGTCATTATATCTTCACTGGCACAAAGGATTAAAGCAGGGACTTTAATATCCTGAACCTTGTCCATAATATCAAATTTGTCACAGCAGAGCATATCGTTTAGCTGTACTTTGGCTCCGACTTTAACCGTCTCTCTTATCAACTTCTCCTTTAGTTTAGGCGTAATCTGACTATATTGAGGCTCAAGAAAGTTTTGCACCCAAACAGTGGGATTCTGTATCCCATCCCGCATTAAAGAAAGGTACTGTGGGGCTACCCGTAACCTAGCACCGGTACCAACAAGTATGACAGCCTTAACATCCCCAGGATACTTCAAGGCATACATCTGAGCAATAGCACCACCAAGAGAATGCCCAGCCAAGACCGGCGCAGAATACCCTCGCTTAAGAATATAGCCATGTACCCAATCAGTATAATCCTCGATACTCGCACAGGGTTCTCCTGGGGAAAGGTGCCCTGGTAAGTTAATAGCCTCAGCATCTGAGAAGTATGCTATCTGATAGCACCAAACTCCACCTGTATTTCCCGAACCAGGGATAAAAATTAACTTCACCCAGAAATACCCCCTTCAGTTAAATCCCTTAAAGCAGTTTCAAGCGCTTCATTAACGCCTTCAACAAAGATAAGAGAGACAAAACTTAAACCTATCTCCTGGGAAATATTCCATATGCCCATCAGGATATATCATATACCAGATGATCCTGCGTGGTGATGGAAACTATACTATCGCCTTCAGCCAACGCCATTATATGTACACCACGACCTTTCCTAGTCTGAACAGAGACCTGCTCGATCGGAATACACTCAACATTACCTGCGGACGATAACACCACCAGATATCCCTCACCTTTGCTCACAATCCTAGCTGCCACTACTTTGCCTGTTTTGTCGCTAACTCTATGGGCGTAGACTCCTTTCCCCCCCCTCTGTTGGACAGGATAAGACCCCGCCGAAGTTAACTTGCCAAAGCCTCTCTCGGTCACTGTTATCAGATAAGTGTCAGGAAAAACAGTGTTCATACTGACAAGGCAATCATCAATCAGGCGAATACCGCGAACACCACCACTGCTCCGAGAGGCCGTTCTCAAATTACTAACCTTAAATTTAACGGCTCGCCCATTTTGACTTGCCAGAATAACCTCATCTGAATCGGTAACTTTTCTGGCTGACACCAGTTCATCATTATTTTTAAGCCTTATAGCAATTAACCCACTTCTCCTGATAGAAGCAAAGTTTTTAAGATAAGTCTTCTTGATCTCACCAGATTTAGTTGCCATTAATAAAAATTCGTTGGAAGGAAAATCTGCCACAGCCAGCAATACAGTTACCTTGTCTTTCAAATCAATGGGCAATAAATTAACCAGCGATATACCCTTACCAGTCCGAGATAAATCCTCCGGGAGTTCATAACATTTAAGGCAATAAACTCTGCCCCGGTCAGTAAAAAGGAGTAAATTATCATGTGTATCGGCAGACAAAATATGTTTCACCGTATCACCCTCACGGGTTATCATTCCCATAACCCCTCTGCCTCCACGGTGCTGCAGCCGATAAGTGCTAGCAGGAAGCCTTTTTATAAACCCCTGGCTGCTAAATGTAACTATCACTTTTTGATGAGGGACAAGATCCTCCTGGCAAAACTCTGTAACCTCTTCCTCGCTAATCATAGTACGGCGCTCGTCACCATACTTGGATTTCAGCTGGGTAACATCTTGCTTAATAAAGAATAGCACCTTTCTGGGATTAGCCAACAGGTCTTCCAGATAAGAAATATCCTTTACTACGCTAGCATACTCCTCAGCTATTTTTTGTTGTTCTAAATGAGCCAAGCGCCGAAGAGGCATATCAAGGACAGCTTGCGTCTGAGCTTGAGACAAACCAAAAGCAGTCATCAAATTGATACGCGCAGTGTCAACAGTTTCAGATTGGCGAATAACTTTGATAACCTGCTCCAGGTTATCCAGAGCAATCCTAAAGCCTTCAAGGATATGAGCTCTATTCCTTGCCTTGTCAAGTTCAAATTGAGATCGCCGGGTAATGACTTCACAACGAAAGTCAATGTGGCAAGTCAGAGCTTCTTTGAGATTAATTACCTTCGGTTGCCCATTAACCAAAGCGACCATGTTAATAAAAAAGGCAGATTGCATAGGGGTATGCTTATACAGATTGTTAAGCACTTGCAGTGACTGCGCTCCTTTTCTGAGCTCGATAACCAAACGCATCCCTTCCCTATCCGATTCATCACGCACTTCAACTACCCCTACAATCTTCTTCCCCTTTACCAACTCAGCGATTCTCTCTACTAGTGCTGCTTTGTTTACCTGATAGGGAAGCTCAGTGATAATTATCTGCCTCCTACCCCCTTTAATATCCACCTCTCGAGTCTTAGCTCGAACTACGACTCTCCCCCGTCCTGTAGCATAAGCACTCTTTATTCCCTCTTTCCCCCAAATTACACCCGCTGTGGGGAAGTCAGGTGCTTTTACGAACTTCATTAGCTCATCCGTAGTAGCTTGAGGGTTATCAATTAGATAAGAGATAGCGTCACATACCTCCCCTAAGTTATGCGGAGGAATATTAGTTGCCATGCCTACAGCTATTCCTGAGGAGCCATTAAGCAGTAAATTAGGCAACCTGGCTGGTAAAACAGTGGGCTCTTTAAGGGAATCATCAAAATTAGGGGAAAAATCAACAGTATTTTTGTCGATGTCGACCAGCATCTCCCCAGCAATCTCGCTGAGCCGCGCCTCAGTGTAACGCATTGCTGCTGGTGGGTCATTATCGATGCTGCCAAAATTACCTTGCCCAGCAACCAAGACATATCTCAATGAGAAATCCTGAGCCATACGCACCATAGCCTCATACACCGAGGCATCACCATGCGGGTGATATTTCCCCAGAACCTCACCTACAATTCTGGCGCTCTTTTTGTATGGAGTATTGTAATGCGACCCCAACTCATCCATAGCATATAAGACACGCCGTTGCACCGGCTTCAAACCATCGCGCACATCAGGTAACGCTCGAGAAACTATGACGCTCATGGCATAGTCAAGATAGGATTTCTTCATCTCCTCTTCAATGTCAATAGACCGTACTACGCTAGTTTCCATCATTCGCTAAGTTCTTCTCCTACTTCAGTATTTTTCTCGACCACAGAAAAACCTTCTGGCAAGGTTTCAGCCTCCTCAGAGTTAGAATGTTCAACTCCTTCAGAAGATTCACCTTCCTCTATCGCTTCATCTTCCTCAGCAGTTACATTAGACGTAACGAGAGGTTCTCCGGCAGACAGGAGTAAATGCTCACTACATTTAACAGGAAAGGATGGTTGCCCCATCTGACTAGGATGTTGATATTCTTCCCTGATAATCACCCGAACCCTATCATTTCCTACGCTGAGGATAGCCACAGCGTATCTATTACCTCCCTCCATTAGTCTAATGAGGCGTAACCCACATTTCGTTTCGACTTCCCCCAAATATTCGCCATGCTCATTCTCTACAATTAGGCGTCGCCCTTCTACTTTCAAATGGACTTGGTCGCCAACACCCATCCTGCCTAATATCTCACCTGGGGCTAAATTGAAAAGATTTACCCCACCAGCCTTTCCCATCTCCGCAACAAAAAGAGCAGGGATAATCCTATGGCGGCCACTGCCAGATGCCGCCTTAGATTCAGGCAGGCTGGCCAGTCGGGCTAAGTTTTTGGCAGCAATTGCATTAAGTGGAGCAAGTTCCAAGACCTTGTTATATGCCTCCTTAGCCTGGGCAAACTCTCCTAATTCTGTTAAAGCCCTACCAAGACGATTGTATGCGCCAATATCACCCGGAAACCTCTCAGTTATCCTCTTGTTTACTACCACCGCCTCCTCCCAACGACCTTGAATAGCCAAGGTTATAGCTTCCTCGCTTAATCGTCGCCCTAGTTTTGTTCGCTCCTGTTCTTTCTGATAAGCCATCTCTTAACAAGCCCCAAAATGAAAGCTGATAAAGTCTACAACATTAAGCGATGTCAAGCTCAAAGGCTCTATGTAAAGCCTGAACAGCATCCTTAACTTTATCCTCTGAAATAATGCAAGTTATCCTTATCTCGGAAGTAGTAATCAACTGGATATTGATACCCTGCTCATAAAGCGCGCGGAACATTCTGGCAGCATAGCCCGGCGTGTTTTGCATGCCAGTGCCGATGATACTTACCTTGGCCAATGTAGCATCAGTGACACATCGCTTGCTCCCCACAGATTTAGCCACAGGTTCTACAATGGACATCGCTTTAATTAAATCACCTCGCGATACTGTAAAAGTAAGGTCGGTAATATTCTCAACGCTAGCATTCTGCACAACGGTGTCTACACTAATATTCGCCTTGGCCAGAGGCTCAAAGATTGCCGCAGCAATGCCCGGGTGGTCAGGTACACCAATGACCGTGATTTTAGCCACATTGGTATCATGGGCAATACCCCTAACCTTATTTCTTGCTTCCATAGATGCCTCCTTACAAATGAGAGTTCCTGGACTATCGCTAAAACTGGAAGCCACCAATATAGGTATATTATACAACTCACCTAATTCTACCGCTCTAGGATGCATTATCCTCGCCCCATAACTAGCTAGCTCCAGCATCTCCTCATAACCAATCTCCTTCAATTTAATCGCTTCAGATACAAAGCGCGGATCAGCAGTATAGACCCCCTCAACATCAGTGTAAATCTGGCATACCTCGGCATGTAAACTGGCAGCCAGGGCAACTGCCGTAGTATCAGAGCCACCCCGACCCAAAGTTGTTATATCCATATCGGAAGTAACACCCTGAAATCCAGCCACAATAACAATATTATCCTTCTCCAGCTCATCAACAATTCGACTAGGATTGACACGGAGAATTCGCGCTCGACTATAACTAGAATCAGTCTGGATACCCGCCTGGGCACCAGTAAGACTAACTGCCTTGTAGCCCAAACTGCCCAGAGCCATGGCTAAAAGAGTGCTGGAAATTAGCTCACCCGTAGAGAGTAGAACATCAAGCTCTCGCTCCTTCGGCTGTTCACTAACTTGACGAGCCATCCGTATCAATTCATCAGTGGTGTCCCCCATTGCTGAGACAACCACCACTACCTGATTGCCTTCATCCTTAACCCTAACTATACGGCGAGCTACATTTTTAATTTTCTCACTATCAGCTACTGAACTGCCACCATACTTTTGAACTATTAGTGCCATATTTCCCCTCTAGTTATTAGCCTGCCCATAATATTATACCCTTCCTCAATGAAAACGCCGGTGCTTTTAGCCTCAGCCTCGGTAAATTTCTCCGCACCATTGCCCACAAATCCCGGCCCCCATAGCATGAATGGAACCGGCTCCCCGGTATGGGTCTGAGTCTTAATTGGCGTGGGATGATCAGGCATGATAAGTACCCTAAAAGCATCTTTATTCCACCTGCGGATCCGGCTCACAATTTCCATATCTATCCTCTGAATAGCCTCTACTTTATCATTAACAGAGCCTGTATGAGCAGCTTCGTCAGGCGCTTCTACATGTACAACTACCAAATTATTTTCCTTAAGTGATTCCAGCGCACCCACTGCTTGAGCAGTACAGTCATTGCTTTGATCACCAGTCACGCCGGGAATACTTAATACTTCTATCCCTATCATTTTAGCAAAACCCCGCAAGAGGTCAACCCCAGATGTCATATCAGCCTTAACGCCATAGACCACTTTGAAAGCCGGCATATCAGGTATTTGCCCACTCCCCCAGAAAAGCCAAATCATTGTTGCTGGGATATTACCACTGGCTCTTCGTGCCACATTTATAGGGTGATTGTGCAGCACAGACTCAGAACATACCATAAGATCCCGCAACAAAGCACTTCCTGGACCCTGAGGCATAAATTCCTTGATAGGTTTGTCAGGAATATCATGCGGAGGGGTGCAATTAGCCAGGAGAATGTCCTTTTGCCCTTTTATCTTACATATGTGCCTATAGCTAACACCAGGGTAAAAGTGTACTTGGTTATCACCAAGTTTCTCATTTAAAGCAGCAATAAGAGCTTGAGCTTCGCTAGTGCTGATGTTCCCACTGCTATAGCTCCACATCTTTCCATCACGAACAGCAACCAAATTACAGCGAAAAACAGCCTCTCCAGCCTCAATAGGAATGCCCAT
>Ga0114918_10002148_pt1 | contig 17713 bp, 24 predicted proteins | sample LantaG_FD_87015 | JGI IMG/M metagenome (GOLD analysis project Ga0114918, IMG submission 87015) | Deep subsurface microbial communities from Baltic Sea to uncover new lineages of life (NeLLi) - Landsort_02402 metaG | ecosystem: Environmental > Aquatic > Marine > Oceanic > Sediment | place... | reverse complement strand
TTCGTGTATGTAGGTATCATAATATTTTTGGTCCTGAAGGAACCTGGGAAGGTGGTAGAGAAAAGTCTCCAGCAGCAATCTGTCGTAAGGTAGCATATCTTCCAAAAGAAGGTGGAACCATTGAAGTTTGGGGTGATGGAAAACAGACTCGTTCATTCCTCTATATTGATGAATGTATTGAGGCATCTCGTCGTTTGATGGACTCCGAATTTATTGGACCAGTGAATATTGGTTCTGAAGAGATGGTAACTATCAATCAACTTGTAGACACTGCTGCAAAGGTTGCTGGTAAGTTTGTTGATAAAGAATACATCCTAGATGCTCCTCTCGGTGTTCGTGGACGTAACTCTAATAACGATTTAATTCGTAAAGAACTTGGTTGGGATTATTCTCAGACTCTTGAAGAAGGTATTCGTAAGACTTATACGTGGATTGAGGAACAAATTAATGTCAAGGCATAAGTTTAACTTAGTCGGTAATACCTTTAATTATGAAGATGCTCCCAAATGTTCAGTTTGGGGTAAGGAATCTAAATTTACTGAATGGGTAGATGTTGGTGGTGAAGGTACTTTTTATATTGATGGTGCCATTGGATATGGACTTCAAGATGAAGTAAAGGGTCCAAAGTATGCATGGATTCTAGAATCTGCTGCAATCATTCCTCAAGTTACTGACTGGGTAAAAATGAACCCAGAAAAAACTATGGATACTTTTGATGTTGTCTTTACATATAATCAGGAACTTATAAAAATTGATCCTGAGAAGTTTAAATGGGTTCCAGCTCAAGGAACATGGATTAAAGAACCAAAGATTTATGAAAAATCTAAAATGATATCCATGATTGCATCAAATAAAAATATGTGTGCTGGTCATCGCAAACGTCTTGAATGGATTGAAAGGTTTAAAGATCAAGTTGATTTTTTTGGTAGAGGATTTGCAACAGAAATTACTCTCAAAGAAGAGGGTTTATGTGATTATATGTTCTCAATTGCAATTGAAAATGCATCTTATGAAACCTATTTCACTGAAAAACTTTTAGATTGTTTTGCTACAGGAACTATTCCTGTTTACTATGGTGCTCCTGATATTGGAGATCATTTTAATAAAGATGGCATTATTGATCTGAGTGAAGAATTTGACGTATCAGATGAAATTTACTACAGTAAAATGGATGCTATTAAAGAAAACTTGGAGAAAACTAAGAAGATGGAAATTTTAGAAGACTTTATTTGGGAGACTTATTTCGCATGAGCGTAAAACTATTCAACCTTGCCGTTAAAGAAGGCAAACCGGTTTGTTATTATTTGTTCCGTGATCTTGGAATCAATAAGGATTGTAAGTATTTTGTAGAGACTGGCACTCACTTAGGTGGAAGTGTTCAGTTTAGTATTGATCTCGGATATGAGAAAATTTTTAGTTGTGAAATGATGGAAGATCGGTATAATCACTGTATGGAAAAGTTTCAATCTAATGACAATGTTAATTTGTGGCTTGGCGATTCAAACGATTGCTTTGCTGATATGATGAAAAACATTGATCAAAAAACATGTTTCTGGTTGGATGCTCATGGTGAAGGTGGTGGCGTCCCTACATTTGAAGAACTTGATTTGATCAAGCAGAATAGTATTAAAGACCATACAATTGTTATTGATGACATCCCTGTTTATTTTTCTGGAAAAGAAAAAAAATTAGAGGAAAAAATCCTTTCAATCAATAGTAACTATAAGATTGATTACTATAAGTCTATTAATCCTGTTGACGATTATGTGTTAGCAGCATACATTGAGTGATATGAAACCCTGCATTATTAAACAACCAGCAGGAGTTGGGGATGTATTTTTTCTCCAAAAAATAGCAAGTATCTATCGTGGTAAAGGTCATGAAATTATTTGGCCTTTACGTGATGATATTTTTTGGATCTCTCAGTATATCCCCGAAATTAGTTGGTGTACAATGTCTGACTGGATGGCAGGACAAGGTGCCCGATTGTTTGATTTTGCTGGATTTGAAGATACAAATGACTTCATTTATATTGACGCATCCACTGCAGATCGAACTTTTAATGCTGATCCAACTAGAATCATGTCTGCAAAGTTTGGTCTTGTTGGTATGGATCATACGGACTGGGGTAAATACTTTAAGTTCAATCGAAACAAAGAAAAAGAAGATCAACTCTATTACACAGTTCTCGGTCTCAAAGATGACAGCGAATATGTATATGTGAATGATATTACTAATACTGATCTCCGTAAAACTAGTTCTCTTGCGGATAAATTATACGATTATCCTGTGATTGAGAATAAAATTTATGAAGGATTTACTCTTTTTGATTGGATCAAAGTTTGGGAAAACGCAAAAGAGATTCATACTCAACCGACAGCCATGTGTTTTATCATGGATGTAATTGATACAGATGCAAAGATCTTTTACTATCCTAAAGACGAACGTCAATATAAAGATGTGATTGACATTTTTAGTAAAGTTACCGAATATAGAAATGCTTGAAAATTATTCAAAGAATGTTGATGGTATTGTCTACCAAGTAGATAAAAATCACATTGAATACAATAAAGACTATGTAAATACTCGATATGTAAAGTATGGAGAACTTCCAACTTATATGGGATATCTTCGTTTGGGTAACATTATTGGATCTTTGGGTAGAGTTCCCAAGAGTATTCTTGATGTTGGATATGGGGATGGTTCTTTTTTGAAAGTCTGTAACAATATCATTCCAGATTGTTACGGATATGACATCTCAACATATCCAGTTCCTGATGGATGTACTCAAGTAAAAGACTTTATGAGTGATTTTTATGACGTAATTACATTCTTTGATTCTCTTGAGCACTTTGAAGATATTGAATTTATTCAGGATTTAAAGTGTAGTGCGATTTGCATTTCTGTCCCACATTGTCACTATAAGAGTGATGAGTGGTTTGAAAACTGGAAGCACCGTCGCCCGAATGAGCATCTTTGGCACTTTGATGCTCAAACCTTGAAGACATTTATGTATCGAATGGGATATGTATTAGTCTCTTCCAGTAACGTAGAGGATACTATCAGAAAGAATAATAAAGAAGAATCTAACATTTTGACTTGTGTTTTTAAAAAAGTAAGAGTATGAAAGCAGTAGTATTAGAAAAAATCGACGCACCTCTTGCAATCAGAGACGTTGAACTGACCGAATTGAAAGTTGGTCAAGTGCTTGTTAAAATCTTGGTAAGTGGTCTTTGTGGAGCGCAACTCCATGAAATTCGTGGTCACAAAGGCAATGCAAAGTTTCTTCCACACCTCATGGGTCATGAAGGATGTGGAATTGTTAAGGAGGTTGGACCCGGAGTTACCAATGTAAATGTTGGAGACAAGGTTGTAATGCATTGGAGACCTGGAACTGGCATCGAAGCACCATTTCCATCATATGTTCTCGATGGAAAATTGATGAGCAGTGGTAAAGTCACCACTCTAAGCGAATATTCTATTGTCTCTGAAAATAGACTAACAACCGTTCCTCAAGATACTCCAGAAGATCTGTGTGCAATTCTTGGATGTGCTCTCACTACTGCAATGGGAATCATTGATAATGAAGTTGAATTAAAGTTTGGTGAGAGTGTCGCAGTTGTTGGTTGTGGTGGTGTTGGATTAAATCTGATTCAGGCAGCAGCACTTAAGAGTGCTTGTCCAATCTATGCAATTGATAATAATATAACAAAAAGGGAATTGTGTTTTACTGCAGGTGCATCGATTTTTACAAATTCTATTAATAACATTGAAGAAAATGTTGACGTAATCATTGACACTACTGGTATTCCTGAAGTTATCACTGAAGCAATTTCCAAACTTTCTGGTAATGGTAGAATGATTTTAGTGGGACAACCTGCGCCAGGAAAGATGGTTGAAGTAATGAATGCTGTTAATTTGTTTAATGGCATTGGACAAAGTATCAAAGCCACTCAAGGTGGAAAGGCAAATCCTCAAGAAGATATTCCTAGATATGTAAAAATGCATAGAGAAGGTATTCTTGATATTTCTCAATTTGTTACGCATCGTTTCAAATTGGATCAAATCAACGATGCATTTGACTTGCTTAAATCGGGGAATGCTGGTAGAATTATTATTGAAATAGGAGTATAATAAATGAGAGGAACTGATTGGACACCGGAAGGTCTTCGTTCTTTTGTAGATAAGATCGCAGAACATCATGATGCTGGTCGTCTACCCTTTGCTCTACATCTTCCTGGAGGAAACGAGCAACAACTTATTGATATTTTTTCTAATATCAATGAAGGTGACTATATACTGTCTACGCATAGAAATTGGTATCATGCATTGCTTCATGGTCTCCCTCCAGAAGAAGTAGAAGAAAAAATTCTAAATGCCCGTAGTATGTTTATGTTTGATCGTAAACGTAACTTTTATGTATCTGCTATCATTGGAGGTCCAGTTGCTATCGCTGTTGGAATTGCCTGGGCACTAAAGCGTAAAGGATCTAATCAAAAAGTTTGATGTTTTCTTGGTGATGGTACAGAGGATACTGGTCATTTTGCAGAAGCAGTCAGATATGTTGATGGATTTGATCTTCCTTGTACATTTGTCATCGAAGATGATGGAATGGCAGTTGAGGCACCAAAAGAACGTAGGTGGGGAACCAATAAAGATATTGATTGGCCTTCTTGCGTGATTCGATATCATTATACAAAAACACGCCCTCATATTCGCACAGGTAATTTTGCTGACCTGAAGGTGATGAAGGAAGTGATGAAAACTGATGAGGAATATTTCCCGATTCTTCCCAAGCGCGAATACGTTGCCCCCCAAAAATATGAACCTCTGAATATCAAGTTCAAAGATGCAGTTACCCAAGCTATGACCGAACTTGGTGATGATGATGCAATTTTTATTGGGTATAGTTTGATTCCTGGTGATGCTATGGGAACTCTTAAAAATGTTTCTGACGATCAAAAGATTGAAACTCCTGTTGCAGAAAACCTAATGGTCGGTCTTGCTATTGGCATGTCATTTGAAGGATTTAAACCTGTCGTTTACTTTGAACGTCATGATTTCATGTTAGTTGCTGCAGATGCAATTGGTAATCATGTTGATAAAATTGAAAGAATCTCTCATGGAGAATTTAAAGTCCCTGTTATTTTAAAAACAGTTATTGATGATGGTGGATTGTTTTACTCAGGACCAACTCATTCTCAGAACTTTACAAAGGTTTTCCAGGAAATGGTAGACTTCCCTGTTCTAGATCCACAAACCCCTGAAGAAGTTCTTGATATGTATCGGTATGCTAAAGAGAGTGATGGTCCCGTAATGATTGTTGAGCATAAGAAATTCCACTGATGAAAACTTACGTATCTTTAGGAATCGGAGATTTATTTTTTCTTGATTCTATTCTAACAAAAGAAGAAAAGGAAAGTATTAGTGAAATCTATTGGGCATGTAGATTTGGTTATGTAATGAAAAAACTAATGGAAAATAATCCATCATATCCAAATTTAACTGCACAACACACTATTGATGATGAAGTTGGAAAAAGTGCAATGGCAGGATTGGACCCCGTTGCAGTTCCATTCTGGCACTTTAGACCTGACTTTTCTAGAAACTTTGAAGTTGGTTTGGACTTATTCAATATTCGCTATGAGTGGGATAATTCTAATCTCCAAACTATTGATGCAGTCAGTATGTTCTTTGATGATACTAGACCGTTTCAAGAATCTTCTTTTGTTAAACACTCTAATAAAATTGATGAAGACTATATAGTTTTTCATTATCCAACTTCTACTAGACCAAGGAATGACATTGCAGAAATTACAAAAGAAGATTTAAATTTTGTAAATGAGTTGTCAAAAGAAACTGGTTATATTGTTAAAATTATTTCAGACTGTGATATTAATCTTGAAATAGATAATCAGGAGTTATTAATTAATCCAGAAATAACTTATGTTAGAGACCTAGTTTCTAACTGCAAATACTACGCTGGGTGTGATTCTTTTTGTAGTATTTTAGCTGCAAAGGCACTCCCCAAGGAAAATATTTTTATTAAAACTTCTCCCAATTTCACCGGTTGGAATAATTGGTTACTTAGAGCATTTCTTCCACATTCACCTGAAGAAGTAAAGCAATTTTATAAACCTTACATTGGAAGATAATGAAAAAAATATTGGTAGTAGGTGATAGCTCTAGAGACGTATTTGTTTATTGTGATGCTTTACGTTTGTGTCCAGATGTTCCTGTTCCTGTTTTGAATATCAAAGACCAAAGTGAAAATCCAGGAATGGCAAAAAATGTTCAGAGGAACATTCAAAGTTTATTTGGACAATGTGACATCCTAACGAACGAAAACTGGTTTGAAATTACAAAAACTAGGTATGTTCATAAAGATAGTAACCATATGTTTTTCCGTGTGGATACTACACAAAAAGTCCCTCATATAGATATCTCTTTAATTGATTATGATTATGAAATTATTGTTATTTCTGATTATGATAAAGGATTTTTAACCGAAGAAGATATTCAAAAAATTTGTTCAAAGCATTCAAACGTTTTTATTGATACTAAAAAAATTCTTGGATCGTGGGCAAACAATGCTGCTTTCATTAAGATAAATGATTTTGAATATAAGAATTCAAAAAATAGTTTGACTGATCAAATTAAAGATAAAATAATTCACACGATGGGTTCTGAAGGATGTGAGTATCGAGGTGTTCGTTATCCCGTTAACAAAGTTGATGTTAAAGATGTTTCTGGTGCTGGAGATTGTTTTATGGCAGGACTTGTGGTAGAATATTGTAAAACAAAAGATATTGTGAAAGCAATTGCATTTGCAAATAAGTGTGCATCACAAGTTGTTAAACATAGAGGAGTTACTGTAGCATGAGTTTAGATTATAGTTTAGTTCATCCAGATTGGTCTTCCTCTATTCAACCATTGGGTAGATCGCAAAAAGGTCAAGACAGAACTCTTAAGTTTACTTTTGATTCTATTGGAGTTACAAATAAGTATTATGTCGAATTTGGTGCTATTGATGGATATCAAGATAGTAATACTTGTTATTTTAGAGAAAATGAAGGTTGGTCTGGGTTATTACTAGAATCTGGAAAGTGGTTTCCTGTTCCAGAAAATCCAGAAATTAACTTGCGTATTGAGACTGTTAGTAAGGAAAATATATGCAAAGTATTTGAGAAGTATGAAGTGCCCATTGAATTTGATTTATTGTGCGTTGATATTGATTCTTTAGACTATTGGGTTACCGAAGAAATACTAACTCAGTATAAACCAAGATGTGTTATGGTTGAGGTTAATGTTAGATTCAAACCAGATCAAAGTTGGAGATTGAAAAATAATACTAACTGGGATTGGGATGGTGTTAAATGGTATGGTGCTTCTCCTCTGACATACAAAAAGATGTTTAATAAAATGGGATACACTCCTGTTCACATTCATGTAGATGATATGATTGCTATTCGTAATGATGTCATGGAGGAAATGGGTTTTGTAGAACCTCCTTGGGAAACTGTTCAACCTTCTTCAAATGTTTCTTTGTATAATACTCATAATATGGGTGGCACAAAAAAACTTGTTACCGAATTAAACTTAGATGAGTGGGAACCAGCATGATTATTTTAACAGGATCAAATGGGTTTATTGGAAAAAATTTTAAAACTAAAATAGAAGATGAAGTTATTGAGGTAGAACAAGATAATTGTTGGAATTTTCTTCGTGAGTTTAAAAGATGGAATGAAGTTAATCTGATTCTCCATCAAGGAGCAATTTCTTCTACGGTCGAAAAGAACATTAATAAAATTCACTCCTTTAATGTTGACTATACTCTTTTACTTTTTGAGTATGCCATTCAATATGGTATACCTGTTCGCTATGCCTCTTCAGCTTCGGTATATGGAAATTTGAAAGGAGTATTCAATCCATTAAACTACTATGCAATATCTAAGTTGCAAATTGATTATTGGGTGATGGATAATATTGATAAATTTTCTAGTATCCAGGGATTTAGATATTTTAATGTGTATGGTGATGGTGAACATTCTAAAGGAGATCAAGCAAGTCCTGTAAGTAAGTTTGCTAAACAAATTAAAGAAACAGGATCTTTAAACTTATTTGAAGGATCTGAAAATTTCTATAGAGATTTTATTTGCGTTTCTGATATTGTAAACATTGTTCTTAGTAATAAAAAACCATCTGGAATTTATGATTTGGGTACAAGCAAACCAATAAGTTTTAAACATGTTGCAGAGTGTGTTGCTAACAAGTATAACGGGAAAATAAACTATATTCCATTTCCAAAACACCTGGAAGAAAAATATCAAGATTTTACTTGTGCAAAAAGTGAATGGGATGAGTATAAATTTATTACAGTTGAGGAATATTTACGATGACTGTTGTGTGGACTAATGGGTGCTTTGATATTTTGCATCCTGGTCATATGGAGTTGTTTAAAATTGCAAAGTCTCTTGGTGATAAACTGATAGTTGGTCTTGATGAAGATCATAAAGTACTTAAGGATAAGGGAAACTGTAGACCTATTAATTCTTTTTCTTTTCGTAAATCGATGCTTGAATCTAATAAGCATATTGACCTTGTAGTTCCTTTTGGTAGTAGAGAAGAATTAGAAAATATGATAGAACTTTATTCCCCAGACATTCTTATTGTTGGTGGAGATTGGAGAGATGGTGATGTAGTTGGAAGGCAGTTTGCTAAAGAAGTTAGATTTTTAGATAGAATCTGTGAATATTCAACAACTAAAATAATAACCGATATTGACAATAAATATAGTAACGATAGTTAATTTTTGTGAAAGTAGTTATTCCAATGTCTGGCATGAGTAGTAGATTTTCTGCTGCTGGATATACAATACCAAAGTATCTTATAGAAATAGACGGTAAGAAAGTCATTGAACATATTGTGAATCTATATCCAAAAGATTCTGAGTTTGTATTCGTTGTTAATGATAAGCACCAAGAAGAAACTAATATTGTTGATATTTTGGACAATCTTGCAAATAAGAAAAAAATAGTTACAATACCCGTACATAAAAAAGGTCCTGTATTTTCAGTATCAGAATTTGAAGAATTAATTGACGATGATGAACAAGTCATTGTCAACTACTGTGACTTTTCAATGTATTGGGATTATCAACACTTTAAAGAGTTTGTAGATACATCTGAGTGTGATGGGTGTGTAGTTTGTTATACAGGATTTCATCCCCATATGTTAGGTAGTGATAACTATGCTTTTTGTAGTTGTGATTTGGATGAAAATGATAGGATTATAGAAATCCGTGAGAAACAACCATTCACAGATGATAAAATGTCTGAGTTTGCTTCGACTGGAACTTATTATTTTAAAAAGGGAAGTTATATAAAGAAATATTTTAAACAGTTGATGGACGAAGACATCAACATCAATGATGAGTATTATGTAAGTCTTGTTTATAACCTTTTGATTAATGATGGTTTAGATAGCAGAGTTTATGAGATTCCTTATATGCTTCAATGGGGAACTCCTTTTGACTTAGATGTTTATAATAGTTGGTCAAACTATTACCATAAAGCACTTGAAGGTCAGAAAGAAGTTAGACTAGAAAATTGTATTCTTGCTCTTCCTATGGCAGGTGCTGGTAGTAGATTTTCTAAAGAGGGTTATGAGCAACCAAAACCATTCATCCAAGTTAATGGTAAGAATATGTTTGAGCAAGCAGTTCGTTGCTTGCCTAAAACTGATAGGACAATCTACGCTTGTTTGAGAGAACAGAAAGCACCACATCCAGTAGGAGGAGAGGTGTTGTGGATTGATGAAGTCTTGGAAGGACAGGCTTGCACAACAGAGAGAATAATAGATGTATGTAATCCGAATTCTTCTATCTTAGTCTCTGCTTGTGATAATGGTGCATTTTATGATTCTGACAAGTTTTTAGACTTGATAAATGATAAGGAAAATGATATAATAGTATGGACTTATAGAAACAACTATACAAGTCATTTACAACCAGAAGCATATTCTTGGGTAAAGTGTGATAGTGATGGAAATATAAATCGCGTTGATGTTAAAAAATTTGTAGGAACAGATCCAGTAAAGGAATATGCCATTACTGGAACTATGTTTTTTAGAACAAGAGAGATGTTCTATCGTTCTCTTAATTCTCTTTATGAAAATGATGTAAGAACTAACGGTGAGTTCTATGTTGATAGTATGCTCAATGAAGCAATTTCTTTGGGATACAAAGTAAAGAATTTCGAGATAGACAATTATATTTGTTGGGGAGCTCCTAACGATTTAAAGACTTATAATTATTGGCAAAGTTTTTTTAATAAAGTTGATTGGCATCCTTATGACTATTCAAAAGACTATTTTACGAATTGAATACTGGAACTCTGGGAGAACAAGACTTATAAAGGAAAGGAATGAAAATGGTAGAGATATTGAAGTTGCATACTTCTTCTCTTGCCAATTTACAGGTCTATCCAAACATTATCCACAACCATTAATCTATTCGCATCAAACTCATAAACTGCATCTTCCAACCAAGGAGATGTTTATGTCTCTTGGAAGAGGGACAGTTTATGAGGACACAATGAAATATTGGATAGAGAAACCATTTAGATTTAAAAACTTCTGCTCAGTTCCTGTTTTTTACTTTGTGTATAATATGGCGAACTACTATCACTTCATCTATGATACGCTGCCTTATCTCTACTCATACTTTAACGAAAAAGAGATTCATCCAGACCTGAAACTTCTTGTAAGTCCACCAGAGAGTAGAGATGACTTATATCCCTTTGTCTGGGAGTGCCTGGAACTCCTAGGAGTAGGTCGTAAGGATGTAGTGTTTCTCAACCCAGATACCTTATACAACACTGTTGTGGTGGGTTCTTCGTTGACTCATAACGGTCTTTCAAACACTCCACCACACTCGGGAGTATTTGATATTATTAATCGTATGAAAGGTGAATATCAAGGACCTGAGAAAATCTACATCTCTCGTAGAACTTGGTTACACAATAACTTTGAAAACATCGGCACTAACTATACAGAACGTCGTCGCTGTGTGAATGAGGATGAAGTAGTGGAACTCTTTAAGTCTCAAGGATATGAAGAAGTCTTCTGTGAAAATATGACGATGAAAGAGAAGATTGGTTTATTCAATTCTGCAAAGTATGTTGCTGGTCCTATCGGTGGTGGCATGTGTAATGTAATCTTTTCACCACCAGAAACCAAAGTCATCTCAATCAATAGTCCTCTGTTCTTTGATATCAATACTCGTTTTGAATATTCAATGATGCACACTCAACTTCATCATTTTAATGATACTGAGTTTGTTGATATGGTAGAAGAAAGTGTTGAGAGTGATGGTGCTCTTTCCATTTCTGGTGGTCTAAACTCATCTTGGAAGGTGAATCTAAATAAATTGAGAACATTCATTAATGATGTCTGAAATACTAGAATTAGCAAGAGAGATTAGTGACTATGCTATTTGTGGTGAAGGTAATGTTTCTGCAAGAGTAGATGAAAACACTTTCCTGATTAAAGCAAGCGGAACAAGTCTTCATACTTTATCAGAAAAAGATCTAACTCTTTGTAACACTAACGGAGCACAAATAGAACTTTTACATAAGAAACCAAGTATTGAAATTTCTTTTCATGCTTGGATTATGAAAACCTTTTCAGAAATAAATTTTATTGCTCATACACATCCACCACATACCAATAAGATTTTATGTTCGGAAGCAATCTACGATTTTGCTGAACATAGATGGTTTCCTGATCAAATTGTGAGAAATGGAACTAAATCCTGTGTGATTCCTTATGCACTACCAGGAGAAGTATTATTAAAATTAATTGAAAAATATGTATTTAAGTTTATTGATCATGAAGGATTTTTTCCAAAGTTGATCTTACTTCAAAATCATGGTATAATTACAGCATCTACATCTAAAAAAGATTGTTCTGCCGCAACTTTAATATGCGAAAAATCTGCTGATATTTTTGTTGGAGCAAAACTTCTAGGTGGAGTTAAGTTTCTAACTAAACAAGAAGTTGCTGATGTTGATACTTGCCCAAATGAAAACTATCGGAGAAATATGTATCAATGAAAGTCATTTATGTTGATATTGATGAAACTATTTGTCATCGAGAAACTTCTGTTGATTTTGGGACAACCCATGATTATACAAAAGCAAAACCCATAGTAGAAAATATAGAAAAAATCAATAAACTTTATGATGAAGGGCATACAATTGTTTATTGGACTGCTCGTGGATCTAGAAAACAGATTGATTGGACAGAACTTACTTGTCAACAACTTTCTGAGTGGGGAGCAAAATACCATGAGTTGAGGGTAGATAAACCATTTTATGATTTGTTTATTGAAGATAAAGCATTGCGGATTGAAGAACTGTGAAAATTATTTCTCATCGCGGAAACATTCGTGGTCCAGTGCCCGAAAAGGAAAATCGTCCTAGTTACATTGATTGTGCAATTGGTAATGGTTATGATGTAGAAATTGATGTTCGTTCTATTGATGGTGAACTTTGGTTGGGGCATGACGAACCACAATATAAAATTAATCACAACTGGTTGGGAAAGCGTAGAAATTATCTTTGGTTGCATTGCAAAAATATAGAAGCAGCAGTTGAATGTTGGGCATATCATTCATTCTGCCATACCAATGATCCTTTTACTTATACAACAATAGGAAAGATTTGGTTGCACGATCTTTCTATGAAGATTGATAGTAATGTTATTATACCTTTAATAGATAAAGAGGATATTGTTGGTTTGACTGATACTACGTGTTTCGATAATGCCTTTGCCGTTTGTACCGATTATCCATCTTATATTCAAAAATGACAAAAGTTGCTTTATGTTACTCTGGTCGCCCTCGCAATTACGCAGAGTGTTTAAAAAACCATCAAGACTTCTTTGGGTTGGGGCAAGATAATGTTGATGTTTTTGCACATCTTTGGTTTGATGAAAATTTAATTGGAAGACCATTTAGACCTGATGCTCCACAGCAAGGATCTTGGCCTGATCATAGTTTAATGGATTGGATTGATAATAACTGGAAACCGAAGAAAGTCATTTACGAGAAACAAAAGGATGACTACTTCCGTGATATGTATTTTGATGTGTGGAACGTTGCACATGAAAAATTAAATCCAACTCCTAGAATGCATCCTAAAGATCATCAACTCTCTATGTTCTATGGAATTAAAAAGGTCATGGAGATGAAACAGGAATATGAAAAAGAGTTTAACTTTAAGTATGATTATGTTTTTAGAATAAGAACAGACTTTGTAATGATTTCAAACTTTGGTATTATTGAAAATTATGATAACAAAAAGTTGCATGTAAGTCATTACAATCCAACAGCTTTAATTAACCAATATAGACCTGGAACTTGGGTTGAAGATTTGGGAATTGATAAAAGATATATTGTAGATATTTTTGCTATGGGTGGGTCTGAAGTCATGGACAAATATGCAAAAGTTTACGATAACATTCCACTCATGTTAGAATCTGGATATCCTATGCATTCCTCTGATGTTCTTATTGGATATAATACTTTTCTAATAGAAAATATTCCAGTAAGGAGACATAAAAGTTGGGCATATAAAATTTATCCTCAAGGTGAAGTTTATTATGATGGGTCTCCAAATCCAGCATTGCATGGTGGTAAATATCCAGGAAACTATGGACTAATGCAATGGAATGATGAAGTTTGGTATGATTACTAATGAAATATATTGTTGATATTGATGGGACTATTTGTACAACAGTTTCCAATGGAAAATATGAAAATGCAACTCCTATCTATCCCCATATAGAAAAGATAAATAAACTATACGAACAAGGAAACACAATCGTATATTTAACTGCTAGGGGAATGGGTCGGTATGGAGACAATGCCGATCTGGCAAGAAAAATGTTTTATGAACTCACCGCAAATCAATTGAATATGTGGGGATGTAAATATCACAAATTAATGCTTGGTAAACCTTCTGGCGATTATTACATTGACGATAAAGGAATGAATGCTAATGAGTTCTTTGGATATTAAGTTTGTTCCCAAAGGATGGGGATTTGAAAAGTGGATTGTAAACTGTGAAGAATATTGTGGAAAAGTTCTTTACTTTGTGAAAGGAAAAAAGTGCTCATGGCATTATCATAAGATCAAAGATGAAGTTTTTTACATTCAGTCTGGAAAAATTCTTCTAAAGTATTATGATGAAGATGACATTGCTTTGTCTCATGAATTAATTTTAAACCGTGGAGATAAGTTTCATGTGTACCGTGGACTGAGACATCAAATGATTGCTTTAGAGGATACAGAACTTTTTGAATTTTCTACACAGCATTTTGATGATGATAGTTATAGGATAATAAAAGGAGATTGAAATGATTGGAATGAATAAACTGGGTCAAAAAGGAAGGCTTGGCAATCAACTTTTCCAGTATGCTGCTTTGGTTGGGATCGCAAAAAATTTAAATTATGATTTTTGTATTCCAGATCATTCAAATGCACCTTGGTTTGACCAGGAAATTGATGGAAATATAGTAACGAAATATCATCAACTTCAACATTTATTTGAAATGAATTATCTTAACGGTAGATATGGTGAAGTCGATGGATATGAAATTGATGTTCACCAAGCAGAATTTTGTGAAGAACTTTTTAATGAGTGTCCAGATAACTCAAGTCTCCTTGGTCACTTTGAATCTTATCATTACTTTGAAAATGCAGAAGAAGAACTGAAAAAAGATTTTGTTATTCGTGAGCATCTATTAGAGGCGGCATCAAAATTTCACAAAGATAAGAACACAGAGTTGCCTGTTTGTGTAAGTGTTCGTAGGGGTGATTATATAAAATTCCAAGATCATCATCCACCTTGTATAGAATCATATTATAGAGAGTGTATGGAAAGACTTGGAAGAGATCGTCAATATGTAATCACTTCTGATGATATTGAGTGGTGTAAGTCTATTTTTGTGGGAAATAATTTTATATTCAATGATGTAATTCCTGATGGTTTTTATAAACCACATTTTGACTTTGCGGTTGCAACTTTATGTGATGATTTTATTTGTGCTAATAGTACTTTTTCTTGGTGGGCAGCTTGGTTGGGAGGAAAAAAAGGTAAAAAAGTTTTTATTCCAACCCCTTGGTTTGGACCTGCACTTTCTCATATTGATACTGAAGGATATTATCCTTCTAATGTAGAAAAGGTAGAACGCGAGATTGTAAGAGTATGATGAATTTAACATTTCTTATTCCAACTAGAATTGAAACAGAAGACCGATTAAGAAATATTATTTCTTCTGTATCATATTTGTTGAGACATGTGCCAGCAAAAGTAATTGTTAAAGAAGTTTCTGGTCGTCCAACTTTTCAGTTAAAGGCAATACCCGAAATTCGAAAGTATGTAAATATCGAAAACTTAACTTATTTGTATGAAGAAAATAATGATTCGTTATTTTGTAAAAGTAAAGTATTAAACGATTTGATAGTTGCATCGAATACTAAGGTTGTTGCTAATTATGATACAGATTGTATTCTTCCCATTTCATCATATTATCAAGCATATAGTATGATTAATGATGATCAAGCAGATGTAGTGTATCCTTATGGTTGTGGCATCTATCAGTGGAGATCAGATTACAATGCACAAATCTATGAGAAGTTTGTAAATACTTTGGATATTTCTGTTCTAGATAAAAACAGAACATTATCAAACTCTACCATTGGTTGGACTCAATTTATTAATCGTCAAAAATATATTGATTGTTATATGATGAATGAAAACTTTATATCATGGGGATGTGAAGACGATGAATTTTATTATCGTATGAGCATTCTTGGAAATCGTATTGCTCGAATTGATGATTATGTTTATCATTTAGAACATAGTAGAACTCATAACTCTTGGTTTAGTAATCCCAACTTTAATAATAATTGGAGTTTGTGGAATACTATTAAAACATTTGACAAAGACCAGTTAGTGAAGTATTATGAGAATCAGGACTATTTAAATACACGAAAAACACAATTGAAATGATAGGATTTAATGCTCTTGGAAGAATGGGACGTTTGGCAAATCAAATGTTTCAATATGCTTCTCTTAAAGGAATTGCTAAAAACATTGGAACAGATATTGTTATTCCTAATCATACTGAGGCAGTGAATGATGGAATTGGTAATATGCTTCGAACAGAACTCTTTGATAGTTTTGATTTGAGAGTAAATGTAGGTATTTTAAATAAAGGACATGCTCCAGTAGTAAATGAAAGATTTTTTCATTTTGATGAGGAGTTTTTTAATCTTTGTCCTGATCATGTAAGTTTACAAGGATATTTCCAGTCAGAAAAATATTTTAAACATATTGAAAATGAAATTCGTGAAGACTTTACTTTTAAAAAAGAAGTTTTTGATCCTTGTAAAGAAATGGTTTCCTCTGTTGATAATCCTATTGCTTTGCATGTTCGTCGTACTGATTATGTTGCCAATAGCACAAATCATCCTCTTTGCACTTTAAATTATTATAAGGCAGCATTGAAGCACTTTAATGATGAAAGAAATGTAATTGTATTTTCTGATGATCCAGAATGGTGTCACCAACAACAATTATTTTCTGATGATCGATTTATAATTTCTGAAAATACAGACAATAGAGTTGATCTCTGCTTGATGTCACTTTGTAAAGATTTTATTATTGCAAACTCATCATTCTCTTGGTGGGGAGCTTGGTTATCTTCAAACAAAAATAAAAAAGTCATTGCATCAGTTCAATGGTTTGGTAAAACTGGATACACAAAAGATCACAATACTAAAGATTTAATTCCCAATGAATGGACAAGAATTTCTGATGGACAAGAATAAATCTACATACAAACTTAAAAATATTCCTCACATTTACTGGTTGAATCTAGATTCTGATGCTCATAGGCGTGAGTATATGGAAAAGCAATTTGAGTATTGGGAAATTGAAAACCATACTCGAATATCTGGATTTGATGGTAGAGTCGATGATGTGTCATCATATCTAAAAGGAAGAATTCCTGATAATGTCACTCAAAATGAATTGGGATGTTGCATGTCTCATTTGAAAGCAATTAAAACTTTCTATGAGGAAACTAATGATGATTATTGCCTGATTCTTGAAGATGATGTCAATTTTGATATTGTTAAGTATTGGAATTTTTCTTGGGCAGACTTCTTTTCTCAAGTTCCTTATGATTGGGATTGTGTGCAATTAACTACTATTTGCACAGGAGATATTCATGTAAAACTTCATTTGAAATTTATTAATGATTTTTCTGCAGCAATCTATTTGATCAGTAGGCATCATGCTACAAAGATGATGAAGCACCATATTCGTGGGGATAAATTTAGACTTGATAATGGTGTAAAACCTAGAGCAGTATCTGAAGATACAATTTTAGAAACAGGAAAAACTTACACGATACCATTATTTCTTTACAATTTAGAATTGGGATCTACAATTCATGCAGATCATATTAGTATTTTTCATAAAGGTCCTCATGATGCATTGCTAAACTATTGGCAACAATCTGGAGCAGGTATTGACATCAAGGATTATATGAACTATGATCCATACCTGGGTCGGATAACCGAAAATTCTGCCGCACAACCCCCACCACAGGGTTGACAGGATTTGTGTCCGGTGCTAAAATA
>Ga0114918_10002147_pt1 | contig 17714 bp, 17 predicted proteins | sample LantaG_FD_87015 | JGI IMG/M metagenome (GOLD analysis project Ga0114918, IMG submission 87015) | Deep subsurface microbial communities from Baltic Sea to uncover new lineages of life (NeLLi) - Landsort_02402 metaG | ecosystem: Environmental > Aquatic > Marine > Oceanic > Sediment | place... | reverse complement strand
TTGGCCCGCCGCCGCACATATAGAAGTCGCCTTGCCTCCGAGGCAGCGGGCGGTTAGCTCAGCGGTAGAGCACTACATTGACATTGTAGGGGTCACTGGTTCGATCCCAGTACCGCCCACCATTTTTCATACGTAAAATCAATTGCATGTGTTGAGAATTTGCATTTACACTTATTCTGGGCAACACCAAGGGCAACATTCGGCGAGCTTGGGGGCGAGCCGTCCGGGCATTCAAGATCGCGAAAATCGCGTTGCCGGAGACGACGCTTAGCAGTCCGCTATCTGGCAGCATGGCAAAACGCAACGATCCCGACTTCCTGTAGGCTTGTGAGGGGAAGGGTCGGCGATCCCTAATCTCTGCCGGGCGCGCCCCAGTGATGCCACTCCGTTGGCTGGTCCTAGGTCTTCGCAGTACGTATGCTGAGCATCCACTCGCGCACGTCGAGGAAATACGCTCTCAGCGAGAGCACAATCCCGAAGATCGTCGAGTTGCTCCTCAAGAAGTACGTGCAGTAGAAGCGAGATGCAGAGACCAGCAAACGCAAACGCAAACGAGTTCGCCAACGAGCGTGCCGGGTTCCATCCGTTCCGAACTGGGGACGAGGAGGGCGGCACGTTCGAGGTGTTCTGGGAAGACAACGCGAAGCGCGAGTGGGAAGGCTGGTACTGGTGGCCGCGCTATCGCGGGCTCGAACCCGACAATGATGCGTTGGGCCCATACAACACCAGCGAAGAGGCCTATCAGGCTGCCTTGGCCAGCTACTCCAGCAGCTGATCAGGCGGCGTGTCCTCTGGAATGTTGAGGAGCCGGTAAAGCCCTGGCCCGGTTAGCTTGACGGCTGGGGCCGACTGCGTGCCCGAAACGTCTGGTTGCCACGTATGAGGCTGAGGCTTGCGGCTTAGGGGCAAGCGCAGCTTAGAGCCGGTAGGCAATGCCGTCCGCCATGACGAAGACCAGCAACGGCGCAGGCGACGATCAGCCTGTAAGTCTTGGGGACTTGGGGTGATTATGCATACATCTGGGTTACACCAAAGTTACCCGAAAGTATCACCAAGGTTACATTGCAAAAATACGCACGATGAGCTCTTGATCATTCAGGGATTAGCTCCCACCTCGCCCCTATCAAAAGGAAACGAGGTTTAGCATGAAAAAATCCGAAGCTCTGCCAGGCACAACAATTTTCCAGATCGCTATGATGCGAGATTTGGCTCGCAGCTTGGGGCGTGCGGAAAAACTCGAAGAGGTTGAGCCTCTCGTTGAGCAGCTGCATCGACAACTAGATATCCTCTTGGACCAAGCTGAAGGCGCAGCAGAAGAGCAAAGCCACGCATAGCAACGTCAACGGGCTTGCATAGCATTAGGTTGTGCGAGCCCGTCCGTTTCCCTTAAAGTTGTCTATGCGGGAGCAGTTGCGTGGACATTCCAGTAGGTCAAACAACTACCAACTCCAATTTTGCTTTTCTCGCGGAGCACGACGATCAGCTTGTTCGGTTTGCCGCGCTCGCCGAACGCTACTTTGCGGATGATCCGAACACCTGCCTGATAAAGCTCCGCCAGTTCAACGAGCTGCTTGCCCAATCTGTTGCGGCACGCACGGCTCGCTACGAAACGCCGCAGGAACGTCTCAGCGACCTCTTGCGCAGGCTGTCATTCGACCGCGTCATCCCGCGTGAGGCGGCGGACCTCTTTCATCAGTTGCGCAAAGTTGGCAACTCCGCCGCTCACGACGGAACTGGAGATCACCGCGAAGCGCTCTCGTCACTAAAGATCGCCCGGCAACTTGCGATCTGGTTTCACCGGACTTTTGGCGGGGAGGTGAACTTCCGGCCAGGACCGTTTATTCCACCCAAATCCCCCGACGACTTAACGCATGACCTGGCAGCCGAGCTGGACCGGCTACGCGCGGCTGTTACCGAACATCAGTCCGCGGCTGAACAGGCCGAACGTCAGGCCGCCGAGGAACGGCGTCTGCGAGAGACCGTCGAAGAGAAGGCGAGAAGTGCCGCGGCAGAGCGCGCCGAGTGGGAACAACTCGCGCTTGAAGCCGATGCCCATCGAATAGAGGTTGAACAGCGGCTAGCTGCGTACCAGTCGCAAGCGGAACAGGGCACTACCGCCGAGACCATTGCGTTTCAGCAACGCGCCTCTGCTGCCGCGGCCAAGATCGACCTCGACGAAGCTGAGACCCGCGCAATCATTGACCAGCAGTTGCGTGACCGTGGCTGGGAGGCCGATACGAACGAGCTACGCCACAGCAAAGGCGTACGTCCAGTCAAGGGCCGCAGCATGGCAATCGCCGAGTGGCCCACCGCGTCGGGCCCTGCCGACTACGCCCTGTTTGTCGGCACGAAGTGCGTTGGCGTTGTGGAAGGGAAGCGCAAGCGCAAGAACGTGTCCGCAGCCATCGATCAAGCCGAGCGGTACTCCAAGGGGCTTACGCTCGGTGACGGCGCTGATGCGATTGGCGGTCCGTGGGACGAATACAAAGCTCCCTTCGTCTTTGCCGCGAACGGCCGACCTTACTTGAAGCAGCTGGAGACCGAGAGCGGTATTTGGTTCCGGGATGTGCGCAAGGCGACGAACCACCGTCGTGCCACATCGGACTGGCCGACGGCGGAAGGGCTACTAGAGCGTCTCGAAGTGGACCGAGACGCCGCCCACGAGCAGCTGAAGGCGCAGCCTCTCGACTTTGGCTTCCCGCTTCGGCCCTATCAGCGTGCGGCTATCCTGGCCGTAGAGGATGCGCTGCAGGACGATTGCCGCGAGATGCTCGTCGCCATGGCGACTGGAACGGGGAAGACCAAGCTCTCGATTGCTCTCCTTTACCGGCTTCTCACAGCAAAGCGGTTCCGTCGCGTGTGCTTCATCGTTGATCGCAGCGCGCTGGGCGACCAAGCAGCAGGGGAGTTCTCCACAACTAAGGTCATCAGCGGCAAGACCTTCGCTGACATCTTCGGCCTACGGTCTCTGGGTGACGTGACGCCAGACCCCGAAACACGCGTGCACATTTGCACTATTCAGGGTTTGGTGCAGCGCGTCCTCTACCAAGACGACCCGGCTGACGTGCCACCCATCGATCAGTATGACCTCATGGTCGTTGACGAATGCCACAGGGGCTATCTGCTCGACCGGGAGCTGTCTGAGCCGGAACTCGGGTTCCGCGACGAGGCCGACTACATCTCGAAATACCGCCGCGTACTGGAGCACTTCGATGCCGTCAAGATCGGGCTCACCGCCACGCCCGCCCTTCACACCGTCGAAATCTTCGGCGAGCCGGTCTTCAAATACTCTTACCGGGAGGCAGTGATCGACGGCTACTTGATTGACCACGAACCACCGATCCGCATTGAGACCGCACTCGCCCAAGCGGGGATAAAGTTCAAAAAGGGCGAGCAGATCGAGCTGTACAATCCAAGAAGCGGCGAAGTCGATCTTGCGCGCACGCCCGACGAGCTTTCCTTCGATGTGGAGGCGTTCAACCGCAAGGTCATTACCGTGGAGTTCAACCGTGCTGTCGCCGAGGAATTGGCCCATCACATTGATCCAGACTTGCCGGGCAAGACGCTCATTTTCGCGGTGAGTGACGCCCATGCAGACATCGTTGTTGAGCAGATGAAAAAGGCGCTCCGGGTCAAGTATGGAGACATCGAGGACGCTGCCGTGCGTAAGATCACGGGCAGCGTGGATCGCGTTAAAGACCTGATCCGCTCTTACCGGAATGATCAGCTGCCAAAGGTCGCGGTCACGGTCGACCTGCTGACGACTGGCATCGACGTTCCGAGCATTACAAACCTCGTCTTCCTGCGTCGCGTTAACAGCCGCATCCTTTATGAGCAAATGCTGGGCCGTGCAACCCGCCAGTGTCCCAACATCGACAAGGAGACGTTCCGCATCTTCGATGCCGTCGATCTTTACCCGCACCTTCAGAACCTCACCGAGATGCGACCGGTCGTGGTCGATCCAGCAATCACCCTGTCACAGCTCTTCGACGAGCTGGTACGTTCTCAGGAACAAGAGCTGCGGGACAGCATCCGCGATCAGATCATCGTCAAGATGGCGCGGGCGCTTCGCAAGCTCCCCGAGGAGGCGAAGCACGAATACGAAGCAAAAGCCGGGGAGACGCTAGAGGAGACGCTAAAAATGTTCCGCCAAGGCACTGGCGAGGACGCCGCAGCCTGGGCTAAATCCAAGCTGGGTATAGGGCCTATCCTCGACTGGCGCAGTGGGGGCTCGCCGCCCGCCATTCCGATCTCGCCGCATAAGGACAAGGTAGTTAACGTCACGCGGGGTTATGGCAGTGCGCAGAAGCCTGCGGACTTCCTTGACGGGTTCACCGCCTTCATCCGCGATAACGTCAACCAGATTACGGCGCTCAAGGTCGTTGTACAACGGCCGCGCGATTTGACAAGAGCACAACTGCGAGAAGTGCGGCTCGCATTGGACCGCCAGGGCTTCTCGGAGGCAAACTTGCGGCGCGCCTGGAGCGATGCGAAGAACGAGGACGTTGCGGCCTCCATCATTGGGTTCGTACGGCAGGCCGCTCTGGGTGACCCGCTCTTGCCCTATGCCGACCGCGTGCGCGGGGCCATGGATCGCATCCTGCGGTCGCGGAAATGGACTGACCCTCAACGCAAATGGCTCCAGCGCATTGGCGAGCAGCTGGAACGGGAGGTTGTCGTTGACAAGGAGGCCCTCGATCAAGCGCCCTTCGACACCAAAGGCGGCTACGCGCGCATGAACAAGGTCTTCGATGGCGAGCTTGAGGCCATCTTGGGCAACATAGGGGAAGAGATATGGCGAACGGCGAGCTGACGCGGGGAACAGGCACAACACGCGATATCGTCGCCAAGCTCTGGGGGCTGTGTCATGTTCTCCGAGATGATGGCGTCACCTACAACGAGTACGTCACCGAACTGACCTTCCTCCTCTTCCTGAAAATGATGGAGGAGACCAAAGGAGAGGACCGGCTTCCAAAAGACTATCGTTGGCGCGTACTTGCCAGCCGGGAAGGGCTTGACCAGCTCACCTACTACAAGCAGCTCCTGCTTGACCTCGGCAATCCGAGCATCGCCAAAGACCCAACTGTCCAGGCTATCTTCACAGACGCTCAGACCAAGCTCCGCAAGCCGGCGAACCTCAAGGCCCTCACCACGGCAATCGACAAGCTCGATTGGTTCTCGGCGCGCGAGGAGGGGCTTGGAGACCTCTACGAAGGCCTTCTCGAGAAGAACGCAGCGGAGAAGAAGTCCGGTGCTGGCCAATACTTCACGCCGCGTCCATTGATCGACGCCATCGTGCGCTTGATGAAGCCGCAAGCAGGCGAGCTAATCCAGGACCCCGCTGCAGGCACAGGTGGCTTCATCGTTGCCGCCGATCGTTACATCAAGGACCACACAGATGACCTATTCAAGCTCACGCAAGAGCAAGCGTTCTTCCAGCGCAACAATGCTTACAGCGGCTTTGAGCTTGTACCAGACGCCCACCGGCTGTGTCTGATGAATTTGATGCTCCATGACATCGCGGGCGGCATCGAGTTGGGCGATACGTTGTCACCGGATGGCGAGCGCCTGGGCAAGGCCGATCTCGTGCTTACCAATCCTCCCTTCGGCACGAAGAAGGGGGGCGGCCGTCCTACCCGCTCTGACTTCTCTGTGACGGCCGATACCTCGAACAAGCAGCTGGCTTTCGTTGAGCATGTCGTCCGCGCCCTCAAACCAGGTGGCAGAGCCGCTATCGTGGTCCCCGACAATGTGCTGTTTGAGGACAATATGGGACGGCGGCTACGGACATGGCTCATGGACCTATGCGACCTCCACACAATCCTGCGGCTTCCGACTGGCATCTTCTATGCGCAAGGCGTGAAGACGAACGTGTTGTTCTTCACGCGTGGGGCTAACGATAGGAAGAACACCAAGGCAGTCTGGGTTTTCGACCTTCGCAACCAGATGCCTGCTTTCGGCAAGACGCATCCGCTTGCGGTCTCGGATTTCGTGGAGTTCGAGACCGCATTCGGTGACGATCCGCACGGCAAGGCCAAGCGGACGGATCAGGGCGAAAGCGGTCGCTTCTGCCACTTCACGCGGGAGCAGATCAAAGAGCGTAACGACAATCTGGACATTGCATGGCTGAGGGACACTGAAGCAGAGGCTGAGGAAGGGCTAACTGAACCAGAAGATATCGCCGCCGCCATCATTGGACATCTCAAAGCGGCGCTTGAAGAAATTGAGATGCTAGACGACGAACTGAAGAGCGAAGCCGAAGACGAAGTGACTGTTAAGGAGGCCGCAGAGTGACTGACATGCCCCGCGGGTGGGCTGTCGCGCCTGTAACCGACATTATCACTGTTCATGATAACGAGCGCATTCCGCTGAACAAAATGCAACGCGCTGCGATGCGAGGCTCAATACCTTACTACGGTGCAAACGGACTGGTCGATCACGTGAGCGATTACATCTTCGAGGGCGATTATGTATTGCTGGCAGAGGACGGGGGCTACTTTGATGAGCCTGCTCGTGGCGTAGCGTATGAGGTCTCAGGGCGCTTCTGGGTCAACAATCATGCGCACGTTCTCAAGCCGAGAGGCGGAATACAAGGTAGGTTTCTCCGGCATCTGCTGAACGCGACAGATTGGATGCCGTACGTTAGCGGTACGACCAGGCTCAAACTGTCGCAGGCCGGGATGCACAGGGCATCTGTTGGCGTCCCTCCTCTCGCTGAACAGAGCCGCATTGTCGCCAAGGTGGACAGCCTGTTCGCCAAGTCTAATCGGGCGCGGGAAGAGCTGAGCCACATCCCTCATTTGATTGAGCGCTACAAACAAACGATCCTGGCGGCTGTCTTTAGGGGTGAACTGACGGCTGATTGGCGGGCAGCGAACCAATCGTCAATTCAACATACAAAAGAGAGTTGGAAGACGCTCGAAATAGGTCGCGAACTCCGTTGGGTAGAGGAAGAAGAACGCAGGGACAGAATAAAAGGACGGTCCCGTTCTCGAACCACTATCCGCGCCCGCTATGCGAAGCCAAGCGCTGAAGAACCGGAAGTTAGCCCTGAAACCGGCTGGCTTCGCGCAAAACTCGGCCAATTCTGTCTGGTTTTGGGAGGGAAGAGGCTTCCAAAGGGGGCTAGTTATGCTGAGGGCCAAACGTCATTTCCATACCTCCGCGTTATCGATTTTCCCGATGGGCGGTTTGTCCCTGATAATGTCAAGCACCTAGACGCTGAGACACAGGCGGCCATCGCCTACTACATCATAGAGGCGCGGGATGTTCTCATATCGATAGCGGGAACAGTCGGCGTGACTTGTGTTATTCCGGGTGCTTTCAACGGCGCAAATCTAACCGAGAATGCTGCTAGAATTTTACCCTCCAATGCCGTGCTCCCTCGCTTCCTAGACCTGTTCCTTAAAAGCCCGCTGGGGCAACAGCAGATTATAGGAGCTACGGTTGCAACCGGTCAGCCCAAGCTCGCTCTTTTTAGGATTGAACAAATCAAGGTTCCCGTCCCGCATGCTGAGGAGCAGCGAAGAATAATCGAACTAGTAGAGCGTGCGTTTTCGTGGGTCGATATGATTGCGCAAGAGCATATCGGCGCCTCACGCCTGGTCGGCCACCTCGACCAATCGATCCTTGCCAAGGCATTCCGTGGCAAGCTTGTGCCACAGGACCCGAACGATGAACCTGCAAGCGTCCTACTGGAGCGCATCCGCGCGGAGCGGATTACTCAGGCAGTGCGCAGATCGCGCAAGCGAGCGGTCACAGGCTAATCATTCATCTGTGATCAGCTGGCCACTTCCGAGGGGAAGGTTTGTCGGAACCAGTCTCGGAGGACAACGCCAGTTGCTTCCGTGGAGCCGCTCGGTTCAGTGCAAGAGCGTTTGCTCACGAGGTTAGCGGGTGTTACTATATCTTCAGAATAGGGAACATATAGGCCGCCAACTCATTGAGTTATAATCGTAATGACCAAAGTATCTAAGCCAGCAGTCGCTTATTTGCGTACTTCAAGCGCCACCAATGTCGGGGCTGATAAGGATAGCGATAAGCGCCAGCGCGCAGCTATCCAGGCATTCGCCAAGCAAACCGGCTTCGAGATCGTTGGCGAGTACTACGACCGTGCCGTCAGCGGTGCCGATCCCGTCGATCGGCGTGCGGGCTTTGCGGAGATGCTCAAGCGGCTTGCGTCGAATGGGGCGAGGACGATCATCGTGGAGAGCCCTGACCGATTTGCCCGTGATCTTGCGGTGCAACTCGCTGGTCACGACATGCTGAGAGACCTTGGCATCGCGCTCATTCCAGCTTCGGCCCCAGACTTCTTTACCGAGGACACGCCGACCGCCGTTCTGGTCCGTCAGGTACTGGGGGCTATCGCTCAGTTTGAGAAGGCAAGCGTCGTGGCCAAACTGGCTGCTGCAAGAAAGCGCAAGCGGCAGAGCGCGGGACGCTGCGAGGGGCGGAAGCCACTACAGGAGACGCATCCCGAGGCGGTCGCGCTCGCCCGCAAGTTACGTCGGAAGCGTCCCATGGCCGGTCGAATGTCGTTGCGAGAGATCGCGAACGAACTGGCTGCTCACGGTTTCCTAAACGAGCGCGGACGGCCTTACGCACCGAAGTCGGTGGCGAGCATGCTGGCTTAATGTCTTAGTCAGGAGGTGCGAACAGAGGACGGTCACGAGCTAAGAGTGTGAGCGGCCAACTGGCCAAACCATGCTCGTATTCCCTTGTGCTATTAGCGTCGATAACATCGCTTTTGCGGAAAGGAAATGACCCGAGGAGGGAGCAATGCTTGCGCTAACCGACGATCAGTTGCGAAGTCTGGCTCGACACAAATTGCCCACCAATTCAGTGCTTGATGCCAGAAGTATGCGCACTTCGGACTGGAAGATCGAACTGAAGCGCCAGAACAAGTCGTTGGCGCTCGTGGACAGAGCCTGTGCCCGGGGTCATGCAGCGCGCCTTCGTCTAAGTTCCGGTCACTGTGTAGAATGCTCACCTCAGGGTGTGGCCCATTGGAAGAGGCATCAAAAGCCTGGATTTGTGTACGTTGCTGTGTCTCGCAAACTAGGACTTATCAAAATCGGGATCGCTCAGACTGCCAGCGAACGCGCGGATGGCCTGATCAGAGACGAGTACGGCGGGTTGGATGATTGGCAGTTGATCTATCGACGTAAATTCGACAAAGCCGGGTGGGTTGAGGCCAAGGCGCAAACATCTTTAGCTCAGTACGGCAGCCCCCGGACGTATACCCGTAAGGGCCACGGAACATCCGTGACGGCAAGAGAGCTATTTAGTTGCGACCACAGTAAAGCCGTCGGATCGATAGAAGCTCTTAGCGAGCATGCATTGGGCAACACTTGGGAGCCGCCGGACCTGGCGCGTATCCTAGCTCGCCTGCAAGCGCCCTGACTGCCTCCCGCTTTGTCCGTCCGCTCCTCAAATCGAAATCTCTTGCCTAACCCGAACAAAACTCAACTTACAGACCGAGCTGGCGCGGTCTGCCCCCTGGGCTCCATCCCACCCTTAAAAAAGTGACGGGCATCCTTGCTGGTGTTCTCGGTGGAGCTTCTGTTACATCACCACCATGCTGCGTCCAACGTCATTACCCCGAGTTCAAGTCCACGACCGCCTCTGAGCCTCCCGATGCCTACGCAAGCTGAACTTATTCGGCTATTGGTCGAACCCAATGAAAGTCTAACCCTCGAATACAAGAGCTGGTTGGACCTATCTACCAATCGTGCCAAGGCCACGCTCGCGAAGGCCGCTATTGCCTTAGCCAATGAGGGCGGGGGCATAATCATCGTGGGAATGCGAGCCGAAGAAGGCGGCCTGCTTTTATCGCGACCTCGACCGGCGGAGATGGCCAGATATAGCCAAGACGCTGTAAATTCCGCGATCAACCGCTTCGCCGATCCGGAAGTTCACTGTGAATTGGCATTCGCCACTCATCCTGAAACTCAGGTCGAGCATGCTGTGATTATGGTCCCAGGCGGAATGCGCGTGCCTATGATGAGCACGCGCGACCATCAAGGTGAGATAGTCGCCCAGCGCTGTTACGTACGAAAGCCCGGTCCGCGCTCCGAGGAGCCGTTCACCGCTGAGGAATGGCGGGGAATGTTTGAGCGTTGCTTACAGGCGCGTCGTGAAGACATGCTGGATGCAATTCGACTAATCGTTGCGGGCCATAGCTCGCCTGCAGTACCCGCAGAGCATGCGGCGCTGGATGAGTTTTGCCAGAATGCTCAGGAGCACTGGCTTAACCTAGTTGCACCACTGCCTGTCGAAGACCCGGCACAAATGCGATTTGGCTACTACAGCATGTGCTTTGAAATGACGGGGGTAGAGCCTGCTGCTAATTTCGCAGAGTTACAACGGCGTATGGATGAGGCGCGGCGGGTTAAGCATACTGGATGGGGCCCCTTCGTCGCCTTGACAAGGGACGACCTCGCGCCGCGCGTTGTGGATGATGCAATCCAAGTCTGGCTAGGCGATCCCCAACCTGAGCGCATTGAAAGAACTTCCGATCATTGCGACTTTTGGAGGGCAACTCGAAGTGGCCTGCTGTATTTGCAGCGCGGCTATGATGAAGACGGCGATGACCGCACTCAACCTGGCACGGTGTTTGGAGTAACGCTCCCAGTTTGGCGTGTTGCGGAGGCGCTTCTGTTCGTATCGCGGCTCGCGCGGCTATTCGGTGAAGACCCGATTATCTTTGTCCGCATCCACTACACCGGATTACGGGATCGGGTGCTTACAGCACGGGGCCAGAACGTCATCTTACGGGAAGGTCGGAACAGTGCTGACAACGAAGTGATCATTGAGACACAGGCGTCAGCTAGTCAGATCGAAGATAACGTTGTCGAGATTGTACACGAACTTCTGGTTCCCCTTTACGAACGCTTCGACTTCCTGGAGTTGCCGCTTGAGTTCGCCGCACGACAAATCGAGGAGATGCGGCGGCTTAGATTTTGATTTCCGCGAATTGACTGGCGCACGCGGATGAGGGGCTCAAGCTACCGTGCGTAAGTCTTAATTGCTTCAATGTTGCCTTGGAGGAAAGATAGCAGCCCGTCATAGGTAAGGAAGGTGGCGTATTGACCCTGAAGAAGAACATTTTTTCCGCGCCAGTGGAGGCGTCCTAACTCAGTGGCGCTTAAATTGCTCTCGCGACCGCAGACAAGTAGGAACTCGGAAGACCATTTGTCACAGCCGAGTGCATTTTTGAAGAGGTTACTGTGCTGATTATCGTTTATTGCCCAGGCCCAGTCGACTAGCTGCCCAAAGCCGTGGCCCACTTGGTGAGACCAGTCGCGCATCTGATTGGTCTTGCGTGAACCGAATATGCTGCGCTGTTCGGCCCCCTCAAATTCAACGAACACAAACTGGTCTTTGCTGCCGACCACGAGGTCGGCCCTAAACGCCCCCATAATTTGAAACTCAAACTTGTATACCGCTGGAGCTAAGCCCGAGGTCAGGGTGCCGATCAGGCAGGATAGGTGTGGTCTCTCTCGTAATTGCTTGACGACCTCTTTCTCAGGAAAGAAGTCGTTCCGCTCCAGAAATTGCTTAAACTCCTCAAGCTCCTTTTCGGCGCGTGCGACGCTCAGTTGAATATTGTCTAACACCGCTCTTCCACTACCGGGTGGGCGCAAACACTGAGACGACCAAAATCTTATTATCATTCTCCTTGCGCCAGACAACGCGAGCATCGCCAACGCGTGTTATGTAGTTTCCTGTCTCTGGCGCGAATGTTGTGTCGGGCATATTCTCACTCAGTTGGCCGAGAGCGGACTGGATGGCGCTGCGAGTGCTTTCTGACGTGGAACTGAGGGTGGTCACGGAGTTTGCGGTCAGGGCAAAACGATCCGGCATAGCTAAGTTCTCCGATGGTTCAGTCATCTCATGCCCGGTTCGCATGGCTTAGATCGGCCTAAAATGGCTCACGGGCGAATTGGACGACTTGTCGTTATCTTGCTTTTGGCGGCTGCGCCAACAGCGAGATGATGTTCTCAAGAACCCAGACTGTTCTAGCAATTCTCAGACATGCTAACAGAAAGACAAAAGCGACCAGATAAAGCACCAAGTGGTTCGGAGCGCCGTCGTGGTCCAGTATCAGCGCGATGAGTGAAACTAGAGTAGCTAAAGCCAAAGCTCTTATCGTCGCAAAAAACACCGACCATAAAGCAGGGAAGTTTGAGCTTTCGCGAATAATCCGAAGGCGCGGTGATGACGAGAAGCCGAGCACTATCGATGCTGCGGTGATAGCGAAACCAAGTAGTGAACCAGATATAGATGCAAGCGTTCCGTAGAGAAGACCCCTGTTGCCTCTTAGAGCCTCATCGACCATAGCCGCACCGCCAAACTTGCTCGCCCAAACTGCGAAAGCAATAGCCAACAAGGTCGCCACTCCCAACTCAATGATTAAGAAGTGGGCGCGCCACCATCTTGGTAAGAGCGTCAAAGGACTACTCCGGCAGCTTCCTGTAACTCACCCTGTAGCTCCTCGTATGATCTTGCTATGGCCTGATATGCAGAGTTGGGATCAAGGGCGCGTCCACGAGCAGTTTGCCGAACGATCTCCTGCGTTGCGATCAGTTGGTCGCGGAGAAGATCAACGGCTTCGACTTTGTGAGTTGTTTCATCGTACCCCTTAATCTCAAACTTCGAGGCCTCCAGCCGTAGGTCGTCTCGCCCTAGCAATCGCCTTGCGGTTGTGAGCAGCGCTCGTCGAAGGACATCCGTCCTAGAGTATTTTTTTGGTCGGAGAATTATTTCCAATTCATCGGCGTTGCCTGCACGCGCTGCCGCTGCAAATGCTTCGCCAAGGTCCTGGTCGGCTGCCGCCACTACTTCGGCATAGGGAGCACGAATTTTAAGTTTGAAGAGCCTTATGTCACTGAGCTGATCAAGCTCCTGTCTCACATCTAGGCGAAGGAGGGCTTCAAACGCCACTTGGCAGTTCGCCTTTTCATCCAGATATCGGCTTACCGCAGACATTCTAGGCCCGTAGAAATTGAAGTCGGAGCCAACGATGTTGTTGTCAAAGACGACGATGTGAATTGTCTCCGCGAGACCGCTGTCTTGGGGGATAGGCAGGTCCGAGAGCGCACCGGCTCGTTCCACTTGTGGAAGACCAGATCGTCTGACTTGTCCCAATCGAAATTTCTGTGGCGCAGCCTGGCGATCTACCCAGCACACGAGTGTAGTGTCGTCATCTTCCTCTAGATAGCGACCGGCAGCGTTGAAAGGCAGCCCATTTATCTGGCGAAGCTTTGGTCCAATGTCGAAGGGTAGAGGTCGTCCCCCCTCATCTGCGCCAACGTCTGCACGGTAAAAATAAATCTTGCGCTGAGGCACGAGCGCTTCCCCTAATGTGCTCACACGTTTAAGGGAACTGATAGCAACTCATCCTAAGATTGTGAAGTAAAGAGTTACACCTGCCCTTCATCGACTGTTGGTCGAAGGCCGCCCAAATCGAAATACCCTGCCTAACTCGACCAAAACTCAACCCACGCAATTGGCCATGATCTGATCGATTTTGCCCTGATGCAGGTGGTACTGCCCCGCCAACCGTTCATAGGTGCCCCACCGCATCCATTTAGGCTTCGGAGGAAGCTCCCAATCACGCCGATTGAGATCACCAATCAAGCGTGACTTGATCTTCTCCCTAGCGGTGATGGCGCGGTCGAATGGTGCCTCGAACTGGGTCGCGTAAGCTACTTGCTTCCCCCACGCTTGGCGGCTGCAGAAGCGGTGGGCTCCGGGAGGCTGCCACACCACGGAGCACTTTCGGCCCGTGGTTGGACACAAGAAATACCACTGCCGTCCACCGAAGTGCCGGGGTTGAGCGATCAAGTCGAGCCGCTGCTCAAACCTGCCCGGAAAGAGCATTCTGAGCGAGGCTCGATCCTCATCATGCTTCTGAATGATCATTCCCGCGCTTGCCTCCACGCCTCCACGGTTGGTAGTCCACTCGGTGCTGAAGATGACGGGCTCATTGTCGCGTGGCCCAAAGCCCTCGCGTATGATCTTGCTCAGATCGAGCTTGAGGCCGTCCTCAAGGCGTACTCGTTCTCTTGGTCTTGCCATCAGGTTTCTCCGCGCCGCATGAGCTTTTCAAACGGCGGTTTGCGAGTTGGTGTCGACTGCATCCGGTGAGCCACGCATTTTAGGGGGGTGCGTCAGTGACGTAAGGCCGGCCTGCCTAACCAGGTAGCCAGAGGCAAACTTCGCTGCTCGCGCACCTGTTCTTCCCGTCCAGACGCTGCTCCCAACGTCTGCGTGCTGCCAGCCCGATGTTTTCCGTGGTGCCGCAGCGTTTGCCGTAGATCATGCCCTGCAGACGGCGGTGTTCTTTCCGAACTCGGAAGCGCTTCCAGACTTCAGGCCCGCCGCCCTTGATGAGGTACTTGCCGTCAGGGTCTTCGTGAACCCTCAGATCGACAGCCTTCTCGTGCTGGATGCCTTCACCATGGAGTTCGACGAGTTGTCTGACCGCATCCTCGACCTGACGCAGCTTGTGACCCGTGCGGTATTCGACCGGCAGGTAAAAGAGCAGGTGGCAGTGTACGATCTCAGTGTATGGTCGGCACTCGCGCGCCCATACTCCGGCAAACACTATCTCGCGCCGACCCAACCACTTATCCAAACCCTCACGGACTTTCGCGAAGAGCTTGCCATCAGGGTCGTCCCCGACATCTGTGAGGCTCCACTCGACTGTGAGATGAGCTGCGAGCGGCAACTCGATCAGCCGCGCAAATCCGACCCCCTCCATCATGTTCTCCGCTTGGCGCATGGTGATGAGCTTGCTCGCACGCGGTTGATTTTTAGTCTTTCTGGATCGAGCGTCGTCCCCTTCGGGCAGTTTAAACAGAGCTGCGGTGGAATTTGACATAGGTCCCCCATTCGGTGCCGCGCTACATCGCAAGGACGTTCGCGAACCGCGTCGCCCAACGCTTGCCGAACCACCAGGCCGAGCAGACCCTTGGCTTCGTCGCGAAGGTTTAACGGAATGCGCTGGTGATCGATGCTGTCCTCGGAGGAGTGCAGGTCGTGCTGATCTCGTTGATGACGACGCTGTCAGAGTAGAGGGTCATCGCCTCGGCGTTGCCGATAGCGGTCTGCCCCCCGTGAAGCCGTCACGTGCCAACAGGGCAAAGGTGACGCTGTTGCCCTTGTCCTTGCGGGTCTTGGTAAGCATCGCAGCAGCACCAACTAGAGAAGAGCAGAGTAGCTGCCGCGAGGCGCGGGATTGTCATTCTCTCCGGCCTTCAAATCCGCAGAGGACAACGGCTTCAAGTCCCGTTCAGCTTGTGCTTGGTCCGTTTCAGGAACGTCCAAGTTTTGTTGCGGATTTCTGCGTTCCCAGTCGGGGTGCCAGTCAGGCAGGGTCTGATTGGCGGCGAGAGCTTCGAGGTCGACCTCGCCGCAATGTTCGCGGATGCAGCGCAGCAGGGCCTCTCGCATCCTGCAGCAGGATCGGCAACGCCAACCAGGGTTTCCCTTCCGGGGTTTTCCCTTCTTTCGCTGCAGGATCCACTGGAGCGGGTCGTCGACGATCCTCCAGTCCGCATTGAGTTGGGCTACGAGGCGTTTTGAGGGGTGCGTTGGGCGCTTGAGCCGCTCCGGGCACTCTCCGGCAAGCTCGAACGACGTAGAACGCTCGCGCACCGACAAATTGGTGGTGTTGAGGCGGCTCTCACCAACGGACTGAAGGTTCAAGACGTGCCCCGAGCAGCGCAATGACTTGGTCGGGTTCGAGAGCTGCTCGCGTTTTGGAGATTGCCCCACTAGGGGGATTTGTGTCTGTCCAATCATGTCCCTTACGCAGCCTCCACATCCCCATCTCGTTCGGCGATCAGTACGCGAATGTGGGCATCAATCTCATGCTCTGGCCACGTCGGTGACTTCCCAATGTAGATTGGCGCAGGGAATTTCCTCGCGCGCATCTGTCGATAGATTGTGGGCTTGCTGCTGTGGATGCCCTTCGACTTCAGGTCATCCCATCCGAGTAGCTTAAGTGGCGTATGGTTGTTTTGATCTGGTGCCATGATGTCGTCCTCTGCGCAGAGCGCGCTTGATTGCGGCTCATTGAACGACATCCCATAAATCCCTACTCGCAGTTCGTGTGAACAGGGACGACCAGTTTCTCAACAAAACAAATCAAAAGTGACTGGCTATCAGCCCCTTGCGAGAGATAGGGGGAGGTCAAGCGAGATGATCTCCTCCCAAGTTTGGTGGTCGCTGCTTATACTGATGAAGGTGATACGATTGAGCCAAGTCGCTCAGCCCAAAGCTCCAGTGCCTCGCGCATCTCGGTTTCGTACTGGTGGAGATCGTAGACGCGCTGAATACCCTTGCGCCCGTGCCCGATCACCATTTCGGCGACCTCGTCGGCAACGCGCAAACCCGCAAGCCGCGTGCGAACCGTGCGGCGGATGTCGTGAAGCCGGAAGGGGGCGAATGCCTTTCCCAGATCGTCCGTCATCAACTTGTCGATGCGCTCTTTGGCCTTCGCAAAGCCGGTGACGGGCTTCTGTCCAAAACTTGTCGTAAATAGATGCTGACCCTTGATGAAGCGCGGCAATGCTTTGAGCAACGCAACGGCGTGATCATTGAAGGGGACAAGATGCGTGGACTTCGACTTGAAGCGCTCCGCAGGGATGGTCCACAGCTTGCGATTTAGATCGAACTCCGGCCACTGCGAACCCGACGCCTCGGTCTTGCGCACGCCGGTCAGCATCAAGAGTTGAACCAGGGGGCCGAACGGGTAGCTGATGATCTCTGCAGCCTTCCACAGTGCCCTCAGCTCCGCATCATTCAGAACGCGGTTCCGTGGCGTCCGCTCACCAATCACATACTTGGGCCGGATACGGTCACAAGGAGAAGCCTCAAGCCCGTAGTCCTGAGCCTCGATAGCCCAGTTAAAAAAGGCTCGGACGTTCCCTAGAAGATTGCGGGCCTGATAGGGTGCGCCACGGTCAACGACCTCGTTGATAATTTCCAGGACATCGCGCCGGTCTATAGACGTGATCGCCTTGCCCTTCCACCGCGAGGAGAAGGTGTTCCGCAGCTCCTTGGCAACAATGTCGCCGCGTCTCTGCTTTGGCAGCACGCGCTTGATGTACGCCTCCACTGCCACGTCGAACGTGTCGGCGTTCTTGCGCATCTCAGCGAGCCGCTGACGTTCCTCCTCGTCCTTGGGGTCTTTGCCCTTGTCGATCCATTTGCGCCACTGACGGGCCTTCTCTCGGGCGTCAGAGAGGCTGTCCGTGGGGTACTCACCCAAGGCTCTGCGCGTCGGGTTGGTACTGCCGGGATAGCGGGCAAGAAGGATGAACGTGACCTTACCCTTGTCCGTGATGCGAGCGCCGAAGCCGCTCACATCGGTATCCATAAGCTCGTACCGCCCACCGCTCTTGGCGGGCTTGAGCGACTTTAGTCTGCGGTCGGAGAGTTTGACTTTCTCTGCCATCATCGCCCCTCTGGGCAACGGCTGGGCAACTGTTGCCCTGCGCTTATACGTTACCCGCTGAGGCGGAATGATACGCTGAAGCCTAGGAACTGCAAGGTGTTGCGGGTTAAGGTGATTAGCTATGCACTGGCTTGAAGCACAAGGAAACGCTTGTTCCTATGGTTCGATCCCAGTACCGCCCACCATCTTTTCCAATCGTCGTTTGGGTTAGTTGCCTGTCGCGGAGGCCGGTGCGAACCGCGGCGCG